>ENA-OQET01000516-OQET01000516.1-human-gut-metagenome-genome-assembly--contig:-NODE-516-length-20288-cov-3.254104_pt1 | contig 20288 bp, 23 predicted proteins | sample MGYA00242800_ERZ504645 | MGnify/ENA primary metagenome ERZ504645 (study PRJEB26092, sample SAMD00036308) | human gut metagenome | host: Homo sapiens | study: EMG produced TPA metagenomics assembly of... | reverse complement strand
GGTCTGTCGGATAAAAATTAGGATTTATTATACCTTTTTCTTTCTCTTGAACACATCTGCGGGAAGCTGGGCGAGAACTATTGCGACGAACATGATGATGCAGCCGCTGAGCTCCCTTACGGACATTTTCTGATCTATCAGCACCCATGCGAATATAACAGCGAACACAGATTCAAGGCACACAGGGAGCGGAAGCGACCGTGGGGTCGGAATCGCGCTGGCCGAGGGTCTGGAAAGTGAACGCCACTCCGCAGGACAAAATACCTGTGTAGAGCAGATAGGGCGCTGCGCTCATTATGGCGCGGATACTCGGCTTTTCGAAGATAAACATGAGAATGACGGAAATTATACCCGAGACAAAGAACTGCGCGCACGAGAGCTTGACTCCGTCGACTATAGCCGAATATTGTCGATAACAAGAATATGTATCGCAAAGCCGACCGAGCACGCGAGAGCGAGCAATTCGCCCTTTGCCGAAAGTCGCCTTGCCGCCCGCACACAGCAGATAAAGTCCGACAACACCGAGTCCGACGCCTATCCACACAGGAAGACTGACGCGCTTTTTGAAGAAAACGAGGCTGATTATCGGTACGAGAAGCATATAGAGCGCGGTTATGAAGCCGACCTTGCCGACCGTTGTATAGCCGAACGCCGCCTGCTGAAGATTGCTCGACACGCAGAGAACCGTCCCGCAGACGAGTCCGCCGACAATAAGATTTTTTCTGTCTTTTTCTTTTCTTCTGGCGTTTTCTGTTCAGCCGAGCCGAGCTTTTTGTTTTTTGATTTTTGAACTCCCGACATTATCGCAATGACCGGCAGGAGCACCGTGCCGCCCATAATCATTCTTATGCCGTTGAAGGTCAGAGTTCCGATTACTTCAAGTCCCTCGCTCTGAGCCACAAACGACAGTCCCCATATAACAGCGGCGAGAATGAGAAAGATGCCGCCTTTAAGCTGTCCTTTTTTCGTTGTTATCACTCCACTGAAGTTTTCCGAAATATGATAGCACAAAGGCAAATAATAAAAATCGGATTTTGGAATAAAATGTAATTTCCAAAAAGATTTTCGGTTTATCTCTCCGCGAGCGGAAGTATTGAGCCGATATCGGTTAATTGAAAGTCCCCCGCCTCCTCCGCACGCACGCCGAACGAAGAGAGAAAGGCTCTGATTTTTTCGCCGTCCCTATGAGACGAAAGCGAGCCGTTGAAGAGCATTGTATCGGGCGCAATGAGTCCGCAGCAGCCGCCGATAAAGCCGTATTCGCGCCCTGGCAGAATGACATCGCCCTTTGAGACGAGCAGGACGGCAAGTCCGCTTTTTTGGGCCGCCGAGGCTATTGACACATCATCGGTAATTATCGCGCTTTCCGTCACGGGCACTACCGAGCATTTTGTGTAGCCCTGGCGCACGGGTATTAAACTACGCCCGGAAAAGTCGATGTTTTTGCAGACGGTTTTGGGATTGAGTATCGCATAATTGCCGAAAAGCGCGGCATTGAGCGGCACATCGGCGGGATATTTATCGCCGAGCGGAGTGTCGAGAACCTGCACATCAAATCCCATTTCAATAAGCTTTTCCGCGTTGTTACACTGCTCTCGGCTCAATATGATTTTTCGCCCGCCGAGATGCAACAAATGCAAATCGGCGTGGGCAGCTGTGCCGTCGGTTATCGCGGCGCACGGCAGGATATCAAAAACACTGATACCGCGCGAGAGAAGATATTCTTTTGCTTTTTCTGCGCCGACGCTTACCGCGGCGAGGGTGATTCCCCTCTTCGGCAGGTTCGGCGATTCTATAGGGGTCATAAAATTCATCAGTCAACGCAGTTCGCGAACGCCTCATAGACATTCTTGACGCCGATGACCTCTATCTCCTTTTTGAGCTTGTCCGGCACGGATTTGAAATTATGGCGTGGGATAATGCAGGTCTTGAAGCCGAGCCGAGCCGCCTCTTTTATGCGCTGTTCGCAGTGGTTGACGGAGCGAATCTCGCCGCCGAGACCTATCTCGCCGAAAGCGAGCACATCGTCTCTTATCGGGACATCCTTGAGGCTCGAAATAAGCGCAAGCGCAACGGAGAGGTCGGTCGCGGGTTCATCGAGCTTGAGTCCGCCGATGACATTTATATAGGCATCCATATTGCCGAAGAAATAGCCCGCTCGCTTTTCGAGGACGGCTAAGAGCATAGCCATGCGGCTGTAATCAAAGCCGGTCGCCATACGGCGGGGATTGCCGAAGCTCGACGCGCTGACAAGAGCCTGAACCTCGGCGAGTATCGGGCGGGTACCCTCCATAGCGCAGGCGATGCAGGTGCCCGAAGTGTTCTTCGGTCTGCCTGAAATTAGCATAAGGGACGGATTCTCGACCTGAGAAAGTCCGCTGTCGAGCATCTCGAAAACGCCTATCTCATTCGTCGAGCCGTAGCGGTTCTTGACGGCGCGAAGGATTCTGTAAGACATATTGCGGTCGCCCTCGAAATAGAGCACCGCGTCAACTATATGTTCGAGCACCTTAGGACCCGCGATGTTGCCGTCCTTGTTGACATGACCGACGACTATAATCGGGATATTGCTGCTCTTCGCGGTGCGCATGAACATCGAAGTCGATTCGCGCACCTGCGTGACACTGCCCGCAGAGGAGCTGAGGTCACTTATGACCATAGTCTGTATGGAGTCGATAATAACAAGCCCGGGCTTGTTGATATTTATATACTCGCATATAGCCTGAACATCGGTCTGACTCATGAGAGTGAGAGTCGGGCTTGTGACCCCGAGCCTGTCCGCGCGGAGCTTTATCTGATAGACCGACTCCTCGCCCGAGACATAGAGAATATCGAGATCCTTGCCGATATACTGGCATATCTGAAGAAGAATCGTCGATTTGCCTATGCCGGGATCGCCGCTCAGGAGCACCAGCGAGCCTTTGACTATTCCGCCGCCGAGGACGCGGTCGAGCTCGGTGAGTCCCGTCTGATAGCGTATCTCCTCATCGGCGGTTATCTCGCTGAGGGCATAGGTTTTGACGCTGCGCGCGCTCGCGCCGCTCTTGGACGCCGGAGCGGCGGGCGCTTTTATCTCCTCGTTCATGGTGTTCCACTCGCCGCAGCCCGGGCAGCAGCCGAACCATTTAGGGCTTTCATAGCCGCATTCGGAACAGATATAGACCGATTTTGCCTTGCCTGCCATTTTATGTTACCTCCGTCAGTTTTTCGTCTTGTTTTAAATAGTCTGTTATACCGCACATGACCGAAAAAGCCATGGCGTTCTGATAATTATCGTCTTTTAGTTTCAGCGTCTCGGCGGCGTTCGAGAGAAAGCCGCACTCGACCATAACCGCCGGAGACTGCGCATGATAGAGCAGATATATCTCAGTGCCCGTGCGCTTGACGGCGCGCTGATTCTGAGGCTGGATAAGCGAGCGGATATCCTGTTGAATCGCCTTTGCCAGCTTCTCGCTCTCCGGATTGTTTTTGGAATAGAACACCTGCGCGCCGCTGTATGACGGGCCGCCGTAGTGGTTCTGATGTATGCTCACGAACAGGGCGTCGGGCGTCTGTTCGATGATTTTCATTCTGTTTTTTATATCCGAGACTTTTTCGCTGACGCACGGTTTTTGTCGGAGTCGTCGGCTATATCGTCGTCTGTTTCGCGGGTCATGATGACATTGTAGCCCGCTGTATCGAGCATATCTCGCAGCTTCAAGGCTATGGACAGATTTATATCTTTTTCGACCGTTCCGTCGCCGCAGTCGCGCCGCCGTCCATGCCGCCGTGACCTGCGTCAACGATAACAGTCACTGTGCGAAGCGCATTTTGAGGAGGCTCTGCGCGCATATCCGGAGCCGCGCGAGGATATCATCACGAAGCATATAATCATTATTACAACAGCCGCCGCGATACCGAGAGCGACGAGCCTTGAACGCTTTTTTGAAATTTATCACCATACCGACACCCCCACAAAAGAATATGCGGAGAGTCGCGGCATTATTAGAACAGCGGCGGGCAAAATAGGAAAAAGGAGCTGAGAAAATGAAAGGAATAACAAAAATTATCGGCGGTCTTGCCATCGGGACGGTCAACTCCGCGCTCGGAGCCGGCGGCGGGATGATTGCTGTGCCGATGCTCAGAAAAAGCGGAATGGAGCAAAACAGGGCGCAGGCAAACGCGGTGGCGCTCATTATGCTGCTGACCGCGGCGAGCGCGGGGATATATATTTACACAGGGAAAGTCGCCTTCGGCGATGCGCTCCCCTATCTCCCGGCGGGGCTTATAGGAAGCGTTCTCGGTTCTTTCATTCTGCCGAAGATACCGACGAAAATACTCGGCAAGATTTTTGCCCTTTTCATGCTTTGGGCAGGAGTGAGGATGCTGATGCGATGAAAACGATACTGGCAGCTTTTTTCTCGGGTCTCGCCGGCAGTCTCGGGCTCGGCGGAGGCGGGGTGCTGGTGCTCTATCTCGTGCTCGCACTCGGTATGCCGCAGCTCAAGGCACAGGGCATAAATCTATTATTTTTTATCCCCTGCGCAGTGCTTTCGAGCATAGTTTATTCATTCAAAAAGCTCATCGACTGGAAAAGCGTTCTGCTCTTTGCCGCAGGCGGTCTGCCGGGAGTTTTGCTCGGCAGTCTCGCGGTATCGCACATGAACAGCAATATTCCCGGGAAAATCTTCGGCGGGTTTCTGCTGCTCATGGGCATAAAAGAGCTGTTCAGGAAAGGTGATTGATGCGCCGATAGTCGAGATAATCCTGGAGAATCATCACGGCGCTGACGGCATCGACGACAGCCTTACGCTTCTTGCCGCGCGTGTTTGTAACATTCAGGGCGTTATGCGCCGAAACCGTTGTCAGGCGTTCGTCGCGCATCACGGTCTCTATGCCCGAAAACTCGGTCAGAGCCGCCGCGAAATCCTCGCAGCGCTGAGCGCGTTCGCCGTGAGTGCCGTCCATATTGACGGGCAGACCGACAACTATCAGCTCCGCCTTTTTCTCTTTTGCTATCTCTGTTATTTTTTCAATCAGCGGCTCGGATTCTTTTTCTGTTATAACGGTCACGGGAGACGCCAAAAATTCGGTCTTGTCGCAGACGGCTATGCCCGTTCGCGTATCTCCGTAATCTACCGACAGGATTATCATAAAATACCTCTTAATTAAAAAATTTAGCCGCACCGTTATCGGGTGCGGCCGTTTATATATTTTTTCGCCGCAGGTTGAGTTTAATCGTCCGAACGCGGGCTTGTCGGAAGGATGGAATCGATAATATTGCTGACCGCCTCGCCGACTCCGCTGACGACCTCGCTGACGGATCCGCCGCCGCATGCGGTACACTCGGCGGGCATTGCGGACTTCTTATAATATCCCTTTGCGGTCTCCTTGCATGAGGGCGAAGCGAGAAGTCCGGTCTTCTTGCAGTAGTCCTTCTCCTCGACCTTGCCGGTCTTGGGGAACTCCTTGACGGGCAGGTTCGCGTGGATGCGGTCGAGCAGTTCGATATAGACTCGTCCGGAAGCACTGTATCTGAACGGAATGACCTTGGGCTTATCGTAGCCGAGCCAGACTGCGCAGACATAATAGGGCGTGCCGCCGGCTATCCAGCTGTCCTTGGTGTCACTCGTGGTACCGGTCTTGCTCATCAGCTCGAACTTGCCGAGATTCTTGCTCTTGCGGAAATCTCTTGCCGGGACGGTCTTGAGCAATTCGCGCATGACCTCTGCGGTATCCTCGCTGAGAACTCTCTCGGGCTCGGACTTCGTTTCGAGCAGGACTTCCGTACCCGTGGCATTTGTGACTTTATAATAGCAATAGGGCTCGTAGTAATAGCCGTTGTTGCCGAACACAGCATATGCCGCCGCCATTTCGACAGTAGTGACGCCGTTTGTCAGAGCGCCGGTTGCAAGGGGCGCGATATTCGCATCCGCAGAATCATCAAGAGTTGTCAGATGGAACGTCTTTTTCATGAAGTTATAGGCCTCGTTGACTCCGAGCATCTCCGTAATTATTCTGACGGGCACGGTATTGAACGACTTCTGGATAGCATACTGGACGGTTATCTCTTTCTTGCTTCCGTTTGTGCCGTCCGCATTCTGCGGCCAGAGCTTGCCGTTTTGATAGATCGAGTAGTCGAGGATCATGCTCGACCAGTTGATATAGTTCTTCTCGAGCGCGAGAGAATAGGTTGAAAGGGGCTTTATGGACGAACCGGGCTGTCTCGGGGACTCGGACGCTCTGTTGAGGCAGAGGTTGCCGTTCTTTTCGCCCGCCTGTCCGACTATGCCGACGATTCTGCCCTCATAGTCCATGACAGTTGCCGCGGACTGAGCGGCGGGATGCTCGGCGGTGTCTGTCTCCTTATCGAAAGCGATTCTGTTTGAATATACGGTATTGAGAACCTTCTGAACATCGGGGTTGGCGGCAGAATATATCTTGAGTCCGCCGTAATTTATCTTCTCCATCGCCTGGCGGTAGGTGTAGCCGTATTTGCGCATCAGATCCTTGCAGACGGTCTTGATGACATAATCGACATAGAAATCCTGATATTCTTTCTCGGTGTTCTTGTCCTCGGTAGTGTTCTTGGTCTTGCCCGGCTTCGGGACATAGCCCTCGCTGTTTGTGAACACGAGCTTATAGTTGACCGCTTCTTCATATTCCTCTTTGCTTATCGCCTTTTCCTCGAGCATATATTTGAGGCAGAGTTCCTGACGCGTTTTGTTCGCCTCGGGGTTGAGCAGAGGGTTATACTTCGTCGGCGCTTTTGTTATGACCGCAAGGGTCGCACACTCGGCGAGGTTCAGCTCGCTGACATCCTTGCCGAAATAAGTCTCGCTCGCGGTCTGGACGCCGTAGCAGCCGTTGCCGAGATAGAGGGTGTTGAGATAAGCTTCAAGGATAGCGTCCTTGCTGTAGTGCTGCTCAAGGTTCAGAGCGCGCTCTATCTCCTTGAACTTTCGGACGACCGTTATCTCCTTGTCGTTGGTCACATTCTTGACGAGCTGCTGGGTTATTGTCGAGCCGCCGCCGGTTGAAAGTCCGGTTGCCGCGCCGAAAGTGCGCAGCCAATCGACGCCGTGATGCTTCTCAAAACGCTTGTCCTCAAGGCAGACGAAAGCGTTTCTTAGATTTTCCGGCATCTTGTCGAAATCGACCCATATTCTGTTCTCCTCGCCGTGGAGCTGAGCCATTTCAACGAGCTCGTTGTTGCTGTTATAGGCATAGACGAACGAGGTCTGGTTCTGATTCGCCTTGTAGTCGTCGAGATTTATCGCGATCTCGCCGTGGGCAAAAGACACGATATTGAAGAAAACATAACCTCCGATTATCGCCGTGGTGAGCATACCGACGACGAGCACACAGAGTATGACCAGCAGAGCTATCCTGCCGGCTTTTTTATTCGGCTTTTTATTCTTCTTTTTGGAAGATTTTTTGGCTGTTCCCATCTTTTTCGATGCGTTTGCGGGGCTGTTTGCCATCCGTGCGCCTCCTTCACATTACAATCCAGTTAAAAATTATAGCATACTTTTTGCAAAAAGTTTAGTCTAAATCCAAATATTCTCATTATTTTGTAAAATCAAAACAATAGCAGTGTATAAAACAGCGTATAAAAACGCCCGAAAGGGGCAAAAATCACCACGAAAGCAGAAAAAGCAAGCCTTCGGAAAGGAAAAGGAAAGATGAAAACCACGATAAAAAGCATCGCCGTTGCCCTCGCGTTCTGCGCCGCGGCGTTTCTGACCGTCTCGGCTATAATCGAAAGCACCGCACCGGACGGGAGCGAAAAATACATCATGCGCGACTACAACGGCAGGATAGCGGTGTTCGTCTACGGCGAGGACGAGCCGCAGGAGGTATTCGATGTTTTCACATCCTCCCTGCCCCGCGGCGAAGCCGAGCGCGTCTACAAGGGAATAACGGTCGAGGGCGACGAAGCACTTCAAAAGCTGATAGAAGATTTTACAGGGTAGCAAAAACAAAAGCGGCTGTTATCATCACGCAGGCACTGAGCCTCATGATGAACAGCCGCATTCTATTTTTATTGCCGATATTTATTCGCCCTTATCAAACATATCGTTAAGCTGGGCGCACACGGCGGACATTCTGCCGATACGCTCGCGCAGGATAGTTTCGGCTTTCTTCTGCGCCTCGGCGACTATTGCGTTCGCCTGCTCCTGCGCTTCGGTAACTGTCTTCTGCGCCTGGCTGCGCGCGGCGGTGACTATTGCATCCGACTGGCCGCGAGCCGACTCATTGCTCACTTCGAGCAGGTTCTTCTGCGCCTCAAGGTCGGATATCTCCTTTTCGAGAGCTTTCTTCCTGCTCTCTGCGGCGTTGAGCTCGTCAACCATATATCTGCCCTGATCATCTCTGAGCTTTTCGAGGCGCTTTATATGCTTTGCAAACGCCACGCAGTTGTTATATAGACTGCGGTTCTGCGTTCTGAGCGCTTCTATCTCTTCGCTCGAAGCCGCTTCGCCCGCAGGAGCTTCGGCACGCTTTTCAAGCTCCGAGCCCCAGGCGTAAATTTTATTATATTCCTCCTGCAGCATCGAGATATACGCATCCGTTGCCGCAATATCGTATCCCCTATCAACCACGGGGAGCTTCATCTTTCCTTCCACTTCTGTCATCCCTTCCCAAAAATCAGCTGTTTCTCTTTGCTATATCAACAAGGTTTTTGTAGCTTATCGCCATCGACTCGTGCGGGTCGATATCGCAGGTGTCCTGCTCGATAACGATATATCTTACACCAGAATCCCTGCACGCGCGGTAGCACTCATCGAGATTGAGGTTGCCTGTGCCAACTTCGGCAAAATCGGGCTTGTTCTCGCTGTTGATTTTATAATCCTTGAAGTGGCAGACCTTCATTCTGCCGCTGAGGCGCTTTATGAAATCCGCCGGATCGCCGCCGCCGTACTGAACCCAATATGTGTCCATTATAAAACCGAACAGCTCGGGGTCGGTGTCATCGATAAGCATATCTATAACGCGCCTGCCGTTATATTTCTTGAACTCGAAGGCGTGGTTGTGATAGGCAAAATGCATTCCCATATCGCGAAGCTTTTTTGCGAGCTCGCCCGTGAGCTTTATAAACTCGCGCACGCCCTCTTCGCTGCCGCTGTACTCCCCCGGCATACAGCCGACTCCGAGCGTGTCGCAGTGGATCATTTTATGCTCCCTGACAACGGCTTCGGTATCGCTGAGCATGCGGTCGAACGAAGTGTGCGTGACGCAGACATCCATACTGTACTTATCAACAAGATATGCGACCTTCTCCGGCTCGATAGGTCCGATAGCGGAAATCTGAATCGTGTTGATGCCGATAGAATCAAGATAGGCAAAAGTCTTTTCGGCATCCTCATAATTCTGTATGTAATCGCGTAAAGTATAGAGCTGCGCACCGAGTTTGATATCCGACACGAGAGCACCTCCGTTCCCGCTTTTTCTACAGATTATTATATTATAGCCGTCCCGAAGTTTCAAGTGAATTTACAAAAAAAGGCCCGGACTTGCAAACTCCGGCAAACCGCGAATATAGATATTCTACGGGAGGCGGTGCTGTGTTCGGTTGGTTTTTCGCAGTTATTTTTCAAACGGATTTCTCTTTTTTATCCTGCATTCGAGCCAGCCGGGCTCATTTGCCCCGCCGCTGAGTGCAGCGCAGGAGCGCGAGGCTCTTGCGAAAATGCACGTGGGCGACAAATCGGCGCGCAGCGAACTCATCGAGCACAACCTGCGGCTCGTGGCGCACATAGTCAAAAAATACTACGCCGCATATTCGGATCAGGACGATCTTATTTCGATAGGCACGGTCGGGCTGATAAAGGCTATAGACTCGTTCAAGCCCGACAAGGGCACGCGCCTTGCGACATACGCCGCGAAATGCGTTGAAAATGAGATACTGATGCACTTTCGCTCGATGAAAAAGAGCGCGCACGACATCTCGCTCGAAGACCCGATCGACAGCGACAGCGAGGGAAACCCGCTCACGCTAATGGATATTATCTGCACGCCGGACTGCATCGCAGACGATCTTGATTTGAAGATAAAGAGCGAGAAGCTGCGCGGGCTCGTCATCGGCATACCCGACCCGCGCGAAAAGGCGATAATCGTCATGCGCTACGGGCTCGACGGCAACGAGCCGCTGACGCAGCGAGAGATAGCGTCGATGATGAACATCTCCCGCTCCTATGTCAGCAGGATAGAAAAGCGCGCGCTCGAAAGGCTCGGGAAAGGAATGAAACAGCCGTGAGAATCATCCCACGGCTGCATTTTTATTTTATAATGTCGTTATCCTTGATGTACTTCACAGTCTCATCAACGGTTGTGAACGCGAGGGCAACCGAAGTATCAGCAGCTCCGTAATAGATGGCTATTCTGCCGGTCTCGGCATCCGCGAGCGCGGCGCACGGGAACACGACATTCGGCACATCGCCGACGCATTCATAGAGCTCATGGGGAGCTAACAGGAAGCTATCCGCGCGGTGGAGCACTTTCCACGGCTCATCTTTATCGAGAATAGCGGCGCCCATGCTGTAGGTGAAGCCATTGCAGCTCGTGAGCACGCCGTGATAGAACATGAGCCAGCCCTCGTCGGTTTCAATAGGAGTCGGACCCGCTCCGACTTTTGTAGCTTCCCAGTTCTCGACCGGGCTCATAACAAAGCGGTGCTTACCCCAATAAGTGAGGTCTTTCGACTGACTGATGAATATATCACCGTAAGGGGTGTGTCCCCTGTCGCACGGGCGAATAAGCAGAAGATACTCGCCGTTCACCTTGCGCGGGAAAAGATCGCCGTTGCGGGCAACGGGATAGCAGGCATCCTCAAGCTGAGTCCAGCTCTTGAAATCCTCTGTATAGGCTATACCGATAGTTGTGCCGTGAGGGGTGAGATTGACCCACGAGAGATAGTATTTTCCGTCGAGCTTGCACAGGCGCGGATCGTAGCCGTTGAAGATATATTTATTCTCAAGCTCCCAGTTTATCGCGTCTTTGCTGAAGCCGACAACGAGCTTATGGGCGCGCGAGCGGATATCCGCCTGAAAACTCCGGCAAAGCCCGAGCCGTAAGGCACAACAGCGGAATTGAAAATGCTGTTCGCCATATGCAGATTGTCGCGGGTGATAACGGGATTGCTGCTGTAACGCCACACGGGATATTCAAATCCTGCGGGCTTATCCTCCCACGGGATATTGGGTATGTTTGTTCCGATTATTTTTGGCCATATCTGACTCTCCTTCCGTCCTTTAGATTTTAGCATAGATAGAGACAAAAAGTAAAGAGGAGGGCGAAAATGAGAAAGAAAGTAAAAAAGTGGCGGATATTTTAAAAATGTTTGAAAAAAGACTTGCCAAATCGCTTTTCATGTGGTATTATTGATGAGCTTTCCGGGTGTGGCGCAGCTGGGCGAGGAGAAATGCCGCCGCCTGTGGCGGATGAAGGCATTGCTTCGAGGTGAAGAAACAAGGAGCGGAACGAGCGCTCCAAGCGAAGTACCGCGACTATGTTTCTGAAGGAAGCGCCGCGGCGATTAGCAAAAGCCGACAAGCGGGAAGCAAACTGAATTTAGGTACAACCGGGTGTGGCGCAGCTGGTAGCGCGCTTGACTGGGGGTCAAGAGGCCGTGAGTTCAAGTCTCGCCACTCGGACCAAAAGCAGGTTAAAAACCTGCTTTTTTTATTTTAAAATGCGCTATTTGCAAGGATTTCGGCAGTTTATTAAGTTTTGTTAGCAAAGCAAAACACCTTTGCACTGCGCATCTTTTACACACTTTTTTATATTGCAGCAATTAAATTAAGCACAAAAGCGTTTATAAATTATAACAAAAGTTGTAACATGTGGACAATTTTTGACACTTATGATATAATTAAATAGTATTACTCAATTACAGGTGAAACCATGAATAGTATAAAATGGCTATTTTTCGATTTAGGTTCAACACTTATTGATGAAACCGAATGTATAAAAAAGCGTTGCAACAATATTATTGAAAAAAACAATATTGACAAAGACGAATTTTATATCAAAGTAAGAGAATGTGCAAAAACAAATTCTTACGCTGTAAAAACAGCCGCTAAATATTATGGTGTCGATACTCCGAGATGGTACGGAGAATTGGAAAAACTTTATTCTGATGTTGATGACATTTTATATAAACTATCCAAAAAATACAAATTGGGAATTATTGCAAATCAACAAATCGGCACACAAGAACGAATAAACAATTGGGGCATAGGCAAATATTTTGACATTGTCATCGCATCGGCAGAGGCAGGATTTTCTAAACCTGATTTAAGAATTTTTAATATGGCTCTTGAACAAGCAAAATGCAAGGCAAATGAAACAATTATGATTGGTGACAGACTTGACAATGATATAGTTCCCGCAAAGCAATTGGGTATGAAAACAATTTGGGTGCGTCAAGGTTTTGCCAAATTTCAAAGCGTTAAAAACGAAAATGAAAAACCGAATTACGTTATAGAAAATATCGGCGAAATAATTAATATATTACTAAATTAAATAGTTTGAGGTATTATTATGAGCGAATACGAAAAAATCGAATTAACCAATATGTGTATGATTTATGACAACAACGGTAATGTTGTGGTTCAAGATAAAATCAACAAATCTTGGGGCGGCATTACTTTTCCCGGCGGTCATATTGAAAAACGAGAATCTTTTGTTGATTCTGTCATCAGAGAAGTTAAAGAAGAAACGGGGCTTATCATCAAAAACCCTAAATTATGCGGCATTAAATGGTGGGAAGTAAAAAGCAACAAACGATATGTGGTTTTACTTTTTAAAACCGATGAATATTCCGGAACCTTAAAATCATCCGACGAAGGAAAGGTATTTTGGACAAAACTTGAAACATTAAAAACTATGAATCTTGCCGTAAGTTTTGATAAAATGATTGATGTGTTTTGCGATGATAATATTCAAGAATACATACAACTGAAAGGCAACAATAAATGGATTGATATACTTAAATGAAATTATGGCACATCATAGTGTTTCAAAAATTGTTTTTATATTGAAATATTCTTGTATTTGGTAATTTAATTATGCCGAATACAAAATAAAAAAACCAATGTGCGGATTATTGTTTGAATATGATGTTCGACTATCAGTAAAACTGTATTTCGCCAAATCCTATATAAACATTCGCACCAATTAAAAAGCTTTGAAATCTAACGGTTTCAAGGCTTTTTATTGTTTTGCGTAGGATTAGAAAGTATATATTTCCTAACACTTCTTCCAACACTTTGATATTTAGCTAAAAGGTTTATTAATACACTTGCTTAAGCAAACCGCAAATGAAAACATTTCTATTATCCTGTATTCACATACAAAAAAGCTTGGAAAGTGCAGAGTAAATGCAGAGTATTACGGACTAAACCAGCTAAAAAAATATATAGGAAATCCCGGAACGTCGCCATTGATGTTCCGGGATTTTTATTTTGTATTATATTGCTCTTACTTCACTCCGTCGAGTTCAAAGGCATAGAGCCATCCGCACTTCATTTCGTCGGGGTTTATCTGCGGGAAGACGAGCTTTGCTTTGCCGTTGTCGTTTTCGACGGCTATGGGCGCGCCATGCGCTAAAAGCTTCGCCTTTATATCCGGATTGTAATCCACCTTGTCGAGCGTGAGGCTGCCGAACGGATAGGCGTTCGTTATCGCGTAGACCTTGTCGCCCTTTCTGGTGTAATATGTACCCTCCTGCGGCGCTTTGGTATAAATGCGCGTGCCGTAGATAGCGTCGCCGTTGACACTGAGCCACTTGCCCATATCGAGCAGGCGCTCCTGCATGATGACAGGAATAGTGCCGTCCGCGGCAGGGGCCGATATTGAGCAGAAAGTTGCCGCCCTTTGAGACGAGCGAGCAGAGCGTTTCGATAAGTTCCTTGCTGCTCAGATATTCGTCAACGCCCTCGATGCGGTTGAGTCCGAACGATGCGCCGATACCGCGGCACTCCTCGACACGGGCGGTCGAGCTCGACCTTTCGATGCGTCTGCCGTTGTCGATTATGCCGTATTCGGTGGTGAAATTGCCGCCCAGGCGTCCTCTTGTCTCCCTGCCCCAGCGGTCATTGGGGACTATCGTATCTTTGACAGGCGATTCGTTATAGAGCCACTGGAGGAAATCGGTCGAGTGCCAGACGGAGCTCGGGTGATCCCACTCCCCGTCCGTGAACAGAGTCCATGGCTCATATTTTGCTATAAGCTCCTTGAGCATCGGGATAAGATGCTTTACGGCATACTCCTCGGGATCTTTGAGATAGAGCGGATGGAACCACTCATAAACCGAATGGTAGACGCCAAACTTGACATCCGTCTTTTCGAGCGCGGTTTTCAGCTCGCTGCAGAAATCCCTGTGGGGGCCGACATCGACGCTGTTCCAGTTCCATGCGTAGTCACTCTTGAACAGGCAGAAGCCGTCGTGGTGCTTCGAGACGAGGTTTATATACTTTGCGCCGGACTTTTCAAAGAGCTGCGCCCACTCGTCGGCATCAAAAAGTTCCGCCTTGAAGCCGCTGACAAAGTCCTCATACTGTGTTCCGGGGGCATACACCCTGTCGTGGAACTTGCGCGCGGCGCTGTTCTCGTCGCGTATCTGCTGCATATACCACTCGGCATACTGCCCTTTTTCGGTATACGCCGGCACGGAATAGAGACCCCAGTGGATGAATATGCCGAACTTCGCATCCGCGAACCAATCCGGCACATGGCGGCTGTTGAGCGATTCCCAGTTGTTTTCGTAATGCATTTTAACTCTCCGTTTTTGTTATATTTCTGAAAAGACGTCGCCGACGCCATTGAATATATATGTGGGTCTGTAGGGATAGAGATTGACATCCTCGAGGCTTGTGACTCCGGAGAGGACGAGGACTGTGTCAAGACCTGTTTCGATGCCCGCAATGACATCCGTGTCCATTCTGTCGCCTATCATCGCAGCCTCCGCCGAATGGACGCCGAGCATCTTGAGTCCCGTGCGCATCATGAGCGGATTGGGCTTACCGACGAAATACGCCTTCTTGCCCGTCGCCATCTCTATGGGTGATATGAGCGCGCGGCACGCGGGGACTATGCCGTCCTCGACTGGACCCGTGAGATCGGTATTCGTGCCGATGAGCTTCGCGCCGTTTCTGACAAGGTTCGAAGCATGGACGACCGTCTCATAGTTATAGCTCGAAGTCTCGCCGACTATGACATAATCCGGGTCGATGCTGTTCATCGTGATGCCCTGATCGTAGAGCGCGTTGACGAGTCCGGGCGCGCCGATAACATACGCCGAGCAGCCGGGCTTCTGACTGCTGATAAATTTTGCCGTTGCGAGGGCACTGGTATAAAAATGACTCTCGTCAACATAAAGTCCCATTCTCTCAAGCTTCTGCTGAAGCTCACGCGGCGAGCGTTCGCTCGAATTCGTAAGGAACAGGAACGACTTGTTTTCTTTATACAGCCACTCCACGAACTCTTTGACATCCGGAAGCAGTCTGTCTCCGTGATATATGACACCGTCCATATCACATATAAATCCTTTTTTTGCTTTTAATGCATCCATATTTTCCCTCCCATAATAGGTTAGAATAAGCTTATCAGTTAACGGATGCAAAGTCAATAACTTACTTTGCGTTTATATTCACAAGCTCTGCGCGGAGCTTTGAATAGACTATTTTCTGGCTGCTGTAGAGTCCGTAATAGCCGGAGAGCAGATAGCTCACAGCGGCGGCGAGCGCAAACAGCGGCATACCCTGCGCGCCGAAGAGTTCTATGCTCAGGAATATAGAAGCGAGCGGACAGTTGACAACGCCGCAGAAAAGCGAGACGAGTCCGACCGCCGCGGCAAATCCGGGATCGAGCCCGATAAGTCCGCCAACGACGCAGCCGAAAGTTGCGCCGACGAAGAAAGTCGGGACTATCTCGCCGCCCTTGTATCCCGAGCCGACGGTGACGGCGGTGAAGATAAATTTGAGCAGGAACGCCTCTGGTTTCGCATTGCCGCCGATGGCGCGCTCGACTATATCCATGCCCGCGCCGTTGTAATCCCCGCTTCGGCAGATAAGAGACAGCGCGACGATTATTAATCCGCCGACGACTGCGCGGACAAAAGTATTTTTTAAACAGCTTTGCAAAGAGTTTATGCGTGCCGTGCAGACCGAGACAGAATCCGATGCTCAGCAGAGCGCATATCGCGGCGAGCAGAGCGGTAAGCAGGCAGCTCTTGAGCGAGAATGCAGGGATATTCGAGACTGTAAACGCGACAGGCTCAGTGCCCATAAGGGTCGATATAAAATATGCGACGAACGCGGACACGACACACGGGAGCAGACCTGCATAGTAAATGACACCGACGCTGATAACACCGAGGGCAAAAACGGCGGCGGTTATCGGCGTTCCGAAAAGCGCGGAGAACACGGCGCTCATGCCGCACATAGTCATGATATGCATATCTTTTTCATCGAGGCGGGATATTTTGCCTATCAGTCCCGCGATGCTGCCGCCGAGCTGAAGAGCCGCGCCCTCTCGTCCGGCGGAGCCGCCGAAGAGGTGCGTTATAACAGTTGAGACAAATATCAGCGGTGCGAGCAAAACCGGCACGCCCTGCGGCGAGCGCACGGCATCGAGTATTTCGTTCGTACCGATATCCTTTTTGCCGGAGAGCTTATACAAACCGGCTATCACAAGTCCGCCGACGGGCAGCAGAAATACTATCCACGAATGTGCTTTGCGCACGCCGGTAACATATTCGACGCTCAAATGAAACAGCGCACCGACCACGCCGCCGACAGCGCCCGTGACTGCGGCGAGAGCGAACCATTTCAGAAAAGTCAGCAGATACTTTCCCGCCGACTTGCAGTTGTTTTTCAGATTTATTTTGACAAACTTCACTTTTACCCCATCCATTAATATATGTTGATTAGATTTTATCACTTTATCACAGTTTTGGCAACGAGAAGAAAAAATTTGCGCCATGATTATGGCTTAATATACATTAATAGTTGAACGGTGTGATATCCGCCCTCTACCTTCGCGTCCTACAGCAAATATATTTTTATATTCCCCGCGTTAAGGGAGTCGAAGTAAAATTTATATTGCGATAAAAATTCAAGGACCGCCGGAGCGATCCTTGCTTTTTTATTTTTCTTTGAGCAGTTTTGCGAGTTCATCCATAAACGTATTGATATCCTTGAACTGCCTGTAGACGGAAGCGAAGCGAACATAGGCGACTTCGTCGATGCTCTTGAGCTTCTCCATTGCGAGCTCGCCGATATAGACGGTAGTCACCTCGCGGTCGAGCGAATTCTGGAGCACAGCCTCAATCTCGCTGACTGCCTTTTCGAGCTGTTCCATATAGACCGGGCGCTTTTCGCACGCCTTGAGCATGCTGTTGAAAAGCTTGTTTCTGTCAAAAACCTCGCGCGATTTGTCCTTTTTGACGACGACTATCGGCACGGTCTCGATTATCTCATAGGTCGTAAAACGCTTGCCGCAGCTGATGCATTCGCGGCGGCGGCGTATTCTCTCGCCCTCGTCGGTGGGACGCGAGTCGATGACCTTGCTCTCTTCAAAACCACAGAACGGACACTTCAAAGCTATCACTCCCTGATGAACATATAATATTTATCGCACAAAAACGGTCAAATGTCAAGCTTTTCGAGTCTTCGCATCGAATCGGTCAGCTGATCTATGCGCTCGAAGCCCGAGCGGTAGAGCTCGATAACGCAGTCGCCGGAATATCCGGTTTCTTTCATGAGCGAAAAGAGGGCGGCGAAATCGAATTTTCCGTCAAACGGCGGCATGCACTTGTGATTTTCGTCGTGATCACTCAGATGTATGTGGCAGATATTATCGGAAAACTCCCTGAAAAATTCTATCGGGTCGACTCCGGCGAGGTACGCCTGCTTGATGTCGAGCACCATATGAAAATTCGCACCGAGGCGCGCTTTCAGTTCATTCATAAGCTCCGGCGTCTGCCCGTTATGATGGACAACATTTTCCTGGGCGAGAATTATCCCCTGTTCCTGCGCGTCGCTGACGAGCAGATCGAGGCGCTCGGCGTATTCGTCCGTGCTGATATTCACCGGCAGCTTTGCGCCGTGGAGCACGACTATTTTCGCGCCTATCGCAGACGCGGCGGCATAGTATTTTTTGTAAAACTCCCTGTAATCGTCGAAGCGGCGCTCATACTGGCTGAAGAGGATATATCCCTCGGCGAACGAGGTAAACGGATGTATCGAGCGGATGCGGATACCGCTGTCAGAGGCTATAGACGAAATGCGGCGGAGAAAATCCGGCTCCAATTCCGACGGCGAGTTAAAAAAACACCTCGGTAACTTTTGCTCCCGCTTCGGCGACGCAGTGCAAAGACCTCTTCGGTCGCCGCGGGATAAAAACAGGCGGTGGATATTCCGACGGACATTCGTTTTCCTCTACCTTTCCTCAAAAGTAAAAATCTTTGCATTGCGAAAAATCGCACTCCGGGTTAGAATCAAACAAACGGAGGTGAAGATATGCGCGGCATAAAAGAAAAAATCGCAGAAAATTTAAGCTACATAAATCCCGTTTCGCGCAGGATGCTGCTCGGCGCGGTCATTATTTTTTGAGCTGCTCTTCACTCTCGCCGTCTGCGCGCTGCTGCTCGCGGGGCGCGGATTCGACTACTGGAGATGCATATATCTCGCAAAGGACGCGATAGACTGCATCCGCCCGAGCATGGGAGTCATGCTCTTCGGCTCGCTGATAATGCAGGCTATCGACCCCAAGGGTGAAAATCAAGATTAGTATCGCACTTAATATGTATATGATATCACAAAAAAGCGCCGAATACAATTAAATTCGGCGCTTTTTGGCGCGTCTGCATATGGACATTTACTAAAAAAGTATGATATACTTTTAAAAGCGTTTTTATTTTTGCGCTTCGGAGGGAATATGACAAGGGACAAGCTAATCAAAAAAATTGCGACATGGATAATGATGGCGATAATGCTTTCGGTCTTCTCGCTGGATATAATCTGCGTTGCGATGTGCAACAGATATCAGAATAAATTTGAAATCACCCCGGCGCAGTTTTCGTCGGACGGCACGGCGGACAGAATACATTTTCTCAACACCTACAACTCCGACGCAATACTCATAGAATCAAACGGCAAATTCGCGCTCATCGACTCCGGCGAGGGCGACCGCAATCCGCGCAGGAAGCTCAGCTACAACGGCAGCGAAGAGGCTGTTATAAAATATCTGAAAAAGGCTGCCGGCGACGCAGAGGGCAAAGTAACGCTTGAATTTGCGCTCGGCACGCACAATCACTACGACCATGTCGGCACATTTGAGGCGATAGCCAACGACCCGGATATCACGGTAAAGACATTCTACATAAAGCCCGTCAACCGCGAGATTGCCCACGAATACGAATACAACGGCTGGGGCATCGAAACAACATACGCAGACACGGTAAAGGCGTTTCAGAACAGGGGCACATTTGTTACTTCCGAGATACCGAGCGAGCCGTTCAAATTCGGCGACTTCACGCTTACTTTCTACAATACAGCACTCGATGACGCGCGGCTTCACGGGCAGGGCGAAAACGCCGAATCCGTCGGAACGATGGTCGAAAAGGGCAAAAAAAGCGCATTTCTCGCCGCGGACATAACGAGAACCACCGGACTCGAGGGCTTACTTCTGCCGCAGCTTCATAAGGTGGATCTGCTCAAGGTCGGACACCACGGCTACTACGGCTCGACATCGCCCAAGTTTGCAAGAGGGCTCTCGCCCGAGATAGCGATAATCACAAACAGGCTCGGGAAGATATATCCCGATGTCAAATGGACACTCACAATGAAGAGCCACAGCGCGATATTCGCGACGGTTGACGAAAACGGAATCATCGCAGAATTCACGGACAACGACGAAATCAAGCTTTCAACCACGCGCAGGATTGAAAAAATATCAAAAGCAGGAGTCCCACGGCTCCTGCATTTTTTATGCTCCGATTCTTTTGACTCCGCGCACGGCATCGGGAGAATTGCTCTCATCCATCTCCGGGAGCTGATTCCAATAGCGTTTGGGCATGAAGTTCATGCGGCATCGGGGATTATACCGCGCCTCGATAGCTACCGTATCATAGAAATGCTTCCACAGCGCGCGGAAATACAGCTCCTCGTCCCCCGCCTGCGGCTGCTCAAAGCCGTCTAACGGGATAATCATTTTCTGCCTGTTATGCCAGACGAGCGCCTGCGAATGGGTCTTGTCATATATGAGAAACGATTCGTTCGGATATCTGTCGCAGAAATGCG
>ENA-OQET01000515-OQET01000515.1-human-gut-metagenome-genome-assembly--contig:-NODE-515-length-20312-cov-4.418578_pt1 | contig 20312 bp, 25 predicted proteins | sample MGYA00242800_ERZ504645 | MGnify/ENA primary metagenome ERZ504645 (study PRJEB26092, sample SAMD00036308) | human gut metagenome | host: Homo sapiens | study: EMG produced TPA metagenomics assembly of... | reverse complement strand
ATTATTTTTTATTATTTATATTATTTTATCTGTTGATAATTTCTATATTATATTTTAATAATTCTTTTTCTTCTGTTTCCGTCAAAATTTTCATCAGTAATTATTCCTTGAAAATCTTCGATATTAGCATATTTATAACTTCCCGATTGTTTTAATTTTTCACTTTCTGCCATCATATAACTTTTTCTACTAATATTTAACACTTCTTTTTTCGTAATACCATCATTTGCCATATAAGTAGTTACTGCATTATCATGAATATCCACACTGACAACCCCCATAAAAGCTAAATCAAAACGGAAATTTTTCAACATCTCTATTGTTAAGCTACCCACAAAACCATCTTTACCAAAATCAAATTCTCCGCCGATAAAAATTACTCTTATATTTGATTTTGCCAGTATATTCACTATCTCCAACATATTCGTTACAATGATAGCTTTCAAATCACTTTTAGCAATGAGATAAGCCAGCTCAATATTTATCGTAGATATATCTAAAAACACAACATAATCATCCTTTATCAAGGATAATGCTTTTTGTGCTATCTTTTGCTTAGCTACTAAATTAATGGATTTTCTTTGTGTAGCAAATTCACGATGCACATTTTCCTTTATTAATACAGCTCCGCCATACGTTTTTTTCAATTTGCCTTGCTGAGCCAATAAAGCTAAATCCTTGCGAATTAAATCTTCACTAACTTTGAATTTTGCACTCAATTCTTTTACTTTCACGCGACCATTTTCTTTTAATTCTTGTATAATCAAAGCATGTCTTTCTTCTACAAACACTTTTATCACCTTCAAAACTAAATTATTCCCCTTATTATTTTACTGCATAGCCTAAAAATCCAAAATAAAAAGATGAGATATCTATTTAAAATATCTCATCTTTTTTGTCTTTTATATTTAGTTTTAAAGTTTATCTACAAGCTAACACATCATTATAAAAAGCGTCCATTTCTTCTTTTGTATTGAAATTAGCTATATACATTTGATTTCCCATTGCCCCAGAAAGAGCATCAGCTACTCGTCCTGACATCTTCATATTAGCGCCGTATTTATGCATTATATCTTCATCACTCATCACAAAATTTTTACCATCACGACGACCAGCAAATGCACAAAAAGCAGTCTGACCAATTCCTCTTAAGGAACTATCATATGCTATCATATCTGCCCAAATTTTATATACATCGGTACTTTGAGAAAAGTTCATCATGTCTGGGCTAATACCGCCACTTGGTCTCATATTTACTTCAAGCCCAATGAGCTCACCTTTTCTACCTAAACCTTCATGGTCTTTCAATAAACGGAAAAATTCAAAATGCACAAAACGACTTTTTACATCAAAGCTTTTTACTGTAGCTCTGCCCATAGCACGTGTATCATCAGCTAAATTATTTAAAATATAAAAAAATACTATTATCTGCATTATTTACCACGTCCATGATAGACATTGGAGTTACATTACCAATCTCAAAAATTGGCTCTCCATGAGAATTGATAATCGCATCATAAGAATTTATCTCTGCATATATGTATTCTTCCATAATATATTCTATGTGCGAAAATTTTGTTGCAAAGAAATATGCCACTTCATCTTGATTATTAAGTTTATATGTGAAGCTAGCACCCACACCGTTATTAGGTTTTACAATTACAGGATAACCAACTTCTTGGATAAACGCCATACAGTTTTCCCAGCTATCTACAATATGATAGCGAGCTGTAGGTATGCCAACTCGAGCATAAAACTCTTTCATTCTTGATTTATATTTTACCTTTGGCATATCTTCATTATGAAAACCAGTTTTAATATTAAAATCTGTACGCAATCTAGCATCGCGCTCTAACCAATATTCATTATTGGACTCTAACCAATCAATCTCACCATATTTATTTCTAAAGAAATCTACGGCTCTACAAACCTCATCATAATTTTCAAGACTGCCAACTTTATAATATTCATTTAAACTATCTTTTAATTCTGGGCATAAATAATCATAAGGAGCATCACCAATACCTAAGACATTTAAGCCATTGTTTTTTAATTCTCTGCAAAAATGCCAATAATTCTCAGGAAAATTGGGAGATATAAATATAAAAATTCTTCATAATATTATCCTTTCTTTCATCTCTCTTCGTCTTAATCTAGCAAATATGGTACAAAATAAGCTACTTGTTTATACCACCAATCCCAATCATGACTACAATCATAGCCCCAATAATCTACCCAAGTATTAATATTTTTTTCTCTCAAAATATCATCAAGTTGACCTGTTGAAGAAGGTTATTTCCCAAGCTCCTTTACCTACGCAAATCACAGATTTTTTTAGATTATATAAATGAATATATGGGTGGTCATATGGCATATTTTTTAAATAATCCACAGGAGAATTATTATAAACAATATCGTCCATATAGCCATCAAATCCATAGCTTGCAGTGTAAATACCACTTAATGCCAATAATCTATCAAATAAATCTGGTCGACGATAAAATAAATTTGCTGCATGTGTAGCACCTAAACTACAACCAAAGACCATTATTCCAGGATAACCAGTCCAACCATTGCGCAAATTCACCATATCTCGCATAAAAGGAACCATTTCATCTGTAATATATCTCATCCATTGTTCATGACGTTCTGCTCTCCATCTTGGGTCAGCACTTTTATTTGACCATGTTTCTTTATCCATTGTTTCTATGGAGAAAACCATCACTTGACCACTTTCTATCCATGGAGCCCAAGTATCTGTCATATTAAAATTCTCAAAATCAAAAAACGCCCATCTTGACAAGGAATATATAAAACTGGTCTACCTGCATGACCATATACTTTAAATTCCATATCTCTATTTAAATTATAGCTATATCTTTTAAAATACTGTACTTCCATAAACTATCACTACATATAGTAGCTAAAATTTCACCTCTTATTATTTTTTATTTTTCCATATAATAAAGTTTCAACAAAGAAAGGAATTTGTTTTTCCCAACTTGCTTCACTATGCGTACCATTTGGCACAATGCGAGCATTCAATCTGATATTTTTTTTCATCAACATTGAAGATATCATCGCAAATTTTTGTATCATATGTTTGTATCGTGGAAGTTCCTCTGTACCATAATCCATATAAACTACAGTATCTGGATTAATATTAGCGTTTTTATCATTTGGCTAATTTTGTGGACCTGTCCATATAGATGGTGATAAAGCTGCCGCTCTAGAGAATATATGATTGTATTCAAGTATTGCATATAAACTCATTAATCCTCCCATGGAGCTTCCTGCGATAAATGTATTATTTCTATCAGAGAGTGTGCGGAAAGTATTATCAATTGTTGGCTTTAATTCATTGACAAACCACTCCATAGTAATTTTTCCTAAGCTCTTGATATTTCCAAATGTTTTATCTTTAAATGGATATGGTGTATATTCTTTTAATCTACCATTATCTGGATTTTGATTACAAGCTGGAGCCACTACTATCATTTGTGTATTTGTATATTCAAGATATTCTTTTAATCCCCATGATTTTCCATAAGTGGCATCACTATCAAAAAATACATTTTGTCCATCAAACATATATAATACAGGATAATATTCGTCTGGTTTTTCATTATAAGAATTTGGAAGATATATATATAATTTCCTATTTTCTTGGCCTGTTAATTCTGGTATAGTTATATCCCATACATCAATCACAATTATCACCATTACTGAAAACTTATAAATTACTTTATAAGGTTACACCTTTTCAATAAGTCCTTTCTTTTTTGCTTAAGTATTTACTTAATACTCAACGTGGTAACTTACGTTTTAAAATAATAAAATTTATTTAGAGATTATAAAACTCATCATGTCTAATCTCAGGAGATTTTAAGGCTTCTAGAGAGATTTTTTATTAAATATACCATATTTCAAAACAAATTTCAACATCATCTATAAAAACTCATGTAAACATGTAAACTAATAATAAATTAAATAAAGAGGATATTTCTATATGTTTTATAAAAATATCCTCTTTAGTATTTATCTATATTTATTTAAAATATTATTTTATTTTCTTTAATAAGCTTGCCATTTCCATAGCTGCCATAGCTGCATCGCTACCTTTATTACCTGCTTTTGTACCAGCACGTTCTACAGCTTGTTCGATATTTTCAGTAGTTACTACACCAAAAATTAGTAGGTACGCCTGTGCTCATTCCTACTTGAGCTACACCCTTTAGATACTTCATTACATACATAATCATAATGAGTAGTTGACCCACGAATAACAGCACCTAAACAGATAACAGCATCATATTTTCCTGTTTGTGCTAATTTTTTCAGCTACTACAGGAATTTCAAATGCACCTGGTACCCAAGCAACATCAATATCATCTTCATTTGTTTCATGACGACGAAGTGTATCAATTGCTCCAGATAATAATTTACTTGTAATGAACTCATTGAAACGAGCTACTACAATACCAATTTTTAAATCTTTACCATTTAAATATCCTTCTAATATATTAGCCATTAAAAAAACCCTCTTTTCTTTATACTTAATATTTGTATTAAAGATTATTATTTAGTATCTATTTATTATTTTAATAAATGTCCCATTTTTTCTTTTTTCACTTTTAAATAACCTGCATCATATTTATTAGCAGGGATTTGAAGTGGTACTCTTTCTACGATTTCTAAACCGAAACCTTCAAGACCTGCTCTTTTAGCTGGATTATTAGTCAATAAACGTATGCTAGATAAACCTAAATCTTCTAAAATTTGAGCACCAATACCGTATTCACGTTCATCAGGAGCAAAACCTAATAAAACATTTGCTTCAATTGTGTCTTTACCTTGGTCCTGAAGTGCATACGCTCTGATTTTATTTGCAAGACCTATGCCACGACCTTCTTGACGAAGATATAATAATACACCTTCACCAGCTTCTTCAATTTTTTGCATTGCTAAATGAAGTTGATCGCCACAATCGCAACGCATAGAACCTAATACATCACCTGTTAAACATTCAGAATGAACACGTACTAATACATTCTTTTTATTTCTTACATCGCCTTTAACAATAGCTAAATGACATTTTCCATCTAATTTGCTTTCATAAGCCATTACTCTAAAATGACCAAATTTGTTTGGAAAATCTGCTTCAGCCACTTTTTCTACCATTTTTTCTGTAGTTTTGCGATATTCTACTAATTGAGCTACAGTTATAAATACTAAATCATGTTTTTTGGCAAATTCAATTAAATCTGGAGTACGAGCCATATGACCGTCTTCCTTCATGATTTCACAGCAAAGACCTGCTGGTTTTAAACCTGCTAATTTTGCTAAATCTACAGTAGCTTCTGTATGACCAATACGGCAAAGTACGCCACCTTCTTTAGCACGAAGAGGGAACATATGACCTGGACGACGTAAATCTTCTGGTTTTACATTATCATTGATCAAAACTTCAACTGTTCTAGCTCTTTCAAAAGCAGAAATACCTGTAGTTGTATCCACAGCATCAACAGATACAGTGAAAGCTGTTTCATGATTATCTGTATTGTGGCTAACCATCTGATTTAAACCAGCTTTATCAATGAGTTCGCCAGACATTGGCACACAGATTAAACCTTTAGCATGAGTAGCCATAAAATTGATGATTTCTGGAGTTGCTTTTTCAGCAGCTACAATTAAATCGCCTTCATTTTCACGGTCTTCATCATCTGTTACTAATACCATTTTCCCTTGTTTAAATGCTTCAATAGCTTCTTCAACTGTATTGTATTTAAATTCCATATGTCTATACCTCATTTCTTAAAAACCATTTTCACGTAAAAAATCTAAACTCAATGATGATGATTTTGGTTTATCTTGTTTAAAACTCAATAATCTTTCTACATATTTACCCACGACATCATTTTCTACATTGATTATCGAACCTACTGATTTACTAAGTAGTGTTGTAACTTCAGATGTATGTGGTATTAACGATACTGTGAAATTATCTTCACCTAAATGTGCTACAGTAAGGCTTACCCCATCTAAAGCAACAGAACCTTCAGAAATGATATATTTTAAAATTCTATCATTAGCTGTTAAAGTAACACGTGTAGCATTATCATCTTTTTTCATTTCAATAATTTTAGCTGTGCCATCAATATGGCCACTTACAATATGACCGCCCAATCTACTTGATAAAGTCAAAGCTCTTTCTAAATTGACTTTATCGCCAATTTTTAATAAACCCATATTCGTCTTGCGCATGGACTCTGGCATAACATCTGCTATAAAATAATCACTTGCTAAAAAAGTAACTGTTAAACATACACCATTTACAGCAATACTATCACCTAATTGTGTATTTGCTAAAACTTTCTTAGCTTTAATAGATAATTTTATAGAATGAGTGCCTTTTGCTATAGCCTTTACAACACCGATTTCTTCTACGATACCTGTAAACACTGTATCACACCTTATCTTTATCTACTCTACCTATGATTAAAATATCTTCTTCTAATTTTTCAATTTGGATATCTTTTAGCGCTAGAGCTTCTTGTAAATTTAAAATACCTGTTCCTGCTACAGGAGTTTTCGCTTCTTTACCGCCAACAATTTTTGGAGCAATAAAGAAATATACTTTATCTACTAATTTTCTTGCAACAAAACTTCCGCTTAAAGTAGCACCGCCTTCAACTAAAATGCTACAAATATTTTGTTGTCCTAAAATATCTAGTAATTTTTCTATATCTACTTTATCATTTTCATCTTTATCCACTACAATGACATCAACATCTTGAGCTTGTAGTTTTAAAATTTTATCTTTATCCGCTTTATCTGTAGTAGCAACAATAGTTTTTGCTGATTTATCTTGTACTACATTAGCATTTATATCAATTTTTAAACTGCTATCTACAACAATTCTAATTGGATTTTTTCCGCCATCTACTCTAGCAGTGAGCATAGGATTATCTTCTATCACAGTATTAATTCCTACCATGATACCATCATAAATATCACGTAATTTATAACCATATGCTCTTGATGTTTCATTTGTTATCCATTTTGATTGACCTATTGCTGTGGCAATTTTTCCATCTAAAGTCATAGCAGCTTTTAAGACTATAAATGGTTTTTTATGCTCAATCCATTTAAAGAACACTTCATTTTGTTTATCGCAGTTCATCTTGCAAAAATCCATATTCCACATGAATACCTGCATCTTCTAAAATCTTAAAACCTTTGCCTGCAACTTTAGGATTTACATCCAATAGACCGCCATATACATTTTTTACCTTTGCTTCTACTAAAGCTTTAGCACATGGTGGTGTTTTGCCATAATGAGCACATGGTTCTAATGTTACATATACATCAGCACCTTGAGCTAATTCTCCTGCTTGATTTAAGGCATGAACTTCAGCATGTGGTGTACCTGCTTTTCTATGCCAGCCACAACCCACAACTCGATTATCTTTGACAATCACAGCACCGACTAAAGGATTAGGAGAAGTTCTACCGATTGCATTTCCTGCTAACTGCATGGCAAGTCGCATATATTTTTCATCGTAACTCAAAAAATCACCATTCTTTCTGTTCATTCTTTGGTTATAATTTTTAAAGAATTAAACAAAAAAGGCTGTTAAATGCATTGCAAATAACAGCCTAATCAGCTTTATATTATAAATTAATTATCTATACTAATTCATGTTTATAAACTAATTTATAACTTTCCATCTTTTCTCATCCAGACTATACTGTCGGTTTTGGAATTTCACCAAATCATGCAAATAAATGCTCGCGGGCTTTACCGCCGGTAGGGAATTGCACCCTGCCCCAAAGACTGCTTTATTTAGTTACAAGAACATCATAGCACTTTACTATGAATAAATCAATATTTATTCTTTATTATTTCAAATTTATTACATCTAAATCATCAGGTACATATAAATTTCCATAATAATATTGTTTACCTTCATCAGTGTATAATTCTTTGCGTTTATCTATATGTTTATCTTCTGTATGATATAAAATCAAATTTTTAACTTGTAATTGTTCCGCTAATTCGCAAGCTTCTTTTACTGTGCTATGGTGTTTTTCATATGGTTTGAAAATATCTCTATCTCCATATAAGCAAAATGCTTCAGATAATAAATAATCGGCATTTTGAGCATAAATTTCACAGACTTCATTATATGGTTCATCTCCTAAACAACATAAATTCATGCCATCTGCAAATTCAGCACTAAAACCAAATTGTTTTTCTTTTGTAGATAAAATATCAAAGAAAATGACTTGCATATCTAAGATTTCTCTTTGGTCGCCATCTTCAACCACATCAAAAATAATATTTTTACCAATTTGTGCTAAATCTTTCTTTTTCAAAGTCAAATTTGCAATAGTTTCTACTACCATTTTTACTTTATCATGACAATAGATATGTAATTTGCCTTCATATTTTCCTTGGTTCATTAACGTAGCTATTTTACGCACTACCCAAATTACACCAAGAACATGGTCTGTATGCGCATGTGTAATAAATAAGTGATGGATTTTTGTCATATCTATTTGCGCTTTTTCTAATTGAGCTAAAATTCCATTTCCGCCACCAGCATCAACTAAAAAATATTCATCATCTATATTTAAGGCAAAACATGTATTAAAACATTTTGTAACCATAGCATTGCCTGTTCCTAATAAGATTAATTTTCTCATAGCTAGCACCTCTATTAACATAATAGTTATTAGTATTTATTATAGCACAAAAGAATAAACTCTGGGTTTATTTCCTATATTTCATCTATGTATACAAATACTTACCTATAATAATACATAACCTAGTCTGTTACTTTTTATTTATCATTAAAGAAAGCCATATAATAATAATTTATTATTTACTAACATGTCTATTTTGTAGTAAACTTAATTAAGTTAGTAATTCGAAATATGCAGGTGATATAATTTGTTAACAAAAAACCAAAATGTTCTTCATTATTAAGAAAGATTTATCATCGCTAGAAAATTTATTACATGAGACGGTTACATCTCCTGTTGACCTTATAACTGATATCGGAAATCATCTTATAAGCTCTGGCGGAAAACGTATTCGACCCGCCTTATATCTTCTGGCGACAAAGAGTAATCCTAATTTAGATAAAGATTATGTAATGCCTCTTGCTATGGCACTAGAAATGATTCATACAGCCTCTCTTGTTCATGATGATGTTTTAGATAATGCAGCTACTCGCCGCGGTTCTGCTACTGCCAATGCAAAATGGGGAAATAATATAGCCGTACTTACTGGCGACTATCTATTTGCTAAAGCATTTGCAGCCATTGCTAAAAATGATTATGGCACGCGAATTTCTGAACGCTTAGCAACTATTGTCTGTGATTTAAGCGAAGGCGAAATCTTACAAAACCATTTTGGTTATACAATTCCAGACTCTATTGATATTTATTATGAACGCATTGCCAAAAAAACAGCTAATTTTATTGCTACTAGCTGTGAAATCGGTGCAATTGTTGCTAAATTATCAGCAAAAGAAGTTGATGCTCTCCGTGAATACGGTTATTGTATCGGCATGGCATTCCAAATAGTTGATGATATTTTAGATTTAACCTCTGACTCTAAAAAAATCGGTAAACCTGCTGGAAACGATATTTTGCAAGGTGTAATCACTCTTCCTGTAATTCATGCCTATAAGCATGGCGAAAATAGCGAAGAGTTAAAAAATATCATCGAAAATCGTCAAATGAGCTTAGAAGAATTAAATCGTGCTATTAATATCGTAAAAAATTTCCAACAGTATTGATTTTGCAAGACAAACTGTTACAGAATTTTTAAATCGCGCCAAAAATATTCTACCTGATAGCTTACCACAGTCAGTTAGAACATCTTTCATTGAAATAGCTGATTTTATTGGTAGCCGTGATTATTAAAATAAAATTTTTACTGAGGTGACTTAAATGTTTGGTATTGGTTTTCCTGAACTTATCCTTATTTTAATCATTGGTCTTGTAGTATTTGGTCCTGGCAAATTGCCTGAAATTGGTCGTGCTGTAGGTAAAGGCTTACAAGAATTTAAAAAAGCCACTTCTGAATTATCAAATTCCGTTAATAATACTAATAATAACGCTTCTATAACTCCTACACCACCTAATCCAGCTAACCCAGAACAACCATCTGTAGCTCCTGTCTTCATGCAAGAAACTGCTACAGAAAAAACTACTACTACTGCAAAAACAGAAACAACAAACACCTAAAACTCCAGTTGAACCTGAAAAAACTACTAAATAATCTATAATAATTGACAACTACTTTTTAAATTATATTCTTTATTTAGTACTAAAAATAAAAACTAAAAGTAAAGGTGATTTAAATGTATAGTATTGGTATTCCTGAACTTGTATTAATCTTGGTTATCGCTTTAGTTGTATTTGGTCCTGGTAAATTGCCAGAAATCGGTAAAGCTGTAGGCAAAAGTCTTCGCGAATTCCGTTCTGCTTCTACAGAAGATAATACAAAACTATTGATGCTAAAAATGAAGACGAAAAAAAAGATAAAAAGTGAGGTAGCAATTTATGTCTCAAGATATGAACGAACATACTTCTGCTAATACTGTTACTGCTTCAACTTCAGAAAATCTACCAACAACTGAAGTTAACGAGCAGACAACTACAAATAATGGCAGTATGTCCATTATTGCTCACCTTACTGAGCTTAGAAAACGCCTTATTCGTTCACTAATCGCTATAGGTATTGGTAGCTGTGTTGCTTATTATTTTATTGAAGACATAATGCACATCTTAACAGGCCCTGCTGGAAAGCTTTATTATATGCAACCAGCAGAGGCATTTTTTACTTATATTAAAGTTGCTGTATTTGTCGGATTTTTACTTGCTCTACCTATAGTTTTATATCAAATATGGCGATTTGTTTACCTGCCTTAATCGGTATGGAAAGATATTTAATCTCCGTTATCGTGCCTATTTCGCTAATTTTATTTTTAGCTGGTTTAGCCTTTTCCTTTTTCTTTGTCATGCCAGCTGGGATAAAATTCTTAATGGGTTTTAGCACTGAAGAACTTCAACCTATGTTTTCGCTAAAACAATATTTTGACTTTGTCATTGCCTTTTTATTGCCATTTGGCTTTATCTTTGAAATGCCTTTAGCCATTATATTATTAGCCAAAGTAGGTATTATTTCTTCAAAATTCTTAGCAAAACAACAACGCATTGTAATCTTTTTAACTTTTGTTGTTGGCGCTATTATTTCCCCAACACCAGATGTTTTTTCCCAATCTATGATTGCTATACCTATGATTTTACTTTATGAAATAAGTTATGTCATAGTTCGTTTTGCTATGAAAAAATAATGTTAATCACTTACGCAATATAAATATAAAGGAGCGATTTTTTTTGGCTTTTTATGATTTAAGAGAATTCATCAACGCTTTGGAGTCTCGTGGTATGCTCAAACGCATTAAAACTCCTGTTGATTGCAATTTAGAAATCACTGAAATCACTGACCGCGTTTCCAAAATGGAAGGCAAAAAAAATGTAGCTTTATTATTTGAAAATGTAAAAGGCTACGATATGCCTGTACTTATGAATGCTTTCGGTAGCATGGAACGCTTGGCACTTGCTTTTGGTGTAAATGATATTGAAGAAATTCCTAATGAACTTCGTGAAATCTTAAGATTACCTTATATTTCCCTTCAAAATAAAATGGATTTAATCCACATCATTCCAACTGCAAAACGTGCTATTAATTTCCCTAAATATGTAAAAAAAGCACCTTGCCAAGAAGTAGTTATCACAGATAATCCTACTTTAGATAAATTCCCTATTTTGAAATGTTGGCCTCAAGATGGTGGTCCATTCATCACTTTACCACTTGTATTCACTCGCAATCCAAAAACAGGTAAACGCAATGTTGGTATGTATCGTTTACAAAAATATGATGGTCAAACAACTGGTATGCACTGGCATCTTCATAAAGATGGTGCTAGTAACTATCGCGCTTATCAAGAAATGGGCAAAGATAAAATTGAAGTTGCAGTCGCTATCGGTACAGACCCAGTAATCACATATGCTGCTACTGCTCCACTTCCTCGTGACATCGATGAAATGGTATTTGCAGGTTTTTTACGTAAAAAATCTGTAGAAATGGTAAAATGTAAAACTGTTGATGTTGAAGTACCAGCTTGCAGTGAAATCGTACTTGAAGGATATGTAAATATCGGTGAAACTCGCCGTGAAGGTCCTTTCGGTGACCATACAGGTTATTATTCATTAGCTGATGATTATCCAGTATTCCACATCACTTGTATAACACATCGCAAAAATCCTATTTATTCTGCTACTATCGTTGGTAAACCTCCAATGGAAGATTGCTTCTTAGCGAAAGCTACAGAACGTATTTTCTTACCATTATTACAACAGACTTTACCTGAAATTCGCGATATCAATTTCCCTCTTGAAGGTGTATTCCATGATTGCGTAATGGTATCCATCAAAAAAACATATCCACAACAAGCTAAAAAAGTAATGCATGCTATTTGGGGTATGGGACAAATGATGTTCACCAAAATGATCATTGTCGTTGATGAACATGTTGACGTTCAAAAAGAAAAAGAAGTTTGGTGGCGTGTTTTCAACAATATTGATGCTAAACATGATATTGTAATGGTTGAGGGTCCACTTGACGCCTTAGACCACTCCTCACCAATGGCAAAATGGGGTACAAAAATAGGTATTGATGCTACAAAAACATGGCCAGAAGAAGGACATACTCGTGAATGGCCTGATGAAATTAACATGTCTGACGATATTAAAAAACTTGTAGATGCAAAATGGCAGGAACTCGGTCTTGAGTAAATTATCTGCTCATATTAATAATATAGCTCTTCATCATTCTGTATTTGCCCTACCCTTTGCTTATATGGGATTATTCCTTGCAGCAAAGGGTATCCCTACTTTTCACGATTTTTTATGGGTAACACTTGCAATGATAGGAGCTAGAAGCTCTGCTTTAGCTATGGACAATCTTGTCGATTTGAAATTTGATAAACAACAAAATCGCATGTCCAAACGTCCATTAGTTACTGGAGCAATTAAACCTATTGAAGTAATTATCCTCATCATCGTCAGTCTATGTATATTTTTATATTCTGCTAGTCAACTAGCTCCTATTTGTCTAAAATTAACACCAATTTGTTTATTTTTCTTATTATTTTATCCGTATACGAAAAGATTTACTTTTCTTTGTCATTATTTTTTAGGTGTAGCTTTAGCCATGGCACCTGCTGGTGGATATATCGCTGTTACAGGTGAATTGCCATTTGGTATTATTTTATTAAGTGGTGGCGTTTGTTTATGGATTGGTAGTTTTGATGTAATTTACGGTAGCCAAGACCGCCAATTTGATTTAGACCATAAACTTCATTCTATGGCAACACAATTTGGTGTAGCTAATGCTCATAAAATAGCAGCTTTTTTCCATTTTATTTCTATTTTATGTTTTATCGGTGCTGGAATCTATTTTGATTTATCCTTTATTTATTATATTGGTGTATTAATAGCTATCTTGACATTAATTTATCAACATAGCCTCATCACTCCATATGATTTCAGTCGTTTAACTCAAGTTTATTTCATGCGCAATGGCATTGTTTCTATTGTCATTTTTGTATTTACATTAATTGATATTTTAAGTTAATAAAGAAAGTGTTATTTTTGAGTGCACAAATTTTATCCGGAAAAATATTTGCTAGTGAATTTAAAGAAGAAGCAAAAAAACAAGTTTTAGCTTTAAAAGAACAATATAATATCACTCCTGGTCTTGCTGTAATTATTGTTGGTGAAAATCCAGCTTCGAAAGTTTACGTAAATAATAAACATCGCACTTGCGAAGAAGTTGGTATCTATTCTGAAGTTATAAGCATGCCTGCTGATACAACAAAAAAACAACTCATCGCCAAAATTGATGAATTAAATTATCGCCAAGAAATTCATGGTATTTTAGTTCAATTACCACTTCCAGAAGCTATTGCTAAAGAAGAAGCAGATATTTTAAATGCTATTTGCCCATTAAAAGATGTTGATGGCTTCCACCCTGTTAATGTTGGTAAATTGATGATTGGACAAGACGATGGTATGATACCTTGTACTCCATATGGTTGTTTAAAAATGCTTCAATCCGCTAAAATCAATATAGATGGCGCACATGCTGTTATCGTTGGTCGCAGTAATATTGTGGGTAAACCTATGGGACAATTATTACTCGCTCAAAATGCTACAGTTACTATCTGTCATTCACATACTCACAACCTCAAAGAAATTTGTCGTTCTGCTGATATTTTAGTGGCAGCTGTGGGCAGACCTCATTTTATCACTGCTGATATGATAAAACCTGGTGCTACTGTAAATTGATGTTGGTATCAACCGCATTGCACCTAAAAAATTAGTTGGTGATGTAGACTTTGATAATGCTGTAGAAGTAGCTGGTGCTATCACACCTGTTCCAGGTGGCGTAGGTCTTCTCACTATAGCTATGCTCATGCAAAATACTATCAATGCTGCAAAATTACAACTTGCTAAATAAATTTGCCTTTGTTATAATAAAAGCATAATTTCATAAATAGTATGGAACTGACGGATTTTAGTGGAATTAACCACATGAACCGTACTATTATCAAAAAGTCGACCGTCTGGGCATAATAATATATGCTCAGGCGTTTTTTTATGCCTAAGCATATATTTGGCAAAATTTATATTGCCTTTTTCCAAAATATATAATACTATCAAATTAGTTTAATTATTGGAGGTACTAAACCACATGAAAACAGACGTGCAAATTGCTCAAGAAGCTATTATGGAACCTATTGGTAAAATTGCTCAACATCTTGAAATTCCAGAAGATGAACTTGAATTATACGGAAAATATAAAGCTAAAATTTCTTTAAACTATTGGAACACAACTCTCCAACAAAAAGAAAATGGTAAACTTATTCTTGTAACAGCAATTAATCCAACTCCTGCTGGTGAAGGTAAAACAACTACTAGCATTGGTCTTGGCGATGCTCTTCATAAACTTGGCAAAAAAACTGCAATCGCTCTTCGTGAACCTTCCTTAGGTCCATGCTTTTGGTATGAAAGGCGGTGCAGCTGGCGGTGGTTATGCTCAAGTAGTGCCAATGGAAGATATCAATCTTCATTTCACTGGCGATTTCCATGCTATAACATCTGCTCACAATTTACTTGCTGCTGTTATCGATAACCATATCCAACAGGGCAATGCTCTTGATTTAGATGTTCGTCGCATCACTTGGAAACGCGTTGTCGATTTAAATGACCGTGCTCTTCGCAATATCATCTGTGGTTTAGGTGGTAAAGCTCATGGCGTACCACGCGAAACTGGTTTTGATATCACTGTTGCATCTGAAATGATGGCTATTTTATGCTTGACTTCTGACCTTGAAGATATGAAAAAACGTCTTGGCAATATCATCATCGGTTACACTAGAAGTGGTCGTCCTGTTCGCGCTGAAGAATTAAATGTAACAGGTGCTTTAACTTTATTATTCAAAGATGCAATTAAACCAAACCTTGTACAAACTCTTGAAGGTACTCCTGCTCTTATCCATGGTGGCCCTTTTGCCAATATCGCTCATGGTTGCAATAGTGTAATGGCTACTAAATACGCTTTAAAAATGGCTGATTATACTGTTACTGAAGCAGGTTTTGGTGCTGACCTTGGTGCTGAAAAATTCCTTGATATCAAATGTCGTTTCACTGGATTTAAACCTGATGCAGTAGTAATTGTTGCTACTATTCGCGCTTTAAAAATGCATGGTGGACTTGCAAAAACTGAACTTGCTACTGAAAATATCGAAGCACTCAAAAAAGGTATGACTAACCTTGCTAAACATATTGAAAACATTCAAAAATTCGGTTTACCAATTGTTGTAGCTATAAATGCATTTCCTACTGATACAGAAAATGAACTTCAAGAATTAAAAGCTCTTTGCGAATCTATGGGCGCTTCTGTAAGCATTTCCGAAGCTTGGGCAAAAGGTGGCGAAGGTGCTATCGACCTTGCTCAAAAAGTTATTGAAGCAACTGAAAAACCTTCTAACTTCCAATACATGTATGACGTAAATGATTCTATCAAAGATAAAATCAATGCAATCGCTACAAAAATCTATGGTGCTGATGGCGTAAACTACACACCTGCTGTAGAAAAAACTATCGCTGAATTTGAAGCTGAAGGTCTTGATAAAATGCCAATCTGCATGGCAAAAACTCAATATTCCTTAAGTGATGACCAATTCAAATTAGGTGCACCAACAGGATTTAAAATCACTGTTCGCGAACTTCGCATCAGTGCAGGCGCAGGCTTTATCGTAGCCTTAACAGGTAATATCTTAACAATGCCTGGTCTTCCTAAAAAACCTGCTGCTGAAAATATGGATATCGATATTAACGGAAAAATTACTGGTTTATTCTAATTTTCTACGTTAATTATTAATTAAAAATCAAAACCCCAAAAGTTTGTTTAATTAACTTTTGGGGTTTATTTTATCCTCTTTTATTAAATTTAGTCATATTTTTTAACAATTTAAGATTGATAATCATAGCGATAATGGCAAAAATCGCACCACCTAGACCAACAAAAGGCATAGGTGCAAAATTTATGATTATTCCACCACAAGCCGAGCCTAGCGCTATACCTGTATTAAAAGATACAGGATTTAATGCAGAAGCTAAAGTTATAGCTTCTGGTTTTTCTCTTGTGGCTGTCTTCAAAAAATGCAATTGCGCTGGTGAATTTTGTAAATACATTATCACACCCATGAGTAAAATATTTATCAAACCTAAAACTAAATGATAACTAGTAAAAATAAGTGCAAGCAAACATAGAGCTTGTAAGAAATATACCATTGGCATTTTCTTCATGCCACCTAAACTAGCTATTCTTCCTGAAAGTAAATTACTGATAATCGTACTGATACCAAATAAGCTCAATACTAAACTTGTCATGGAAATAGGTATTTGTATATATTGTTGTAAAATCGGTGTCAGATATGTATAAAATACATAACTTCCAGCAGCACCACAGATTACAATAAGCATACCATAATTTATACGCATACTTTTCAATAAAATAAATTGATTACATAAATTTGTTTTTTGTCCACTGCCAACATTTGGTAAATAATGCCACAACATCAATAAAATACATATACTAACTACAGATAATAATATAAAAGTCATTTGCCAACTAAATATTTGACAAATAATCGTACCTATAGGCACACCAAAAACAGAGGCTATACTAAAACCTGCAAAAATCCAACTGATGACTTTTGGTTGATATTGAACAGTCGCTATTTCAGAAGCAAATGTCATCGAAATAGATAATATTGTTCCTGAAATTATCGCAGTTATAATTCTAGCTAATACTAAAATATAATAATTACTCGCTAAAGCACATAAAAAATTTCCTAAGATAAAACATATTGCCAATATCAATAATACATAATATCTGTTATAAGCACTAACTGCTGCTGTGATAAACGGAGTGCCTATTGCATAAGCAAAAGCAAAAACTGAAATTAAATTACCCGCCATAGTCAACGAACAATTTATATCATTCGCTATATCAGGTAAAATACCCACAATTATAAATTCACTCGTTCCTAAAATGAAACTCAATAAAATTAAACTTAAAACAGCCATAGTATTATATGTTTTTTGTGCCATCAAGATAATCTTCACCTTCTCTAAAATACAAATTTATTTAAACATAAATTATACTTATTCAAAGGAAAAAATCTAGTATTTACAACCATTATTCATCATTTAAACTACAAAAATCACGATTTTGACTATATTAATTAAAAGTTTTTAATAAATGTATAACATCTAACAATGATTTACATTCTTTAAAATATAACTTTTTAGTTTCTTCATCTGCTGGTAATATATCAGGTATCATTATAGATTTTATTTTTGCTCTATGTGCTGCTAATATACCCATTCTTGAATCTTCTAATACTATTACTTCATCAGCTGATAAATTTAATTTCTCTAAAGCTTTCAAGAAAATATCCGGTGATGGTTTAGATTCTTTTATCTCATCTCCACAAATAATATCATCAAATCTATTATATACATTTGCTCTTATTAATACATTTTCTGCTACCTTCCTATATGATGATGTTGCTACTACTTTTTTTATTTTTTCTTCATCTAAATAATTCAATAGTTCTATTAACCCCAATTTAACTGGTACACCATTTTTCTCTAAATAATCATTTACTACTTTTTTATGCAAATTTATAATATCTTTTATCGGAATGTTATCTCCTAAATATTCCTCAAATACTTTTATAGCTTTTTTCTTTTCTAATCCAATTGTTTTTGATATTATTTCTTCATTTAAATTAATATCATATTTACTAAATATATCTATTAATAATTTATTACTAATAGTTTCAGTATCTAATATTAATCCATCCATATCAAAAATTAAACCTTTAATCATTATCTTGACTCCTAAAAAAAGCAGGATAAATCCTGCTTTTTATTTAATTCATTATATTTTTTTACAATAAGTTGTACTAATCTAGAATTTCTATTTAATTTACTATATTTTTCTAAGGCTTCTTCTACACCATTTTGTAATATAAAATCTTGTAATTCTTTCGCTTCTACATCTTTATCATTTTTAAAATGTAATGCACAAGCAATCACTGTTGATAAAGCTACTGGTTCTATATTATTTTCTAATAATTGTTTTGCTGGAGCTATCAATCTTTCATTTTCACCAATTTTTCTAATTGGTGAACGAGCAACTCTTAAAATATCATCTGAAATATATTTACTAGAAAATCGCTGTATTATCTTGTTTATATATGCTTGATGCTTTTCTAAATCAAAACTATATTTCTTTACTAACAATTTAGATGTTTCTTTTGTTACCTGTCTAACTATCTCCATTATTTTTTTATCTTGTGTAGCTTCATATACTGTTTTCTTGCCATACATATATCCTAAATATGCAATTGAAGCATGTGTTGCATTTACTGCAAATAATTTACGTTCAATATAAGCTTGTAAATTATCTACATAAGTTACTCCACATATATTAGGTTTACTTCCAATAATATTTGAACCATCTATATCCCATTCGAAAAATTCTTCTGTTTCTACTAGTAGCTTTTCTTCATTATTTTGTATAGGAACAATCCTATCTACTGCTGAATTAGGAAAACTAATATATTTTTTCAATTCTTTTATTTTTAATTCATCAAAATGTTTATATACCAATTCTTCTAGTTTAGAACTAGCACCTATCATATTTTCACAAGCTATAATATTTAATGGTTTTTTATTTTTTATAATACGTTCATTTATTCCTTTAGCAATTACAGGGGCAATATATTTTAAAATATTTGCTCCCAATGCAGTAGTTATTATATCTGCTTGTACAATTTTTTTTTACAACCAAATCTATATCATTACTATTAACTGCACTAATATTTTCTACCTCAATAAATTTTGGAGTGTCACCTACTAATTTAATTCTATATTTTCCTAAATTATTTATATCATCAATTACAGTTTGATTTACATCTAAAAAACAAATTTCATAGCCCGATTCATATAATAATTGACCAATAAATCCTCTACCTATATTACCTGCACCAAAATGTACGGCTAACATATTATCACTATCCTTATTATTTAATGATTACTTATTATTCTCTTGTTTTATTCTTTCAATAAGCATATCGATATTAGTATCTTTTAAATAATTTTCAATAGTTATAATTTCTTTATTACCAGAAACCATTTTTGCTCTATCATACAAATTTTTATGTGTTACAATTAAATCTACATTTTCTGGTACTTTTTCAATAGCAAAATGTTCTACTTTTATATCAATTCCCATTTTAGCTAATTTTTTCTTTAATAAACTAGCTCCCATAGCACTACTACCCATACCAGCATCACTAAGCATAAGCTATAAAAGATATTTTATTATTAGAACTATTTTTTCCTGTTGTAACACTATTAAATAAATCTTTACCTTCTTGCTTCATTGCTTTAGATTGTATCATTGATGCATTCAATTCTTCATCGTTTATTAGCTTTTGATACTTTTAAAATAAATGAAGTTATAACGAAACTAACAATAGCAGCTACTAATACACCAGCTATTACACCTAAAAAATTTTCCCTTTGGTGTTAATGCTAAAATATGCAAAGATAGAACCTGGACTTGGTCCAGCTGCTAAACCTACACC
>ENA-OQET01000514-OQET01000514.1-human-gut-metagenome-genome-assembly--contig:-NODE-514-length-20351-cov-7.362688_pt1 | contig 20351 bp, 22 predicted proteins | sample MGYA00242800_ERZ504645 | MGnify/ENA primary metagenome ERZ504645 (study PRJEB26092, sample SAMD00036308) | human gut metagenome | host: Homo sapiens | study: EMG produced TPA metagenomics assembly of... | reverse complement strand
TCTAACATACATCCCATATGAATCATTAAGTCTAGTACATATTCTTCATTTTTCGGATTATATTCTATTTTTTCTATAAACTTCCTAATTTTAGTTATAGCATATTTAGGATTTATAAATTTAACATATTTTTCCAATAAATCTTTAGCTGTTTCAAAAATAGTATAATTTGCTTTATTTTCAGGTAACATAAATATACCATTAATATTTCCATCTAATAAATGAAAGAATACTTGTTGTATTTCAGATTGCATTAATTGATTTATTGGAAAAAATGGGATTGGTAAAATAGGATCAATTGTTCCAACAACTGCTAAAATATAATACCTATCTTGCATTTTTTTAAATACATCTTTTGCATTTTCTAAATCAACAGGAATAATTTTTATCTTATCAGCATAATATTTATCAATTAATTCTTCTAAGATATTTTTAGCAATTATACTACTACCTTTACCTGTTGCACAAACTGATAAAATAGCTAATTCTTTCTTTTTAGCAACAACAATTTTATTACAATTATCCTCAACAAACTTTGCCTGTTCATATACATTATCTATATCTTCCATATCATATAAAACATGTCTTAACATTTCTAAAGCTATTGGTGTTGAGACATTTTTTACTACTTTAGTTTTTATACCTGTTTCAGATGTTAATTTCTTATCAAAATCTAATAAAGAGCCCATATCTGCCAATATTATAATACCTTTACCCTTATTTATAGCTAATGCCATTGATTTTAATTTTTTATATGTTTCATCAATACTTTGGGATAATGGCATATCTATTGCTTTCATCATATTAGTATTTAACAACATATTACAGGTATTAGCAATACTTGTAGCTGTTGAATCTCCATGACATATTATAATTATTCCTATTTTATTATTGTCCGATATCTCCACTCTACTATGAAATAATAATAATGCTAAAAATCCTTTTTCACTTTCTGGAACAATTATTCCAAATTTATTACTAATTTTTTTCACTAAATCATTTGCTACACTAAATTCTTCTGGATGTTCTTTTTTTATCTTAAATAAATGTTGATTACTACTTACATTATTCTCTTCTACTCTCTTTATTAATTCTTGAATATGTAATGATAAACTAAATAAAAAATGATTAGAAAAATTAACTTGTAATTTTTCTCTTGCGTATTCTATAAACTGCATTGTTGCTAATACAATATCTTTAGATACTAATTTATAAAGATTATTTAAATTAGAATTTGTATTATTAAAATGTTTACTTACACTACATAAATAATTATCAATATCAGTTTTTAATACATCTGTTATATTTTCTAGAGCTACTCCCTTTTGTTTTAAACTATCTAATTTTTTAGTTATAATTTCATATATATCATTTGTTTCTTCATATTCTATATTTTTACTATTAGGTCTAATAACTATATCTTCAGAAAACATATTTAAATAACTTGTAATTGATTTATCTAACTTTAAATAATTCAATAATACATCTCTAATTTCTTTATTTAACATTTGATATCCAACATATATTCGTTGATTATTTTGTAAATATTGTAAAAAAGCATTTGCACATAAAAGCTTTATTTCTGACCTTAATTGTCCAATATTACCTCCAATGAAATCAAATAATGCTAAAGCTTTTAAAACTTCTGGTGCTATTAATATTTCTTGTTGTAAATTTATTGCTTCAAAACGGAAAAATTGTTCTATAAGTTCTATTTTTTCCGCTATAGGTTTATCTTTATATCTTGGTAAAATTATATTTACTGGAACACGTCTAATAAATGTATTTAATAATGTAGTAGATGGATCTTCTGTAGTTGCTGCTATTATTAAAACATTACTTTTTCTTTTACTCCATCTCCTAATCTATTATATTCACCTTTGTCCATAAGATAAAATAACATTTCTTGTCCATCTGGTGGTAATCTATGTACTTCATCTAAAAATAAAATTCCTCCATTAGCTTTTTCTACTAATCCTATTTTATCTGTATCAGCACCAGTAAATGCACCTTTCACATGTCCGAACAACTGCGATAATAATAACTGAGGATTATTAAAATAATCTGCACAATTAAAGGTTACAAAAGGATAATCTTTATTTTCTTTATTATTCATCAACAATCCATATGCATGCATAGCTTGAGCAAATGTTGTTTTCCCTACTCCACTTTCCCCTAATAATAGCGTATGTAATCCTTTAGGCGGATATACAATTGCTGCTTTTGCCTGTCTAACTTGTGATAGTAAACTACTATTATATCCTAATAACATTTCAAATGGATCATTTATAGATGTATTTAATATATATTCCCTTAGTTCATTAAAAGTATATATATTTTTTATTGGTACATTATATTTTTTTATTCATTTCATTTAATATTTCTTTATCTATAAATGTAACTGGTCTACTATTAATTTTTACTAATTTACCATTCTTACACAATAGATTTAATATACTACTAGCATTATTACGTAAAATACCATATTCATTTTGTATCTCTAATGCTGTTATACCTAAATTTTTACCATCTTTTAAACCCTTTATAAAAACCTCAACCTTACAATTGCGTTTTATAAAATCTAAAATATCATTTGCTTGACTCATCTTATACTCCTTATTTATTAGAATTTTTATAAAAAAGATAATATATACACTATTCATTTTATAATATATACACTAGCATAAAAATTATAATTTGTGTATATATTTTTTTATCTTTATATATTATTAATATACATTTTTAATATACATTAAGTTGGCACAGAAATTGCATTATAAATATTACAAAAATATATTTTAAGGAGGTGCTTGTTATGTCTACTTCTATGTTACATGAAGATTTAATATTTTTAAATTATAAAACTACTAACTTTAAAAATTTGATCGAAGAATTATCTCATATTTTATATAAAAAAGGTTATGTAAAAGAAAGTTATACTTCTGCTATTTTAGAAAGGGAAAAACAATTTCCTACTGGATTAAAAACACCTGGTATTAATATTGCTATGCCTCATACGTATCCAGAACATGTAATAAAACCTGCTATTTTAGTAGCTACTCTAGAAAATCCTATTGATTTTCATGAAATGGGTAATAGTTCTAATACTGTTCCAGCAAAATTAATTTTTATGTTAGCAGTTACAGATCCTAAAGGACATTTAGAAATATTAAGTAAGTTAATGTCTATATTTTCTCAAGAAGATAAACTTATTGATCTATATAATTCTACTCAAGCCAAAGAAATTATAGACAAATTAAATAAAGTTTTAAATTAAAAGGAGTTTGATTATCATGAAAAGAATTTTTGTAGCTTGCGGTTCTGGTGTTGCAACAAGTCAAACAGTTGCTTCTAAAATTCAATCTATGTGTGAAGATGAAGGATTAGATGTTTCTGTTGAAGCTGTAGATATTAAATCTTTAGAAAGTATTATTGATCAGTGTGACATTTATGTTTCAATTGTTTCTGACAATGCTGATGAATGGGATGTTCCAACTATTAAAGGTATTCCATTCTTAACAGGTGTAGGTATGGACGAAGAATTTGAAAAATTAAAAGAATTAATTGAAGCATAAAAAAAAGGCGGACTCTATGATATAAAACACCATAGAGTCCAAAAAAATATATATTGCACGACTATTATAACATAAAAATAATTCATTACAAAACTACAATCAAAGGAGGAAAACTGTATGTTTAATGATATATTAAATTATATTCTTAGCCTTGGAGCCGCTATATTTTTACCTATAATAATGATTATACTTGGTTTATGTGTAAAGATGAAATTAAAAAAAGCTATTATGGCAGGTCTTACATTAGGTATTGCTTTTACTGGTATGAATGTTGTTTTAGGCTTTATGTTTAGTAGTATTAGTCCTGCCGCTCAAGCGCTCGTAGAACGTACTGGATTAGAACTAACTGCTATTGATGTTGGTTGGTCCCCAATAGCTGCTATTGCTTGGGCATGGCCATTTGCTCTTTTTATGTTTCCTCTACAAATTGGTATTAACTTAGTTATGCTTGCTTTAAAATTAACAAATTGTTTAAATGTCGATTTATGGAATGTCTGGGGAAAAATATTAACTGCTACTTTAGTTGCTTATATTACTGGAAATATTGCCTTCGGTTTTATTGCTGGCGCAATTCAAATAATCTTAGAATTAATTAGTGGTGATTTAATTCAAAAAAGATGTTATGAAGCTACTAAAATTCCTGGTGTTACTTGTACTCATCCAATGTTTTTACAAGGTCCTATTTTATTTTTAATTAATCGCATTCTAGATTTTATTCCTGGTATCAATAAAGTTAACATTGATGCTAATGAATTAAAAAAACGTATTGGTATATTTGGTGAAAATAGTGTAATGGGATTCATTGTTGGTGGATTAATCGCATTTTTGGGTGGTTATGCTATTAAAGAAATTTTAATTACAGCAATGTCTGTTGCAACTGCAATGATTTTATTCCCAATGGTAGCAAAACTTTTCATGCAAGCACTTGCCCCTATTGCTGACGCTGCTGGTGCCTTTATGAAAAGTAAATTCAAAGGCCGTGATTTTTATGTTGGTTTAGATTGGCCATTTATGGCTGGCTGTTCTGAAGTCTGGGTTATTGCTATTGTATTGGTTCCTATTGAATTAATTCTTGCTGTTGTTTTAAGCCAATTAGGTTTAAATACATTAATTCCACTAGCTTCTATTATCAACGTTGTTTTAACACCACCAGCTATGATTATTGCTAGAAAAAATCTTGTTCGCATGTTTTTAATTTCTATTATTGCTACTCCATCTTATTTAATTGCTGCTACTCAGTTTGCACCACAAATTACAAAGATGGCTGCTGATACTAATACACTTCATGCCGAAGCAGGTCAATTCATATCTTGGATGCAAGTTGAAGCTCCTGAGTTTAGATGGTCTATCGTACATGCATTTAATGGCGATTTAACTGGTATTATTGGAATTATTATCTTTGCTATTTTATTTGCTTGGTATTTCCTAAGCATGAAAAAAAGCAATGCTCAAGATAGTGCTAAATAAATAAATTACTTAAAATATTAATTTTGAAAGGTTGTATAAATATGTTAGAAGAATTAAAAAAACAAGTTGTAAAATATGCTCTTCAAGCTGATAGAAGTGGTTTATGTAAACATAGATCTGGTAATTTTAGCGTTCGTGATCCTAAAACAGGATATGTATGTATTACTCCTACTGGAATGGATAGAGAAGAAATGACCTATCATGATGTTGTTGTTATAGATCTAGATGCTAATGTTATTGAAGCAGAAACTGCTCAACGTAGACCGACTAGTGAAAGTTTAATGCATTTGGAAGTATATAAACAACATCCTGATATCAATGCCGTAGCTCATACTCATTCAAAATATGCTACTGCTTTTGCTGTTCTAAAAAAACCTTTACCTGCCGTTGTTTATGAAATCTTAGGTCTTGGTTGTAAAGAAGGAATTGTTCCTGTTGCTGATTTTGGTAGACCAGGAACACCAGAACTAGCTATTAACACTGTAAAAGCTTTAGAAAAATCAGATGTTGCTTTAATGCAAGCACATGGTGTAATCGCTATTGATAAAGATTTAAAAGAAGCTCTCTTAAAAGCTAGTTATGTAGAAGAATTAGCTGAAATTTATTATCATACTCTTGTTATTAACAATGGTAATGAACCTCTTTATGTATCAGATAGTGAACTTCAAAAATGGGAATATCCTAAAGAAATTAAACTATTGGATTCATTAACTAGAACATCTTCAAAATAAAACTATAATAAGGAGGATATATTATGAAAAAATTAATTAATAAACCAGAAGACTTTGCTCGTGAAACAATAGAAGGAATTGTCTTAGCTCATCCAGAATCCTTAAAAATGGTAAATAATAGTTGGCACTGTTTAGTTCGTGCAGACGAAAAAAAAGAAGGAAAAGTAGCCATTGCTACTGGTGGTGGTTCTGGTCATCTCCCAGTATTTTTAGGATATGTTGGTTATGGTCTTGCTGACGGAGTAACTGTTGGTAATGTATTTGCTTCTCCAAGCGCAGAAGCTATGCATGAAGTTGATAAAGCTATTAATTCTGGTGCTGGTGTATTACATTTATATGGTCGCTATGGTGGCGATATTATGAATTTTGGTATGGCTTCTGATTTAGATGAAATGGAAGACATTCCTGTAAAAGAAGTATTAGTAACCGATGATATTGCTTCTGCACCTAAGGGTAGTGAAAATAAACGTCGTGGAGTTGCAGGTTTAGTATTTGCCTATAAATGTGCTGGTGCAGCTGCCGAAAAAATGTATAACTTAGACGAAGTTGCTCGTATAGCTCAAAAAACTGTTGATAATACAAGAACAATGGGCGTTGCTCTTACACCTTGTATTGTTCCAGAAGCTGGTAAAGCTACTTTCAATATTCCTGAAGATGAAATGGAAATCGGTATGGGTATACATGGGGAACCAGGTATTCATCGTACTAAATTAATGAAAATTGATGATGTTGTTAGTAATATTATGGAAAAAATCCTTGAAGATCTACCATTTGAAGATGGTTGTGAAGTTGCTGTTTTAGTAAATGGTCTAGGTGGTACACCAAAAGAAGAATTATATCTTGCTTATCGTAAACTTTATCAAATCTTATCTGACAAAAATATTTCTATACATCGTAAATATATTGGTGAATATGCTACTTCTCTTGAAATGGCAGGAATGTCTATATCTTTATTAAAATTAGATGATGAATTAAAAGAAATGATTGATGCTCCTTGCTATTCTCCATTTTTTGAACAAAATCATTAATAAAGGAGGATTTTTTTATGGAAACTATTAATAAACTCAAATTAAAGGAAATTCTTGGTAATATTTTGGAGTCTATGCAAGATGCTAAAGATGAATTAATTGCTCTTGATGGTGCTATGGGCGATGGAGATTTAGGTCTTACTATGTGCAAAGGATTTGAAGCAATTTATCAAGAAATTGATATACTAGAAGAAACTGATATGGGGAAATTAATGATGAAATTAGGAATGAAAATGAATTCTGTAGTTCCTTCCACAATGGGAACATTAATTTCTACTTGTTTCGTAAAATCTGCACCAAAAGCCAAAGGCAAATCTGAATTAAATCTAACAGATTTAGTAGAAATGGGCAAAGCTGCTGTTGATGGTGTTATGCAACGTGGTGGTAGTAAAATCGGTGATAAAACTATGCTAGATGCTTTAGCTCCAGCAATTAATGCCTTAGAACAATCATTATCTGAAAATAAAACATTAGCTGAAGCTCAACAAGCTGCATATCAAGCATCAATAGAAGGTGTAGAAAAAACAAAAACTTTAAAATCTGTTCATGGTAGAGCTGCTTATTATAATGAACAATCTATAGGCAAGCAAGATCCTGGAGCTACTGCTGTTATGTATATTTTCCGTGGTATTGCTAAATCATTTTAAAACCTTTTCTTCTAAAAAAAGTCTAGAAATAACTTATATAAGTTATTTCTAGACTTTCTTATTTTTCTTATTATAAAGAAATCACTTCTGCTAAATGTCTTAAATCTTCTGGGTATTCTTTTTTATTAGTGATTGCATCACGTAAATCAATACAAACAATATTTCCACGTTGCATACCAAAAACAATATTATGAAGTCCCGAAACAGCTGCAAGTGTTGCTTGTTCACCTAATACACTTGCAAATACACGGTCATTAGCTGTTGGTGAACCACCACGTTGAACTAAACCTAAAACAGTCAAACGTGTAGAAATTCCTGTTCTAGCTTCTAATTCTTTTACTAATTCTTGCATATTACCAGTACCTTCAGAAGCCAAAATTACTAAATAAGATTTACCACCATCATGTAATGTTTTTACTTTATTGATGATTTTTTCTTTATCATACTCTTCTTCTGGTACTATAACCATATTTCCGCCACCAGCAACGGCTGAATATGTAGCAAGCCAACCGCATTTATTGCCCATTACTTCAATAATAAATGTGCGACGATGTGCTTTTGCAGTATCACGAATTTCATTGATTGCCTGTAAAATAGTATTTACAGCTGTATCTGTACCAATAGCATAATCTGTTCCCCAGATATCATTTTCAATAGTAGCTGGAATACCAATTACAGAGAATCCTGTTTCACGTTCAAATTCTTCTGCACCGCGTAAACTACCATCACCACCGATGACAATCAAAGCATCAATATTATGTTTTTTTAGATTTTCATAAGCTAATTGACGACCTTCTTTTGTACGGAAACGCTTACAAAAACTTGTACCCAAGAAAGTACCACCACGCTGAATAATATCGGCTACAGATATAGAAGTTAATTCTTCCATATTATCATCAACTAAGCCTCTATATCCATCATAAACGCCCCATATACGCACGTTATTATTAATCGCAGTTCTCACTACAGCTCTAATAGCCGCATTCATTCCTGGTGCATCTGTACCACTTGTCAATACAGCAATATTTTCTACTGACATAAAAAAACCTCCTCAAAATTTAAAAGCATTTATATATTTTATTCGCTAAATAATAACTAATATCCTTGTAAAAATCCCTAAAAAAACAAAATCTCCAAATATTATTGCTTAGCTTGACAACTCATACTTTAAAATGATAAATTTTAGTTAACAATCTGTGTAACTGACGGAAGTGGAATTAACCACATGAAGCACAGATTTATATAGCCGACCGTCTGGGCAACAAAATCTAATAGTATTATATTTATTTTACAGGAGGAATATCGTAAATGAATTCTATGGAATTAAAATACGGATGTAACCCTAATCAAAAACCTGCTCGCGTTTTTATGAAAGATGGACAAGATTTACCATTCACAATTTTAAATGGACGTCCAGGTTATATTAATCTTTTAGATGCCTTTAACAGTTGGCAATTAGTTCGTGAATTAAGAGAAGCTACAGGTCTTCCAGCTGCTGCATCTTTTAAACATGTAAGCCCTGCTGGTGCAGCTGTTGCTGTTCCTTTATCTGAAACATTGAAAAAAATGTATTTCGTTGAAGGTATTGAACTCACACCTATGGCTACAGCATATATTCGCGCTCGTGGTGCTGACCGCATGTCTTCTTATGGAGATTTTGCTGCACTTTCCGATGAATGTGATGCTGCTACAGCTCGTTTCTTAGCTCGTGAAGTATCCGATGGTGTTATTGCTCCATCTTACAGTGCTGAAGCTTTAGAAATTTTAAAACAAAACGTAAAGGTAACTATCTTGTAATTCAGATGAACCCTGATTACAAAGCACCTGAACTTGAAACAAAAGAAGTTTTTGGCGTTACTTTTGAACAAAAACGCAATGATATTAAAATCACTGAAGAATTATTCAATAACATTCCTACAAAAAAGTAAAAATATCACAGATGAAGCAAAACGTGATTTACTTATCGCTTTAATCACATTAAAATACACTCAATCCAATTCCGTATGCTATGCTAAAGATGGACAGGCTATCGGTATCGGTGCTGGTCAGCAATCCCGTGTACATTGTACTCGTCTTGCTGGTAATAAAGCAGATATCTGGCATTTACGTCAAGCACCTCAAGTATTAAACTTACCATTCAAACCAGATGTTCGCCGTCCAGACCGCGATAATGCAATTGATGTATATATCTCTGATGAATATATGGATTTACTCGGTGGCGACGATTGGAAACGCGTATTCACTGAAAAACCACCAGTATTCACTAAAGAAGAAAAAGATGCTTGGCTCGCTCAAGTAAAAGGCGTAGCTCTTGGCTCTGATGCATTCTTCCCATTCGGCGATAACATTGAACGTGCTCATAAATCCGGTGTAGAATTTGTCGCTCAAAGCGGTGGTTCTATCCGTGATGATAATGTTATTGAAACTTGTGATAAATACAATATGGCAATGGCATTCGTTGGAATTCGTTTATTCCATCATTAATTTCTATAAATAGAATTGTAATGAATATTAATCTTTTTTATTCAATATGTATTTTAATTTTAATAAGTATTTTTTGTATATTTTTTCTTAAATTATATAAAAAAACAAACTCATTAAAAATATATTTGATTTTACTTACACTTATTAGTCTAAATTTATATTATTCTAGTCATTCACCAATTACACCTTATCCAGATACATTACCAATAAAAGAAACTATTCACATGACTGATAAAGAAATTGTTTATACTATTGTTAAACAAGAACTATCTTATCATAAAAATAAAAGTCTTTTTGCTAATGGTAAAATCTTTGATTATAAAGATATCTCTGTATATAGTGTACCTAATGAACCAACTATATATTCTGTAGTATTTTCTATTCAGTCAGGTGATGACGATTTTTGGTTGCCTGGTAATGGGACTAAACAAGAAAATAATTGGATTATTAATAAATCAAATTATATGCAACTTATTAAAGAAAAAGATTATTATCGTCTTATTTCTATAGGGACAGGATTATAAAAATGGCATTAACTATGTTAGTGCCATTTTTTTATTTATAATACTTATCTTTATATAAATCTACATTCATTTTATACATATCTGCACGATAAGATGCCAATGAATATTCAAATGGAATATCATTTTGATTATATGCAACCGTTGTTATATATAATAATGGAGCATTTTCCATAATACCCAATAAATCAGATAAATAAGGGTCAGCAACTGTTGCATGAATTTGACGATTAATATGAGCAATCTCTATATTATATTTTGTTTTTAGAGTATCGTATAAAGAATTTTGCTCTAAATCTTCATCAATTAAACCCTTACATAATTTCACAGGTATAAAAGTTTTAACATAAACTATAGGTTTATCATCGGCATAGCGCAAACGTTCAAGACAAATAACTTTATCTTTTTCTGTTAGCTTCAATTTTTCCATAACTTCAGCAAAAACATCTATTTCTGATATAGATAAAAGCTTCGTTTTAGGCTTTAATCCATAATATTGCATCTCTTGATTATATGTCTGGATCTTTTGAATGAAATCCCCAGCAATTTTAGGACGAGTAACAAATGTTCCTTTTGACTTAATTCTATTTAAATAACCTTCATGTACTAATTCTAAAAACGCTTGTCTAACTGTCGGTCTTGAAACATTTAAATATGCGCATAATTCTTCTTCTGGTGGAACTAATTCACCATCTTTTAAGCTATTATCTTCAATATGCTTTATCATAAAAGTTTTTATTTGATAATATAGTGGAATAGGAACTGTTCTATCTATTTTTAATTGTTCATATATCGAATTCATTTATAATCTCCTTTCAAAAAAATTATAAAATATTAACTATCTTTTATCAATAAGTTATTATATATTGACTTAATTTTGTTATTTTGTTATTATGTAATTACATAATAACAAAGAAAAGAGCGATAACTATGAATAAATTTAGTAAATACTTTGATCACACATGTTTAAAACCTTATGCTACTAGAGAAGATATGGCTAAACTTTGCGAAGAAGCTAAAAAATATGATTTTATGATGGTAGCTATCAATTCTACACAAACAAAATTATGCAAAGAGCTTTTAAAAGGAACTGACATTCATGTAGGTGCTGCTATTAGTTTTCCTTTAGGGCAAACTACAATTGAAACTAAAGTCTTTGAAACTAAAGATGCTATTGCAAATGGTGCAGATGAAATTGATTATGTAATTAATATCACAGAATTAAAAGAAAAAAATTATGATTATATCAAAGAAGAAATGACTCAAATAGTAGATGTTTGCAGAAAACATAATGTAATTTCTAAAGTTATTTTTGAAAACTGCTATCTTACTGATGAAGAAAAAAATTAAATTATGCGAAATAGCACTTGAAGTAAAACCAGACTTCATCAAAACTTCTACAGGCTTTGGTACAGGTGGCGCTACAGTTGAAGATGTAAAACTCATGAAAAGCATTGTCAAAGACACAGTAAAAGTAAAAGCCGCTGGCGGAATTCGCGATTTAGATACTTGTTTAAAAATGATTGAAGCTGGTGCTGAAAGAATTGGTACATCTTCTGCCATAAAAATCACAGAAGCATATAACAAAATCCATAATAAATAATAAAAAAGCAATAGTTTATTAATCAATCTAATACTCTAGATAAAAGATTACAAACTATTGCTTTTTTTATTTAAATTATCGGGTTTCTCTCTGGTGTACCTGCTTTACGCGGATATACTTTAGGGGTTGCTTTTTCTTTTTTGATATAGACAACAGCTCTTTTATCTTCCAATTCAGGGAGTTTTACAGGCATAGATTTAACTAATTTCCCACCTAATACAGAAAATGCTTTTTGCGCTTCTTGTATTTCTTCTTCATATTGACGACCTTTTAAAGCGATAAAAGTACCACCTTGTTTTACAAAAGGTAAACAATATTCACAGATAATAGGTAATCTAGCTACTGCTCTTGCTGTTGCTAAATCAAATTTTTCACGATATTTTTTATTTCTTGCTGCTTCTTCACTGCGTGCATGGATTACTTCTACATCTTTTAAACCCAATTCATCAACTACAAGTTGTAAAAATTTCACACGCTTATTTAAAGAATCAAGCAATGTCAATTTTAATTCTGGATAAAATATCTTTAATGGAAGTCCTGGAAAACCTGCTCCTGTCCCAACATCAATAAGACTTACCTGTCCTGTAAATAATTCTTTTTGATAGCAACTAAGTGAGTCTACGATATGTTTTATAGCTACTTCTCTAGGCTCTGTAATCGCTGTTAAATTGATTTTTTCATTCCATTCGACTAGTAACTCATAATATCTATTAAAAGCGCTTATTTGGTCGCTAGTAAGCTCTAAACCATATTCTTTAGCTACTTCACTTAAGTCATTTACAAAGCTCATGCATTTTCCTCCTGTCGACGATATTGTTCTAGATAAACAAGTAATACAGAAATGTCTGCTGGAGATACACCAGAAATACGACTTGCTTGACCTATGGAAATTGGTCTTATCGCATTTAATTTTTCTCTAGCTTCATCGCGAAGACTAGATACTTCATCATAATTTATATCTTCTGGCAATAATTTTTCTTCAAGTTTTTCCATGCGTTCAACTTGTTCTAATTGTTTTTTGATATAACCTTCATACACTAAAGTAATTTCTACTTGTTTTTTTACATCTTCACTGATTTCAGGAAGCTCTATGATATGTTTTAAATCATCATAACTGATTTCTTTACGTTTTAATAAATCCGCTGCTGTAACAGTATTGTGAATAGAGCCTAATTCAAATTCCTGCATCTTTGCTAGCGTTTCTTTATTTGGATGAATGCGAATTTCACTCAATAATTCAATGGTGTTTTTAATGCTATCGCGACGTTTTACAAAGCGAGCATAACGTTCATCAGATACTAAGCCAACTTGACGACCTTTTTCTGTTAAACGCAAATCAGCATTATCTTGACGTAAAAGCAAACGATATTCTGCACGAGAAGTCATTACACGATATGGTTCATTAGTACCTTTAGTTACTAAATCATCAATTAAAACGCCAATATATCCATCAGAACGTTTTAAAATCAAAGGTTCTTTTCCTTGAATTTTCAAAGCGGCATTGATACCAGCAATAAGACCTTGTGAAGCTGCTTCTTCATATCCAGACGTACCATTTGTCTGCCCAGCTGAGAAGAAACCGCTTATTTTCTTAAATTCCAAAGAAGGTTTTAATTGTAATGGATTAATGCAATCATATTCGATAGCATAACCAGGGCGCATAATTCTCACATTTTCTAAGCCTGGAATAGTGCGTAAAAATTCCATCTGTACATCAATAGGCATACTTGTAGACATACCTTGTACATACATTTCTTCAGTATCTAAACCTTCTGGTTCAATAAATAATTGATGACGTTCTTTATCTGGGAAACGCACAATTTTTGTTTCAATAGATGGGCAATATCTAGGGCCTACACCAGTGATAATACCATTTGCCATCGGTGCACGTTCAATATTGTCTCTGATGATTTTATGAGTCTGTTCATTTGTATAAGTGAGCCAACAAGGAACTTGTTCACGAGTTTTTACATCGCTCATGAAAGAAAAATTATGAACTTCATCATCACCAGGTTGAATTATCATTTTAGAAAAATCTAAAGAACGACGGTCTACACGAGCTGGTGTACCTGTTTTAAAACGCATGAGTTCAACACCAGCTTTTAATAAACATGAAGATAATTTTATAGCTGCTCTTTGACCATTAGGACCGCCATCATATGTATTTTCACCAATGATAATGCGTCCTTTTAAATATGTCCCAGAAGCAAGTACTACAGCCTTACAAGTATAAACTTCACCAGTTTCTACTACCACACCAGTTACTTTATTATCTTCAAACAAGATTTCATCTATCAATAATTGTTTTATATCGAGATTTTCTTGCAATTCACAAGTATGCTTCATTGTATTTTGATATAGTTTTTTATCTGCTTGTGCTCTCAAAGCCTGTACAGCAGGGCCTTTACCAGTATTAAGCATACGGTACTGAATACAAGTTTTATCAGCATTTACGCCCATTTCTCCGCCTAAAGCATCAATTTCACGGACTAAATGACCCTTAGCTGGGCCGCCTACAGATGGATTACATGGCATCATTGCTATATTATCCATATTCAAAGTTGTAAGTAAAGTATTACAACCCATACGAGCACTGGCAAGAGCTGCTTCTACGCCAGCATGACCTGCACCAATAATAATTACATCATAATTGCCTGCAATAAACAAAAAAATTCCTCCTATTTCAAACTATATCGTTTTATTTACCTATACAAAATTGACTAAATATCTGGTCAATAATATCTTCATCTACTGTATCGCCTGTTATTTCTCCCAATTTTTCCCAAGCAGAGCGAATATCTATGACAATAAAATCTTCTGCCATATCCATTTCAATAGTATTTAAACAATCCTCTAAGTATTTTTGTGCTTCTTTTAACGCATTAGCCTGACGCACATTATTTACAAAAACGCCTTCAGCTTGTTTTACTGTACCACTATATACGCGATTTACAATCTCTTGCTCTAATTCTTTTATGCCATCATTGTTGAATGTAGATATCTGCATATATTTAAAATTGCCCTGCAAACGTTTTTGTAAATCTTCTATATCTAAAACACAAGATAAATCATTTTTAGTAAGTAAAACTATGCCTTCTTTACCTTGTAATAAATTAATAATTTCTTCATCTTCTTTTGTTAAATCAGAAGATGTATCAAATAAAGCTAAAATCAAATCTGCCTTTTGTACATAAGACATGGATTTTTCTACACCAATTTGTTCTACTTTATCTTCTGTTTCACGAATACCAGCTGTATCTATAATCTTTAAAGGAACTCCACCGATATTTGCATATTCTTCTAAACTATCTCTTGTAGTCCCTGGAATATCTGTTACAATCGCTCTATCTTCACGCAAAAGCGTATTTAAAAGGCTAGATTTACCTACATTTGGCTTACCAATGATAGCTGTTACTAAACCATCACGCAAAATTCTACCAGTATTAAACGTAGATAACATTTCTTCTATGCGATTTTTTATATTTCTAACCTTTGCACTAGCTTCATCTTTTGCCACATCTTCAATATCATCTTCTGGAAAATCTATGGAAGCTTCTAAATGAGCTATGACTTCTAAAATATCATGGCGCATAGCTTTGATTTCATCAGAAAATTTACCTTGAAGATGACCTGCTGCCATGCGAAGTGAAGCATCTGTTCTCGCTTTTATGATATCCATTACAGATTGAGCTTGTGATAAATCCAATCTACCATTTAAAAAAGCACGTTTTGTAAATTCACCTGGCTCTGCCATTCTAGCGCCATTTTGCAGTGCCAATTCTAAAATACGGCGAACAACTAATGCACCACCATGACTTTGAATTTCCACTACATTTTCTTTTGTATAAGAATTAGGTGCCCACATTGCTATACATAAAGCTTCATCAATGACATTGCCTTTTTCATCTACAATCTTACCATATACAACTTTATGACTTTCAAAATTTTCTACAGTCAAATCTTTTTTGGCACATTTAAATAACTTACTAGCAACAATTCCAGAATTTTCACCACTGATGCGAATAATACCTATGCCACCTTCTCCAGGTGGTGTAGAAATTGCTACAATAGTATCATTTTCCCCAAAGTTTTTCATCAAAAATCCTCCAATTAGACACAAAAGGACTGCCCCAAATAATATAAACAATTGGTAACAGCCCTTTCACAGCTTTATTTTCACTATTAAATTACTAAATCTTCGTTTTTATTATGTTTAATATCCACGACTATTTTACGATGAGGTTCAACACCATCACTGTAAGTTATGATATCAGCATAATCCTGAAGTGCCATATGAATAATTTTACGTTCATGGCGATTCATTGGCTCTAAAACTACTTTTGTGCGATATTTTCTAGCTTTATTAGCTAATCTTTCTGCTAATTGACAAAGCGTTTCTTCACGGCGTTTACGATAGTTTTCCACATCTAAAACAATGCGAACTCTCGCACCTGTAACATTTTTATTAGCAGCCATATTTGTTAGATACTGCAATGAATCAAGTGTTTGACCATGTTTACCAATCAACACACCTAAATCATCACCAATGAGATTGAATTTATAATTTATATCTTCTTCAATGCATTCAATCTGTATATCTTTGTGCATGGATTTGAAAATCTTCTTTAAAAATTCTTGACCTTTTTCCAATGGTGTTAATTCCTTTTCAGTTGCTCTTATTTTAGCAACTCTAGCACCAATTAAACCGAAAAAGCCCTTTGAAGGTTCTTCTAATACTTCAAAAATAACACGTTCTTGAGGCAAATCCAATTGACTTAAAGCCAATTTTTTTGCTTCTTCAATGTCTTTACCAGTTACTTCGATAACTCTTGCCATATATTATGACCCCTTTTTTGCAGAAGTATCTTCATGTCTATACATCCACCACTGCTGCAATATCTGCATAATATTATTGACAATCCAATAAATAACTAAACCAGCTGCAAAATTACAACTAATCCAACCAATAAATAAAGGCATTACTACAGACATAATCTTCATCTGCATTTGCATCTGTGGAGAACTAGAAGCTGAAGATGTTTGTTTTTGTACTACATAAGTACTTATTGCTGATAAAACAGGCAAAATGTAGTATGGGTCTGGATTAGATAAATTCATAATCCATAAAAATGTTGGATCTCCACCATAATCAATGCTTTGAAGAGCATAAAACATTGCCATCAAAATAGGCATCTGAGCTAAAAGTGGCAAGCAACCAGCTAAAGGATTTACCCCAGCATTTTTATAAAGCATACCCATTTCCTGTTGTAATCGTTTTGGGTCATTTTTAAACTTATCTTGAAGTTTTTTCATTTTTGGTTGCAATTCTTGCATTGCCTTCATAGATTTTACCTGTTTTACAGTCAACGGATAAAATGCCATTTTTATAATAATAGTCAATACTATAATTGCCACACCATAAGATTCCAAACCTACTGTGCTTAGAAAATCATGGAAAATACCCAAGATAAATTCTAATAACTGCACAATTGGATTAAAAATAGAAGAAATAAAATCCAAATCATCACATCCTATAAGTAAATTTCAAATTACCAACGAATAACCATAAATAAACATCTATTTTACAGGGTCGTATCCACCTTTATGAAAAGGATGACAACGCAATATGCGTTTTATTGCCATCCAGCCACCGTGAACGACACCATATTTTTCTACCGCAATTAAGGCATATTCTGAACAAGTCGGAATATAGCGACAGCAAGGCGGTTTCAATGGAGATATAAAATTTCGATAAAATAAAATCAAACCAATGAAAATCCGCTTCACTTTTTTTCAACCTCTTTTTTTCAAAAATGTTAGCACGCTTACATAGTGAATAAAATGATTTCTCTAAAGCTGTAGACTTTAAATCTACAGCTGCCGCTCTGCCTACAAGTAAAAGACAATAATCATCTTTTATTTCATGACGATGTAGTCTATATACTTCTCGAAGCAATCGCTTTACGCGATTTCTAGTAACAGCATTTCCAAGTTTCTTACCAGCAGCAAAAGCCACTTTGTGAGAAGGGTGAAATGCTTTGCAATAATACATAACCATGTTCTTATTTGCTAAAGAACGGCCATAACGATAAATTTTTTGAAAATCACTATTTTCTTTAACAATGAGTTTCTTTTGCAAACTATATTTCATGTTACCCTCACTTGGGAAGTTAATCTGGCGTTTATGCTCATATATATTAAGCAAAATACAAAAAAACTAAATCATTCCCAGTTGTAGAGATAGTGAAGAGCACTATCTCTACTTATGACAAAAGGAAAAAGAGGCCACCGTAGTGACCTATTATTATGCGGATAACTTATGTCTTCCTCTAGTACGTCTTCTTTTTAAAACAAGGCGACCACCTTTAGTTTTCATACGTTGACGGAAACCATGAGTTTTCTTTTTCCAATGAGTATTTGGCTGAAATGTCTGTTTCAATTTTCACACCTCCTTAAAAAAACACCATAATAGTTCAAATTATAGCTATTAGAATTATAGACTACTGCTGTTTTTGTGTCAACAGATTTCAAAATACTTGTTGATATATCATACTCATTTTGATAATATATTTATGCACTTATCCACAGGTTTTGACAAATTCTGTGGATAAGTTTTATAAAAAATTTTAAGAAAGGATTATCTCCATGACGGATATTCAATTACAGGCAACTTGGGAAGAAATATTAAAAAATCTTGAAAATTCACTATCCACGCGAGTTTGTAATAATTGGTTAAAACCATTAAAACCGATAAAACTCACTACAGAAATGTTGGAACTAGGTGCACCTAATGTTTTTACCAAAAATTGGGTGGAAAAATATTATTTACCATTTTTAACAGATTCTTGCTATGAAATTACTAAAGCACATTTAGAAATTTCCATCACTAATCTTGAAAGTACAAAAGACACAGAAACTATTTATCCAGATGAATTAAAACAACAACAATTAAAAAAACGCAATACTAGAGTTAGAACGAAGAAAAAAGCTACAAGTTTGGCACAATCAAATGATTTATTTCAGCCAACACTAACAGAAGCAATGCAACCACCTAGTGAAATGACAGAGACACCTCTTCCTATCAATCCTGGAGATAAATCTTCACTTAATCCTAAATATACTTTTGAAAGTTTTGTAATTGGTAATTCTAATAGTTTTGCTCATGCTGCAGCACTGGCTATTGCTGAAAATCCTGCAAAAGATTACAATCCATTTTTTATGTATGGTGGTGTAGGATTAGGAAAAACACATTTAATGCATGCAATAGGTCATAAAATTTTGCAAAAACATCCACAAAAAAGAGTATTATACACAACTAGCGAAAAATTCACAAATGAATTAATTAATTCTATTAAAGATGGCACATCTGCTGCTTTCCGTCAAAAATATCGCAACATTGATGTATTACTTGTGGATGATGTTCAATTTTTGGCAAATAAAGAACGAATTCAAGAAGAATTTTTCCACACCTTTAATGCTTTAAAAGATGCTAATAAACAAATTATATTATCTAGTGATAGACCCCCTAAAGAAATAAAACCTTTAGAAGACCGTCTTTGTTCTAGATTTGAAGGTGGATTACTTGCAGATGTTCAAGCACCAGATTTAGAAACAAGAATTGCTATTTTAAAGAAAAAAACTTTAATGGATAATTTAGATGTACCTCTTGATGTCATGACATATATCGCTAGCCATATTGACAATAATGTTCGTGAATTAGAAGGAGCATTGACTAGGGTTGTAGCTTATGCGTCATTTAAACATTATCCTGTAACTAATGAATTAGCTGTTGATGTTTTAAAAAATACCATCACTAAGCAGGAAACGACAGTTAAACAAGTGGATAAAGTTATCAACATAGCATTAATTCAAGAAACAGTTGCTAAATATTTCAAATTAACATTAGCAGATTTAAATGGAAAAAAACGCAATCGCAATATTGCCTTTCCTCGCCAAATAGCGATGTATTTAGCTAGAGAAATGACTGATGCTTCTTTACCGAGAATAGGTGGCAACTTTGGTGGTAGAGACCACACAACTGTTATGCATGCCCATGATAAAATCAAGAAACAATATCAAGATAATCCAAAAACAGCTAGCGTTATTGATGAAATACGTAAATTAATCACAAGTTAAAACTTATTAACAAGGGTTGTGGATAAGCTTGTTGATAAGCTGTGCATAACTTGTGTATAACTTTATAATATACACAACGATGTGGATATGTGGATAATTAGTCACAAAATATCCACAAGATATCAACAGGCATAAAGCCATATACCATAAGGTTTTACG
>ENA-OQET01000511-OQET01000511.1-human-gut-metagenome-genome-assembly--contig:-NODE-511-length-20390-cov-2.793367_pt1 | contig 20390 bp, 28 predicted proteins | sample MGYA00242800_ERZ504645 | MGnify/ENA primary metagenome ERZ504645 (study PRJEB26092, sample SAMD00036308) | human gut metagenome | host: Homo sapiens | study: EMG produced TPA metagenomics assembly of... | reverse complement strand
GTGTATGTACCAGCTGGCTACCAGAGATCTTACATTCTTTTAAGAAGAAGTATACAGAGATTGACATTGAAGTCTTTCAGGGAACTTACGATGATGTTGTATACTGGATCAAGAACGGAGTTGTAGACTCGGATTTTTATCCGTATCCAGTGCAAAGGATATTCCGATTGAACCATTATATCGTGACGAATTACTCTGTGTTCTGCCGAGTGGTACGAAAGAAGATAAAAGTACAAATTATATTGATATTGAAGAAATGAAACATCATCAATTTGTAACACAACGAGACAGTACTGATGCGGATATTCAGAATTTCTTAAAAGAGAATTCGCTGCAAGTACAATCGAACTATCATGTAGTTGATGATTTATCAACGATCGCTCTTGTTGAGAAAGGATTTGGAATCTGTCTGATGCCGAAACTTGTTATGACAGATATTCCATATAAAGTTGATAGTTATCCAACAAAACCATCTGCAAGCAGGATCATCGGACTTGCAGCAATGAATCCGAATTTTATGGCACCTGCTGTTCGCACTATGTTTAATCATATTGTAGATAAATATCAAGAAGATGAGTTTAAAAAATAATTTCTTTGTGCTAAAATATATCTATATGGATTTTATATTTTAGGAGGTAGCATATGCAAGTTAAAGGTGTAAGATTATATGCAAAAGACGATATCCGTCTGGAAGAATTTGAGCTCCCAGAGATCAAGGACGATGAGATCCTTGTTAAGGTGATGAGTGATTCAATCTGTATGTCTACTTGGAAAATGGTAAAACAAGGAGCAGATCATAAGCGAGTTCCTGCGGATGTTGCTGATCATCCGATCATCATTGGACACGAATTTGCCGGAGATATTGTGAAAGTCGGTAAAAAATGGCAGGATAAATTCAAACCAGGACAGAAATTCGCACAACAGCCAGCAATTCCTGGACAGGCTGAATCTCCAGGATACTCTTATACAGAGTGCGGTGGAGCAGCAACTTACTGTATTTTCCCAAATGATATTATCGAAGCTGGATGCCTATGGACTCATGAAGGAGATTCTTACTTTGAATCTTCTGTTGCAGAACCAATGTGCTGTGTCATTTGTGGTTATAAAACAAACTATCACGTTAAAGACCGTTATGAACATGTAATGGGAACAAAAGCAGGTGGAAGTATCGCAATTCTTGGTGGATGCGGACCAATGGGACTTGGTGCTGTAAGCTACGCCCTTGCCATCGAGAATAAACCAGCCAAAGTGATCGTTACAGACATTGATGACGCCAAATTAGCAAGAGCGAATGAGGTGATCTCTGTAGAAGAAGCCAAGGAAAAAGGTGTTGAATTAATTTATGTAAACACAGCAAAGATGGATGATCCAGTCAATGGATTAAAAGCATTATCTGTCGATGGAAAAGGATTTGATGATGTCTTTGTTTACGTACCAGCCAGACCGGTTGCAGAACTTGGAAACAAGATTTTAGGCTATGATGGATGTATGAACCTGTTTGCAGGACCAACAGACTCCGAATTTTCAGCAGATGTGAATCTGTATGACTGTCATTATAATGCAACAAAGATTCTTGGAAGTACTGGTGGAAGTATCGATGACATGAAAGAAGCGATCGACCGTGCTGCAAGAAAAGAAATCAAACCAGCCGTTATGATCACTCATGTTGGAGGAATTGATTCTATCGTTGATACAACAATGAATCTTCCAAACATTCCTGGTGGAAAGAAATTATCATATCTTCATATCAATATGCCAATGACAGCAATTTCTGATCTTAGAAGTCTTGCAAAAGATGATCCATTTTTCAATGAACTTGCTGATATTTGTGACAAACATAATGGATTATGGAGCGCAGAAGCAGAAAAAGCATTATTAACACATTACGGTGTAGAATAACGTAGAAGACCCATTATGAAATAAAAATTAAATTCAAAAAGATGCCTTTCATAAAAACTTTCTTATGGAAGGCATCTTTTTATACTATGTAAGAAAATTCTATTTTTCTACATATTTTTCTTTTAATTCAGCAATCTTATTCCCGTAAACATCGTTACGTTTCTGCTGAAGAATAATATTCTTGATCGTATCAGCAACATCTTCATATACAGAAGTTTCTGCGTCTTTTTTATCTTCAACTTTGATCAGATGATATCCAAACTGTGTCTTTACAGGACCTACAACGTGTCCAACTTCAGCAGCAAATGCAGCGTCTTCAAATTCTTTCACCATCTGTCCTCGTCCAAATGGACCAAGGTCTCCACCTTTTTCTTTGGATGGGCATGTTGAAAATTCCTTAGCCGCATCTTCAAATGTAGTTTCCTCACCGATGATCTTTTCTAAGATTTCCTGACATTTGTCTTCATCATCTACAAGAATATGCTTCGCATGAACTGTTTCTCCAGCCATAAACTGATTTTCATTCGCTTTATAATATTCTTTTGCTTCTTCTTCAGAAACAGTAATATCTTTCATAGCCTCTCCAAGAGCCATCTGTGCAAGAATCTCTCTCTTTGCATGAGCTAAATTGTCAGCGAAAGCTTCTGTTTCTTCCAATTTTAATTCTTCTCCTAATTTAGCGAAAAGATGAACAGTAATGATCTGTTCTAAACACTGGTTTCTAAAGTGTTCATTCCCTGCATATGCCTGCTGTTCTTTTGGTAATGCAGCAATCAGTGCATCTAAATCTTTCTGCGTGATTTCTTCTCCGGCAACAACAGCCAGGATGTTCTGGTTATCCATAGTAATTTCTCCTTTGATTGAAATGTGTTTGAAGATTCATTATATCACAAATTCTTTATATTTTGTAGATTTAGTTTATGAAATACGATATAATAATGAAGATTTTAAAGCTACATTTCAGAACAAAGACATGGAGGTAAGATAAGATGTCTGTCATACAGATCACGGATCTAAACGATCCACAACTAGATATTTTATGCAAGATTTGTCAGAAGGGCAGTTTATTACATTATTATGAACCAGATCTTGGGATTTTTTATTGCGGAAAGCCCAAAGGTTATACAGACAGCCTTTTGAACAAGGATATGAACCGATTTCTTTTTTGGTTGAAGATCGTCATATTAAAACACAGGCAAAAGATATTATATTGCAATATCAGGATATTCCTGTCTATACAGCATCTTTTGATGTATTAAAACAACTAACTGGTTTTTGGACTCACAAGAGGCATGTTGTGTGCCATGCGTCGAAAACCATTACCTGCGCTCGAAACGATCTGTGATCATGCAAAACGAATCGTTATTCTGGAAAATGTTATGAATCCAACCAACGTCGGAGCAATCTTTCGTTCTGCTGCGGCACTTAATATGGATGCCATACTGCTTAGTAAAGGCTGCAGCGATCCATTATACCGAAGATCTGTACGCGTTAGTATGGGAACTGTTTTTCAGATACCATGGACATTTCTTGGGGATGATACATGGCCAGCGGATGGAATGTATCGTTTAAAAGAACTTGGTTATAAAAACGTTGCAATGGCATTGACTGACCGATCTGTAAGTATTGATGACGAGGATTTGATGTCAGAAGATAAACTTGCGATCATCCTTGGAACAGAAGGTGATGGTTTATGCCAGGAAACGATCGATACATGCGATTACACAGTAAAGATTCCGATGGCACATGGAGTAGATTCATTAAATGTAGCTGCTGCGAGTGCTGTTGCATTCTGGCAGCTTGCGAAAAGGAAATAAAACGATGAATACAAATTTTGAACATTACCGGATTTTTTTATTATGTAGCAAAATATGGGAATCTTACGAAAGCTGCTACAGTTTTACACACAAGCCAGCCATCCGTAACAAGAACGATCCATAATCTTGAAAAGAATTTAAACTGCAGATTATTTGAACGAAGCAAAGTTGGTATGAAGTTAACACCAGAAGGTGAAGTTTTTTATGAATACATCGCAGCCGGATGTGCTCAGTTTTTTAAAGCAGAGAGCAATTTAAGTGATATGCTAAGCCTTGAAAATGGAACAATCTATGTAAGTGCAACAGAAACCGCTCTGCATTGCTATTTATTTCAGGCAATGGAATCCTTTAATGAACAATATCCGAATGTGCATTTTAAGATTTTAAATAATAGTACAAGAAAATCCATCAATATCGTAAAAGAAGGCAATGTTGATTTTGCAGTTGTATCTGCACCATTTCAAATAGAAAAACCGTTACAGCAAAAAGTTTTAAGAAAATACCATGATATTTTAATTGGTGGGAAACGTTTTGAGGAATTAAAAGGTCAAAAAATTTCTATCAAGCAACTTGCCCAATATCCTTGGATCAGTCTGACCCCAGAAGCTATCACAAGAAAGTTTTTAAATCAGTATTTTGAAAAGAATGGATTAAAATTTGAGGCAGATATGGAACTTGCAACTACAGATATGATCCTTCCAGCTGTAAGACATAATCTTGGAATTGGTTTTATCCCACCAGAATTTGCTAAAGATGATCTGGAATCTGGAGAAGTCTTTGAGATTGAGGTAAAAGAAACGTTCCCTCAGCGTAATATCATCTTGATCTATGATACAGAATATCCACAAAGTATCGCAGCTAAGGCATTTTTAAGATTCTTAAACAACGAACAAGTTAATCTCTGATTAAAAAATCTCCAAAGAACCGCACCTGTTGCTTATCTCTGGAGATTTCTCAGAACAATATATAAAAGTGTAAACTAGTTACCTGACTTAATATGTTTTATCTTATCATGAATAAAAACAAGTGTAAAATACATTTTTTACATCATATCCATATCAAAATGATATGGATAAAATTCTGAAGATTTTCTTAGGAAATGAAAAAAACAAAGATTAATGGTTTGATATCAAAAGAATATGTGGTAAAATACGGACAGGAAAATAAGGAGGGAACTTTAGAATGTTTACAAAAAAATTTACAATCATAATCAGTTTTTTTCTGATTATTGCAATTGGCATTGGTGGTATGCTTGGGTATTATGATGCGCGACTAGACGCCGCAGTGACACCTAAAAAAGCAATCCATGGATAAAGTAAAGATTAAGAATAAGGAAGATCTGACCTTTGATAAAGATGTTATCAATATTTTACTGGTTGGTTCTGATAATGGGGCTCAGGGCTCCGAAAAAGGGGATCATGGTCGATCTGACAGTATGATGGTTGCAACGATCAACTTTAAAACAAAAGAATTAAAATTAACTTCTTTTTTCAAGAGATATGTATGTAGAAATACCAGGACATGGACGTAATAAACTAAATGCAGCTTATGCATTTGGTGGGGAAGCACTTTTATATCAGACACTGGCTCAAAATTTTAATATTAAGATTGACAAATTCTGTGTTGTAGATCTTGCCGCATTTGAAAAGGTAATTAACAGGATCGGCGGAATTGAAATGACTCTTGAACAAAGAGAAGCAGAATACTTAAATACAACAAATTATATTTCAAAGAAAAAATATCGAAATGTAAAAGTCGGTAAACAGACTTTAAATGGTAATCAGGCATTAGGGTATGCAAGAGTTCGTCATGTGTTCTCTAAAAAGTATGGTGTTGAAGAGTTTGGACGAACAGGAAGACAGCGTGCTGTTATGCAGGCAACTTTCCAGAAGATGTTACAGCAAAATCCTTTAGATCTTGTGGATATTGCGATTGATGCACTTGGTGATGTATCTACGGATATGGACGCAACTTATATTAAGAAACTGATCCTATCTGTTGCAAAAATGGGAACAACAGAGATTGATCAGCTTCGTGTACCGATTGAGAATACATACAAAACAGCTGTTGCTGGAAGCTATCCTCCATGTGGATATGTTTTCTTTGTAAATTTCAAAGCAAATCAGGAAGCATTAAAGTACTTTATGTTTAACAAAGGAAAACGTCAGGATTTTGCTAAGAATTATGGAGGTGCAGATGCTGCTGAGACATGTGGATATCCTTCCAAATACGACTATAACCGTTCAAAAGGTGATTCTGGGAACATATTTAACAGCTCTGACACTACAGAAGGAGAGTAGCGCTTATTGAGAAATATTATCAATAAGGCACTGCGATTAGTCTTGAGTAATCGCCATAGGATGTTTTATAATGGACAAAGTTACTTAGAGAGCATATAAAGTCATATAGCTCTTAAGTATACGAGAAATAAATACATATTTATATCATACAGGAGGAAAAAACCATGGATTTAACAAAAGTTTTATCAGCAGTAAAGAGTAAAAAAACAGGATTTTTCGCAGCTGGAGTTTTATTTGGAACAGCAGGTATCAAAGCATTATCAAGTAAGGATGCAAAGAAATTGTATACAAATTGTACAGCAGCTGTTCTTCGTGCAAAAGAATGTGTAATGGATACAGTTGCAACTGTACAGGAGAATGCTGAAGATATCTATGCTGAAGCTCAGCAGATCAATGAAGAAAGAGCAGCAGAAGCAGAGGAATGGGAAGCTTATGCTGAAACTGATGAGGCGGAAGAAACAGAAGAAGTTTCCGAAGATACTTTCAAAGAAGTTGCAGAATAGAATAAAACATTAAGATTAAGGCACCTGCAGTTTTCCTGCAGGTGTTTTCAAACAAAAAGGAGTTTGTATGAAATTTACGATCAAACATGAGATTCGAGGCAGAATTCGTATTCATAACTGCCAGAAGACAATGAGTGCTGATCAGGCAGATGAACTTCAATATTATCTTATAACAAAAGATTTTGTAACATCTGTAAAAATCTATGACCGCACAAATGACATCGTGATCTGTTATGATGCCAGCCGCAGTGAAATTCTTACTGCTTTAAAAGGAATTTTATCATGGAATCATCACAGTCCCTGATAATTATCAAGAAAGTCAGAGCAGACAATTAAACCAGACATATCAGGAGAAACTTATAAGTAAAGTCTTATTCCATTATGGAAACAAATTATTATTTCCATATCCATTAAGAGCAGGGATCACAGTGATCAAATCTGTGAAATATATATATGAAGGAATTCATACACTTGCTCAGGGTAAGATTGAAGTTCCAGTACTTGATGGTACGGCAATCGGAGTATCGATCATTCGAAGAGATATCAATACCGCATCCTCTATCATGTTTTTACTCGGGATCGGAGAAATTCTCGAAGAATGGACACATAAGAAATCCGTTGATGATCTTGCAAAAAGCATGTCCTTGAATATTGATAAGGTATGGAAAGTCGAAGAAGATCATGAGATTTTAGTTCCATCCAACGAAATTGATGCTAACGATATCGTTCACATACAGATGGGAAATATGATCCCATTTGATGGAGTTGTTGTTGATGGTGAAGCAATGGTCAATCAGGCATCATTAACTGGAGAATCAACACCTGTTCGCAAGATTCCTGACGGATACGTATATGCAGGAACTGTCGTTGAAGAGGGTGACTTAAAAGTTTGCGTAAAAGAAGTAAATGGATCAAGCAAATTTGACAAGATTGTTACGATGATCGAAGAATCTGAAAAGTTAAAATCTTCTTTAGAAAGTAAAGCAGAACATCTTGCAGATCGTCTAGTTCCTTATACATTGGCTGGAACTGCTCTCACATATTTGTTTACAAGAAATGTAACAAAAGCTTTATCTGTACTGATGGTTGATTTCTCATGTGCATTAAAACTTGCAATGCCAATCTCTGTTTTATCTGCGATCAAGGAAGCAAATGACCATCAGATCGTTGTCAAAGGTGGTAAATACTTAGAAGCAATGGCAGAAGCCGAAACGATCGTCTTTGATAAAACAGGAACTTTAACAAAAGCGGAACCTACTGTTCTTGATATTGTTTCATTTAACGGAATGAAATGCAAGGAATTATTAAGAATTGCCGCATGTTTAGAGGAACATTTCCCTCATTCTATGGCAAAAGCTGTAGTTCAGGCAGCTGTTGACAGAAATCTTGTACATGAAGAATTACATTCTGAGGTTGAGTATATCGTGGCTCATGGAATTTCTTCCATGATCGAGAATAAAAAAGTTGTCATTGGAAGTTATCATTTTGTATTCGAAGATGAGCAGTGTACAATTCCTGAAGGCAAAGAAGAGTTATTTGAGAAACTGCCTGAAGAATGTTCGCATTTATATATGGCGATCGAAGGAAAACTTGCAGGTGTGATCTGTATTGAAGACCCATTACGTGAAGAAGCCAAAGATGTGATCAAAGCATTAAAAGCTGCTGGAATCAAGAAAGTCGTTATGATGACTGGAGACAGTGATCGTACTGCAAAGGTTATTGCAGCCAAAGTTGGTGTGGATGAATATCATGCTGAGGTACTTCCAGAGGATAAAGCTGCTTTCGTTGAGAAAGAAAAAGCCGAAGGAAGAAAAGTTATTATGATCGGAGATGGAATCAATGATTCTCCAGCATTATCTGCATCTAATGTTGGAATCGCGATCAGTGATGGAGCTCAGATTGCAAGAGAAATCGCAGATGTAACGATTGAAGGAGACCATTTACATGGTCTGGTAACTCTCAAACATATCAGTAACCACTTAATGCGCCGAATTCATAATAATTACCGCTTTATTGTTGGATTTAACGCAGGGCTTATTGGGGCCGGTGTGTTAGGCTTTATCCAGCCAACAACATCTGCCGTATTACATAATACTTCAACCCTTTGTATAGGGCTTAGAAGCATGAAAAATCTGGTGTCTGAGGAAGAATTACAGTAAAAATTCAAGAAGGTTAGTCGTGAAATTTTGACTAGCCTTCTTTTTGGGTTGTGACATAAATTTTGCTTTTCGAGATTCCGTGACATTAATTTGACATTAAAATTTGAAATTATTCTGGTTTCATGGATTTCAACTGTTCAAACATCTCGATATCTGCTGCATTCAGTTTGATATTCGAACAATAATTTTTCCCTTCTGGAGATGTAATAGAAATCTCGATCACAGCATCCTGTTTAAGTGCCTGCTCTCTCCATACAGCATTCATGAAATTCTTGAATTTTGGATGATCTTGATCAAACCGTTTGAATGTATTTTTTATCTGCTGAAACTTTAACATCTGATTAAAATTCATTGCCATGAGGATAAATCCTCCTTTCTTCGTCTGTCGCTTTCATAAATAAATCATATCAAAAATAAGAAAAAACGTCAAATAACGTATTGACGAACAGCCTAGAAGTGAGTAAAATTGTTCATTGCTACTCAGAAACAGATTCTTATCACAGGAGGTATTAACATTGGATTTTTATCAACAGTTACAATTAAGTTCCATCGGTTCCAAACAATGGATCAAAGGTGCCAAAGATTCAAAAGAGAAACATAAACGTATCCTTATCTATAATTTTAAAGTATATTTAGTTGTTGCATTTTGTTTTGCATTAGTAACTCTTTACAGTATGATCTTTGGATCACAAAACAGTGTTGTCGGCGTGCTAGTCTTACTGGTTTTAATGATCTTACGACAGGTTGACTTCGGAATCGATACAAAACACAGCATTGGCGTTATCTTTATGATTTTTGCAATCCTTGCGGTTGGACCAAGACTTGCTAATACTGTAAATACTGTTCCTGCTTTTTTTATTCATTTTCTTTGTATTATGGCGATCATGATCTTAAGCTGCCATAACGTTATCATGTCCAATCAGTCCACATTTATCTTAGGATATTTGTTATTCTATGGATATGATGTTACAGGGCATAACTATGTGTTAAGATGTTGCGGATTATTTGCAGGTGCTGTGATCTGTTCCCTTGTATTTTACAAGAATCATAGAAATCGAACATTTCATAGAGGATTTTATCATTTATTTAAGGAATTTCATCTGTTTTCTGCAAGAAGCAGCTGGTATTTAAGATTATCTCTTGGAATTTCTACTGCAATGTTAATCGGAGAATTGGTTCATATGCCAAGAGTTATGTGGATCGGGATTGCTGCAATGTCTGTCCTGTTGCCATTTTCAAAAGATATGAAATACCGTGTACAAAGAAGAGGACCATTTAATATTCTTGGATGTATGATCTTTCTTATTTTACATGCGATCCTTCCTAATCATATCTTTCAATGGATCGGTCTGATCGGCGGGATAGGAGTTGGTTATTCTGCTGGATATGCCTGGCAAACCGTTTTCAACACCTTTGGGGCTCTTTATATTGCAGAGAATCTTTTTGGCCTGAAGAATGCCATCATCTTAAGAATCGCTGCCAATGTCTTTGGCTCTCTTTATGCTTATGGATTTGACCAGTTATTCCGAAAGATAACGACTAGCATTCGAAATCTTTTTGAAAATAATTCCATTATGACAGATCAGGCATAACATCTTTGAATGATACCTTAGAAACAGGATATAATTATTACTGAAAATTATTGAAATTAATTAATAGAAGGAGGAGTAAAAGAGCAATGTGTACAGCTGCAACTTACAAGACAAAAGATTTTTATTTTGGAAGAACTTTAGATTATGAATTCTCTTATGGAGATGAGATTGTGATCACTCCAAGAAATTATCCATTTCATTTTAGACATATCGATGCCATAGAAAGTCATTATGCTATGATCGGAATGGCTCATGTAGTCAACAATGACCCTTTGTATTATGATGCATTCAATGAATGTGGACTGGCAATGGCTGGGCTTAATTTTGTTGGAAATGCAGCATATTATGATATAGAAGAAGGAAAAGACAATATCGCACAGTTTGAATTTATCCCTTGGATTCTTGGAACTTGTGCAAATCTTGAGGAAGCGAAGACAGCATTGATTCATATGAATCTTACCAATACCCCTTACAGTGAACAATTTCCATTAGCGCAGCTTCACTGGATCATTGCAGATCAATCTGGTGCGATCACAGTCGAAGCAATGGAAGATGGGATGCATATCTATGAAAATAACGTTGGGGTATTAACAAATAATCCTCCATTTAACATTCAGATGTTCTTATTAAATCAATATATGAATCTTTCTCCAAAACAACCAGAAAATCTATTTGCAAAAGATATCGATTTAGATCAATACAGTCGTGGAATGGGTGCGATTGGTCTTCCTGGAGATCTTTCTTCTTCCTCACGTTTTGCTAAAGTAGCATTTACCAAATTGCATTCTGTCTCTGGAGATTCTGAAAATGAAAGTGTCAATCAGTTTTTCCATATTCTTGGATCTGTCGATCAGCAAAGAGGATGCTGCGATGTCAATGGAAAATATGAGATTACCTTATATACTTCTTGTTGTAATACGCAAAAAGGAATCTATTATTATACAACCTATGATAATCACCAGATCAGTGCTGTTGATATGACAAAAGAAGATTTAAACACAAAAAATCTGATTTGCTATGAAGTGATCACTGGGGAACACATTCAAATGCAAAATTAAATGAAAAAGCACCACTATTTCATTAAACTGAAAGGAATGACAAAATGGAAATCAGATTGGCAACTCCACAGGATGCAGAAGAATTACTGGAAATTTACCGCTATTATGTAGAACATACAGCAATCACATTTGAATATGAAACACCTTCGATAACAGAATTCCGTCAAAGGATCAAACAGACATTAAAACGCTATCCTTATCTGGCGGCTGTTGATGGGCATGGAAAGATTGTCGGATATGCATATGCATCATCTTTTAAAGACCGTGCTGCATATGACTGGTCCGTAGAAACAACCATTTATGTAGATAAGGATATAAAACGACAGGGAATCGGGAAAAAATTATATGAGGCATTAGAAGAAATCCTTCGAAAACAACATGTGATCAATTTGGATGCGTGCATTACAGATCCGGAAATCGAAGATGAATATGTTACAAAAAACAGTGTTCAGTATCATGAACATCTTGGTTATCATATGGTTGGAAAATTTTATAAAAGCGGCTATAAATTCGGACGTTGGTATGATATGGTCTGGATGGAAAAATATATTGGAAAACATAAAAAACATCCGGAAGCATTTATCCCTTTTTCTATTTTATAAAGAGTTTAAAACTTTAAAAATCAGGAAAAACTGATATAATGAAATATAAATATGCTAAAACAAAAGAAAAACAGGAGTATTTAATTATGCCAGTATTTGATTTTAGTAACGATACATCAGAAATAAAAGAAGAAGTAGTCTGTACTTATACAACATTTTCTTCGAATGTAGATCATGCTACGATAGAATGCCCTATCTTGATTTTATCAAACAAGAAGAAGCAGTGGGAGCATCATTCCTGTGGTGTATTTTCTGATCAAGATAAGCAGACAGCCTTTGAATTTGATGGAGAAGATGGGACAGTAATATCTGATATCTTAAAATTAGATTCCCGTTTTGTAAGCCTGGTCAGATGGCTTGGAGAGAATCATATTCATGTCCGCTTATCTGGGGAGAATACAGTAGAAGGTTATTGTGTATACAAGATCAGAGAAATTGCTCTTGGCGGTGGCACCAAATTATCTGCAGAAGATGGTTTCCTTCAGTTTATGATCGAACGTTTATTCCAAAGTGATGCACCAGATGAACGGATCACTGATGAAAACTCTTGATGAGATGGGTGATGATATGAAAATCTTACCAGCATCCAGAGTATCACAGATTTTATGACATGTGCCGGAAGTACGCTGCCTGATAATATTCGTCTATGGGCAAGAAGAAATCTTGCTGTTGCAAAATCTCATGAAGTTTCACAAGAAGAGAGACGTCATGCCCAGCGTGCATTATCCATCATGATGAACATCCAATGGAAGAGTAATTATTTTAAAGCGATCGATCCTGAAGAAGCAAGACGGATTCTTGATGAAGAACTCTATGGTATGGAACGTGTGAAACAAAGAATCATTGAAACGATCATTCAGATCAATCGTACAACACACGCTGCCTGCTTATGGATTATTATTAGTTGGACCTGCTGGAACAGGAAAATCTCAGATTGCTTATGCGGTTGCAAGAATCTTAAAACTTCCATGGACAACTCTTGATATGAGTTCCATTAACGATCCAGAGCAGTTAACGGGAAGTTCCCGTATTTATGCAAATGCAAAACCAGGGATCATCATGGATGCATTTTCCATGGCAGGAGAATCAAATCTTGTATTTATCATTAACGAGCTTGATAAAGCCAATTCAGGAAAGGGAAATGGAAATCCTGCAGATGTTTTACTAACATTGCTTGATAATCTCGGATTTACCGATAATTATATGGAATGTATGATCCCAACAGTTGGAGTATATCCAATTGCCACTGCGAATGAAAAAGACCAGATCAGTGCACCATTGATGTCACGTTTTGCAGTCATTGACATCCCTGATTACACACCGGAAGAGAAGAAAGCGATCTTCCAAAGATTTGCACTCCCTAAGGTATTAAAACGTATGGGATTAAAAGATGATGAATGTATTATGACAGATGAGGCCTTAGATGCTGTCATTGAGATGTATTCTGAAACCACAGGAATCAGAGATCTGGAACAAGCTGCAGAACATATTGCAGCCAATGCATTATATCAGATTGAAGTCCACCATATGAATAGTGTAACATTTGATGGTGCAATGGTAAGAAATCTGCTTTTATAAGTTGTTATTTGACGAAGTATGAATTTTAATGATATAGTAAATCATAGACATTACAAATTATAATTCTCAAACGGAGGTCACATCATGGACATGGAGAAAATCTACTTAACAATGAAACGTACCGGTGCTGGAAACATCGTGCTTGGAATCTTATCCATTTGTATTGGACTTGCATCTGGAATCATGCTAATCATCACAGGTGCGAATCTGTTAAAGAAAAAGAAGCATTTAAGTTTCTAAATAACATCTGAATGATAAAGGAACATTGGAATAAGATTTTCAATATTCCTTTACTTTTTTTACATTTGACAATAATGATATAAAATATGGAAAGAAATATGGAAAGAACAGACCTTGAAAGTGCCATATGCTTAAGAATCAATCTATACGCAAAATACCGATTTAAATTATAGATTGCTGATAAAAGACAGAGAAGCCAGTATTTTACTGGCCTCTCTCGATATTTTTATTTTATGTAATTCAAATTACTAATCCGATGAATCTTACGATTAATGCTGCAATCCATGCAATCATACATTGCCATAATGCCAGACCAACCGCCCATCTTGTTCCTAGTTCACGTTTTACAGATGCGATGGCCGCAACGCATGGAGATAAAGCAAACTAAATACTAATAAAGAACTTGCGGCTAATGGTGTGATCGCCGCTGTGATGTTTCCATTGAATAAAACTCCTAATGTTGAAACTACACTTTCTTTTGCCATAAATCCACTGATCAATGAATGTCACGATTCTCCAATCTCCCAATCCTAATGGTGAAAAAACTGGTACTAACACACCAGCTACCATTGCTAAAATGCTATGTGCAGAATCTTCTACCATATTTAACTGCAGATCAAATCTCTGTAAAAACCATACAACGATCGTGGCGACCAAAATCACAGAAAATGCTTTCTGTAAGAAATCTTTTGCTTTCTCCCATAATAATTGTGCTACATTCTTCACTCCTGGAAGTCTGTAATTTGGTAACTCCATAACAAATGGCACTGGTTCTCCTTTAAATAACGTTCCCTTATATAAAAATGCAATCAAAATACCTATCATGATTCCTGCTAAATATAATCCTGCCATAATAAGACCGCCACGTTTTGGGAAAAATGCATTCACAAAAAAAGAATAAATTGGCAGCTTGGCTGTACAGCTCATAAATGGTGTTAAAAGAATTGTCATCTTACGACCTCGCTCGCTCGTTAAAAGTCCTTGTTGCCATAACCGCAGGAACTGTACATCCAAACCCGATCAGCATCGGAACGATACTTCGTCCAGACAATCCAATCTTTCGAAGCACTTTATCCATAACAAATGCCACTCTTGCTATGTATCCACTGTCCTCCATTAATGATAAGAAGAAAAATAAGGTTACAATGATCGGTAAAAAGCTTAATACACTTCCTACACCAGTAAAGATTCCTTCAATCACCAGACTATGGATCGCATGATTCACGTGAGCCGCAGTTAATGCCTGATCTGTAAGTACTGAGATTTTATCAATTCCTAATTGCAAGATTCCTTGAAGCCAGGCCCCGATCACATTAAATGTAAGATAGAATACCAAAACCATGATTCCTACAAAACAAGGAATTGCTGTATACTTTCCTGTTAGAACTCGATCGATCTTTTCGCTTCGGATCCGTTCTTTACTTTCTTTTGGTTTGACAACAGTCTGTTCACATAAACGCTCAATAAAATCAAATCTCATGTCTGCGATTGCTGCACTTCGATCTAAATCTCGTTCTGTTTCCATCTGTTTGACAATATGCTCTAACATTTCCATTTCATTTTGATCAAGCTTTAATTGTTCTAAGATCAAAGGATCTCCTTCAATAGCTTTTGTCGCTGCAAAACGAACTGGTATCTGTGCCTTTTCCGCGTGATCTTCAATCAAATGTATTACTGCATGAATACAACGATGCACTGCACCATTATGATCTTCTTTATCACAAAAATCCTGCCGCAATGGTTTTTCCTGATATTTTGCAATGTGAAGTGCATGTTTTACAACTTCATCGACCCCTTCATTCTTTGCCGCTGAAATCGGAACAACTGGAACACCTAGCAATGATTCCATTTCATTGACATTGATCGATCCTTGATTCCCAACAACTTCATCCATCATATTTAAGGCAACCACCATTGGAATGTCCATCTCTAATAACTGCATAGTAAGGTAAAGATTTCGTTCGATATTTGTCGCGTCTAAAATATTAATGATCGCCTTTGGTTTGTCTTCTAGTACGAAGTTTCTGGAAACAATCTCCTCATTACTATAAGGTGACATCGAATAAATTCCTGGAAGGTCCGTTACATTTGTTTCAGGATGTCCTTTGATCGCACCATCTTTTCGATCGACTGTTACACCTGGAAAATTTCCAACATGCTGATTGGCACCAGTCAACTGATTAAATAATGTTGTTTTTTCCCACAGTTTTGATTACCGACTAATGCATAGGTCAATTGTGTTCCCTCTGGAAGTGGATGTTCATCTTCTTTGGAATGGTATTTACCTTCTTCCCCTAATCCCGGATGCTCAAAAGTTCTCATATATTCCGCACCCTTATGACTTCTGCTTCTTTCTACAATTGGATCAATTTCAATCTGATCGGCTTCTTCTAATCGAAGAGTCAGTTCATACCCATGAATCTGTACTTCCATAGGGTCACCCATTGGTGCAAGCTTTACTACTGTGATTTCAACACCAGGGATCATTCCCATATCAAGAAAATGTTGTCTTAATGCACCATGACTGCCAACGCTTTTGATCACTGCACTCTTACCGATTTGTAATTCTTTTAGTGTCATTTTTTATATCCTTTATCTATCTTTATTGTTGTAATTGATTAGATGATTCTAACCAGTCATATTGTACCACACTTTTGATAATTTTTCTCAACAAGATAGTGCTTTATATAAAAAACTAATGATAAATTCTACATACATCTTGCAAATTTATCATTATTTTATATAACAATATTGATTTTTTGTTGTTATATTTTCTTGAATTATGTCAAAATATTATAACAATCTTTGTTTTTACTCAATTTCTGTCACTTTGTAATCTTTATCTTCTACTGTCTGTGTTAAGACATCATCTGACACTTCATTTGTCATAGAAACAACTGCTGTTCCTTCTTCATGACTTACAATTGCCTCTTCTACACCCTCTAAAGATTCTAAGGCTTTCTTCACAGCAGCCTCGCAGTGTCCACACATCATTCCTTCAATCTTCATTGTTTTCTTCATTGTTTTTTCCTCCTGTTTTGTTATATTTTGAACCTGAATTTCTTCAAGTACTACACTGTTTTTGATCTTCTGGTCTTTGCTGGCATCATGCATTTTAAAGAGATTTAATCGTAATGCATTGGTAACAACACAGAAACTTGATAAACTCATTGCTGCAGCTCCAAACATTGGATTTAGTTTCCACCCAAGTAACATATACCAGGCTCCCGCAGCCAATGGAATTCCGATGATGTTATAAATAAATGCCCAAAATAAATTTTCATGAATGTTCTTCAGTGTCGCACGACTCAAACGGATTGCTGCAGGTACATCACTCAAACGGCTTTTCATTAAAACAACGTCCGCAGCATCAATTGCGATATCTGTACCTGCACCGATCGCAATTCCCATATCAGCTCTTGTAAGCGCTGGTGCATCATTGATTCCGTCACCAACCATTGCAACTTTTCCTTTTTCTTTCAAGTCACGAATGACACTTTCTTTTCCTTCTGGAAGAACACCTGCGATCACATGATCAACACCAGCTTGTTTACCGATTGCTTTTGCGGTACGTTCATTATCTCCTGTTAGCATAACCACACGGATTCCCATGTTCTGAAGTTCTTTGACTGCCTGAGGGCTGTCTTCTTTGATAACGTCCGCAACAGCAATGATACCAATCAGCTGTTCATCACACGCAAAGAATAATGGTGTTTTTCCCTGATTAGCAAGTTCTTCTGATTTTTTGATCATAGATAATGGAATTTTTGCATATTTCTCAATAAATCTCTGGTTTCCACCATAGACCGTCTCTTTATCAATCTTTCCAGAAAAGCCCATTTCCCGCAACCGCCAAAAAAGTTTTTAATTTCAAGATTGTCATGAATCTGCGCCTCTTCTGCTTTTTGTAAAATTGCATGAGCAAGCGGATGTTCACTCTTCTTTTCTAATGCATATGCAATGGAAAGTAATTCTTCTTCGCTGATACCTTCTACCGGTACCATATCTGTAACCTGAGGTTTTCCACTTGTGATCGTTCCTGTTTTATCTAAAGCTATGATCTGTGTTTTTCCTGTCTCTTCTAAGGATACGGCTGTCTTAAACATGATTCCATGCTTTGCGCCCATTCCATTTCCAACCATGATCGCTACAGGTGTTGCAAGTCCTAAAGCACAAGGGCAGCTGATAACTAATACAGAAATGCCTCTGGCAAGTGCAAATCCAAAACTTTGTCCGACAAGCAGCCAGATGATCATTGTTGCGATTGCAATACAAATAACAGTTGGGACAAAAATCCCTGATACTTTATCTGCAACCTTTGCAATCGGTGCTTTGGTTGCTGCCGCATCACTGACCATCTGAATGATTTGAGAAAGAGTTGTGTCTTCGCCAACTCTTGTAGCTTCACATTTTAGATAACCAGATGTATTTAATGTTGCAGCAGATACGGTATCTCCTTCTTTTTTATCCACAGGGATACTTTCTCCTGTTAAAGCAGATTCATTTAAAGCACTGTTCCCTTTAATGATGATACCATCTACCGGTATATTTTCTCCAGGTTTTACAACGAAGATATCTCCTTGATGTACCTGTTCGATCCCAACTTCTATTTCCTGTTCATTACGGATCACAACTGCCGTCTTTGGTGCTAATTTCATAAGACTCTTTAAGGCATCTGTCGTTTTTCCTTTGGATCTTGCTTCTAGCATCTTACCAACTGTGATCAATGTCAGGATCATAGCGGCAGATTCAAAGTAGAATTCATGCATATATTTCATCACAGCATCCATGTTTTGATGCATCTGAGCATCTGTCATTGCAAATAGGATATAAACACTGTATCCATAAGAAGCTGCTGATCCTAAAGCAACCAGAGTATCCATATTCGGTGCTTTATGGAATAAGCTCTTAAATCCACTAATAAAGAATTTCTGGTTGATCACCATGATGATTGTTGTAAATAACAACTGGATCAGACCCATTGCTACATGGTTTCCATCTAAAATCTTAGGAATCGGCCAATTCCACATCATATGTCCCATTGACAGATACATCAAAGGAATCAAAAAACATAACGATGTGATCAGTCGTTTCTTCAAGACAGGAGTTTCTCTATCTTTTAATAAATCTGCATCTGCAGAATTGCTCTGCGTTTGCACGCCCTTCTTCTTTGCTCCGTATCCAGCATCTTCCACAGCTTTGATGATCACAGATGAATCTGCAGTTCCTTCGACACCCATTGAGTTTGTCAACAGACTTACAGAGCAGGATGTGACTCCTTCTACACTGGAAACCGCTTTCTCCACGCGTGCACTGCAAGCAGCACAGCTCATGCCAGTCACTTGATATTGTTCCATGGTTTCCCTTCCTTTCATTTTGCTTGTCAAATTGTTATTTCATTAGTTTTTGTAGAACTTTTACTAATTCATCAATCGTCTCATCCTTTCCTTCTCGGATATCTTCTGCTACACAAGTTCTGATATGATTAGCAAGAAGGACTTTATTGAAACTATTTAAAGCTGCATTGACAGCAGATACCTGAACTAAAATATCGGTACAATAAGTATCATTCTCTACCATCTTTTTTATTCCACGAACTTGTCCTTCAATACGGCTTAGACGATTAATAAGATCTTTATATTCTTTGTCTGAACGTTCTTTTGTCTTGTGGTGACAACAACATTCTTTTTTTTCCTTCCATGTTGATTTCCTCCTTTACGTTTGATATTATATACCCTATTAGGGTATATTTCAAGATGTTTATTTGAGAAAATGTTGCAGTTATATAGACAATCTTGTTTTATATAACTTATAAAATGAATCAATTTTTCTAATATCATTGATAAAATCCCTAAAATAGCATATAATAATTTTAGGTATTAACTATTGAAATAGGAGGTGATACTATGATTACAACAACAGCAACTGATATTCAAAATAACTTTGGTAAATATTTAAAAGCTGTCCAAGAAGGTAATGAAATTATTATTTTAAAGAAAGGAAAAGAAGTCGCCAGATTAATTTCAAAAGACACAGGTATTTCTTTCTTGACTGATTCTTTAACTGGAATTCTAAAAAAGATTATAACGAAAAGGATATCCGCACAGAAAGGATTGCAGAAAAATATGAAAATATTGATTGATACAAATGTAATCCTTGATGTATTATGTGACAGAACTGATTTTGTAGAAAGCTCTTCAAAAATCTGGAAGTTATGTGAAGTAGAAAAAAATTTGATGGATATATTTCAGCATTGTCTATTCCAAATATTGTTTATATTTTGAGAAAAGAATTAACACCAGAAAAAACTCAGCAAATTATTGAACAGCTGTTTATGATTTTTCATATTGCTGATCTAAAGTCTTCTGATATAAGAAAAGCGGCGAATATGAAAACTTCTGATTATGAAGATGCGATTCAAATGGTATGCGCACAGCGAATGAAAGTAGATTTTATTGTAACTCGTAATATCAAGGATTTTATCGAAAGTAAAGTACCTGCTATGAAACCTGATGAATTATTAGAACGGATATGATATAAAGGAAGGAGGCATTCCACAAATGTGGTGCCTCCTTTTCATTTGATAGTTAATCTTCTTTTTCAACCTTACGGTTTTCTCTATTAGCAATCTCTTCTTTGATT
>ENA-OQET01000509-OQET01000509.1-human-gut-metagenome-genome-assembly--contig:-NODE-509-length-20456-cov-4.051109_pt1 | contig 20456 bp, 21 predicted proteins | sample MGYA00242800_ERZ504645 | MGnify/ENA primary metagenome ERZ504645 (study PRJEB26092, sample SAMD00036308) | human gut metagenome | host: Homo sapiens | study: EMG produced TPA metagenomics assembly of... | reverse complement strand
ATAAATATATGGAAGGTTGGGGCATCAACCTTCTTTGGAGAGATATAGTAAGACCTGCTATTTTAGTAGGCAAGTATCGTTTGTATCCAAGAATCCCCTGCCTTTAGGCATGGGGAGTATGTCAATGATGATTGTATTGGTAGAGGAAAAACTATCAAAGAAGGCGGTGCAGTATATGATTTCATATCTGGACTTCAAGTTGGTATTGCTAACATGGCAGACTCTTTAGCTGCAATTAAAAAATTAGTTTTTGAAGAAAAGAAAATCATACCAACTCAACTTTGGAACGCTATTTTAGATGATTTCCAATCTGATGAAAATGAAAAAAAATTCAAGCAATGTTGATTGATGAAGTGCCAAAATATGGTAATGATATTGATTATGTAGATAATCTAGTAGTCGAAGCTTATGACTCTTATTTAGATGAAATCCAAAAAATATCCAAATACTCGTTATCATAGAGGTTCAATCGGTGGCATTCGCTATGGCGGTACATCTTCAATCAGTGCCAATGTAGGTCAAGGTATGGGAACAATGGCGACACCTGATGGAAGAAATGCTTATGAACCACTTGCAGAAGGTTGTAGCCCTGCACATAATGCAGATAAAAATGGCCCAACAGCTGTGTTTAAATCTGTAGCTAAATTGCCAACAGAAAAAATAACTGGTGGGGTGTTATTAAATCAAAAAATGACACCGCAAATGCTTTCTACAGAAGAAAATAAACAAAAATTAGAAATGTTAATTCGTGCTTTCTTCAATAGACTGCATGGATATCATGTTCAATATAATATCGTATCGAGAGAAACTTTGATTGATGCACAAAAACATCCAGAAAAACATAAAGATTTAATCGTACGCGTAGCAGGTTATAGTGCCTTTTTCAATGTTTTGTCTAAGAAAACTCAAGATGATATTATTGGCAGAACTGAACAATGTTTATAATTTTAAATTAAATTTTTATTGAAATATGTAAAAGACTCAAATTAGTGTAAATGCTGATTGAGTCTTTTTGTTTATAATTTATAGATATAGAATTTTTGATGATATAATAAATTTGCAGTTTAGATGATTAAATTTTATAATATAGTTTAATCTATATTGGAGGTTAGATGAGATATGGGATATATAATCAAGCGAATTTTTAACGCATTATTGTTTATGGATAGTTATAACTATAACGTTTTTTTCTAATGCATGCTATACCAGGAGGGCCTTTTACGGCAGAAAAATCTTTGCCTCCATATGTATTACATAGCATAGAAGAAAGATATAAATTAAATGACCCTTTATATAAACAGTATGGTGATTATTTATGCAATTTAGTACAAGGTGATTTAGGGCCATCATTTAAATATCCAGGTCGTAGTGTAAATGATATCATCAAAGATGGTTTTCCAGTATCTTTTAAATTGGGTATAGAAGCAATTTTAATAGCAATTATTATCGGTATACCAGCGGGAATATTAGCAGGTGTGAAAAAAGATAAATGGCAAGATAGGGCAGTTAATTTTTTTACGACTTTAGGAGTTGCTGTGCCTAGTTTTGTTGTGGCGGCATTACTTATATATGTATTATCGACAAAATTACATTTATTGCCGGCTGCTATGTGGAATGGTTGGCGATATGAAATCATGCCAGCTTTGGCTTTATCAGGAATGCCAATGTCATTTATCGCTAGATTGACACGTTCTAGTATGCTGGATATTTTATCACAAGATTATATAAAAACAGCGAGGGCAAAAGGTTTATCATGGAGCAAAGTTTTAATAAAACACGCTTTGCCTAATTCATTAATACCTGTAGTAACTTATTTAGGACCAATGACAGCTAGTATTTTGACAGGTAGTTTTGTCATTGAAACTATTTTTGCGATACCAGGCTTGGGGCAATATTTTGTAACTAGTATTTATAATCGAGATTATACTGTAATTTTAGGTGTAACAATTTTTTATAGTGTGATTGTAATTGTTTTAAATATGGTAGTGGATTTACTTTATCCATTATTAGACCCACGCATTAAAATCGGTGAAGAAAAAGGTGAATGAAGATGATAAATAAAGATTTATTTGTGCCTTTAGAGCGAGAAATTTTGCAGGTGCAAAAAAAAGAAGAAACTTTGGGATATTGGCAAGATGCGTGGATTAGGTTAAAGAAAAATAAAATGGCTTTGCTGGGATTAATCATTATTGTGTGTTTAATCATTGTAGCTATCTTTGGTCCTATTTTTTCTAGCCATACTTATGATGAACAAAATTTGATGATGACAAATAGTTCTCCAAGTTGGGAGCATTGGTTTGGTACGGATAATTTGGGGAGAGATATTTTTATTCGCGTATTATATGGTGCGAGAATTTCTTTAGCTATTGGTATAGTGGCTAGTTTATTAAATCTTTTTATTGGTGTAATTTATGGCGGAATAGCAGGTTTTTGCGGTGGTAAGATTGACCGCATAATGATGAATATTGTGGATATCTTATATAGTGTACCGACTTTATTGTATGTAATTTTATTGATGGTAATTTTAAAGCCAGGGCTTATTAATATTTTTATTGCTTTAGGTATTGGTTATTGGCTACAGATGGCAAGAATTGTGCGTGGTCAGATTTTATCAATGAAGGAACAAGAATTTATTTTGGCAGCTAGAACAATAGGTGTATCGAAAAAAAGAATTTTATTTAGACATTTATTGCCAAATGCCATGGGGGCAATTATCGTAACAATGACATTAGCTATTCCTGATGCGATATTTACAGAAGCTTTTTTTGAGTTTTATCGGACTTGGTGTTTCTGCACCGATGGCTAGTTGGGGCGTTTTAGCGTCAGAAGGCGTAAATAATTTGCGTGCATATCCTTTTCAATTATTTTTTTCCAGCAGTAGCTATCAGTGTCACTATGTTGGCTTTTAACTTTTTAGGTGATGGTCTGCGAGATGTTTTAGACCCTAAGATGCGTCGTTAAAATAGTGAAGAAATGAGTGTTTACCATGGAAGAAAATAAAGAAATTTTACAAGTAAAAGATTTAGCAGTTACTTTTCAGACTTATCGAGGAAAAGTAAAAGCAGTACGCAATGTCAGTTTTGATTTAAAAAGAGGACAAGCTCTAGGAATAGTGGGCGAGTCAGGCTGTGGAAAATCAGTGACGGCTCATGCTATCATGGGTTTATTGCCTAAAGAGAATAGCATTATTGAAAATGGTCAGATTTTATGGCAAGGTCAGGATTTAGTCAATTTTCAAGATGAAGATTTAGCCAAAATTCGTGGCAATAAAATTGCGATGATATTTCAAGACCCAATGACATCTTTAAATCCTGTACTTACGATTGGTACGCAGATAAAAGAAGTTTTGTTTTTGCATAAACAATTATCGGATAAAGAAGCGACGGAAAAAGCTGTAGAATTATTAAATTTAGTAGGGATACCATTTGCCCAAAAAAGATTGAAAGATTATCCCCATCAATTCAGTGGCGGTATGCGTCAACGCGTTATGATTGCAATGGCACTTGCCTGTGAACCAGAATTATTGATAGCAGATGAGCCGACAACAGCTCTTGATGTAACTGTGCAGGCACAAATTTTAGATTTATTGAAATCCTTACAAGAAAAATTGAATATGTCCATCATTATGATATCGCATGATTTAGGGGTTATTGCCAATATTTGCGATGAAGTAGCAGTTATGTATGCAGGTCAAATTGTAGAAAAAGCAAATGTTGACGACTTGTTTTATCATGCACATCACCCTTATACAAGAGGTTTATTAAAATCTTTGCCTCATTTAAATTTAAATAAAGAAGATAAATTATATGTGATTGATGGTCAGCCACCAGATTTAAAAGAAAGTATTGATTATTGTCCATTTGTCAAACGTTGTACAAAAGCAATGAAAATCTGTATGCAATTGATGCCAGAAAAGACACAATTAAATAAAGATCATTATGTAAAATGTTGGTTGGAGCATGAATTTGCACCCAAAGAGAATAAGGAGGAATTTTGATGAATTTATTAGAAGTCAAAAATCTACATAAAGATTTTGTAGTGAAGCGTTCTTTTTGGGGAAGACCAAAACAAATTTTAAAAGCAGTAAATGATGTCAGTTTTTCCATAGAAGAGGGAAAAACATTAGGTCTTGTAGGTGAGTCAGGCTGTGGAAAATCAACTACAGGTAGAACTATTATTGGCTTATATAAACCGACAAAAGGTAAAATCATATTTGCAGGCAAAGATATTTCACAAAATAAAGAGATGACAAAAGATATTCAAATGATATTTCAAGATCCATATGCTTCATTAAATCCAAGAATGACAGTGGCAGATATCATTGAAGAGCCTTTGCTTGTGCATAATTTATATACAGATAAAAAACAAAGACAAGAGCGTATCTATGAATTATTGGAATTAGTGGGATTGAGTAAAGAGCAGGCAAACCGTTTTCCTCATGAATTTAGTGGCGGACAAAGACAGCGTATCGGTATAGCTAGAGCACTTGCTTGTGAACCTAAACTGATTATCTGCGATGAACCGATTTCAGCACTTGATGTATCTATTCAAGCACAAGTCGTGAACTTACTAGAAAAAATTACAACATGAATTAGGTCTGACATATTTATTTATCGCTCATGATTTAGCTATGGTACGTTATATCAGCCAAAAAGTAGCAGTTATGTATCTAGGGCAAATTGTAGAACTTGCCAATACAGAAGATTTATATATAAATCCTCTACACCCATATACAAAAGCATTGTTATCTTCAATTCCATTGCCAGATCCACAAAAAGAAAAACATAAACAGCGAATTATCTTGCAAGGTGAATTGCCAAGTCCATTAAATCCGCCAAAAGGTTGTCCATTCAATACGCGTTGCCCAAAAGCTAAAGAAATTTGTAGACAGAAATTACCTGAAATGAAAATGATAAATAATAGATATGTACGTTGTCATCTTTATGATGAATAAGTAAAAGCACTATAGTTTTTATGCTATAGTGCTTTTTTGTAGTATAGATAAAATAAATTATTTTTTTTCGTTTAATTCAAAGATGATATCGCGAATTTGAGCAGCTCGTTCAAATTCTAAGTTGCGAGAAGCTTCTTGCATTTCTTTAGTTAAAGAAAGAATTAATTTTTTCTTTTCTTTGGCAGTCATTTTCAATTTTTTCTTTGGTTTTTCAGCATCATAACTTGCTTTTTCTTCTGCAACCATAGTAGTTTCAATGAGATTTTTTATTTTCTTTTGAATTGTCTTCGGTATTATATGATGTTCTTGATTGTATTTATCTTGGACTTCTCGACGACGCATTGTTTCATCAATGGCTTTTTGCATAGAATCGGTGATGCGGTCGGCGTACATGATTACTTTACCATGAGCATTTCTAGCAGCACGACCAATTGTTTGAATGAGAGATGTCTCTGAACGCAAGAAACCTTCTTTATCAGCATCTAAGATAGCTACTAAAGAAACTTCTGGCATATCTAAGCCTTCACGTAATAAGTTAATCCCTACGAGTACATCAAATTTTCCTAAACGCAAATCGCGAATGATTTCCGCTCTTTCAATAGTGGCAATATCAGAATGAAGATAACGGACTTTAATGCCCATTTCTTTTAAATAATCAGTGAGATTTTCAGCCATTTTTTTAGTCAAAGTAGTGATGAGCACGCGTTCATTTTTCTTAGTGCGAATTTTGATTTCTCCAAGTAAATCGTCCATTTGCCCTTCAAGTGGGCGAATTTCTATTTCAGGATCTAATAGACCTGTTGGACGGATTATTTGTTCTACTACTTGATTTGCTTGTGCTAATTCAAATGGTGCTGGTGTGGCAGAAACATAGATTATTTGATTGATATGATCGAGAAATTCTTCAAAGCGCAAAGGACGATTATCAAAGGCAGAAGGTAGACGAAAACCGTTATCCACAAGTGATTCTTTGCGTGAGCGGTCGCCTGCATACATGGCTTTTATCTGTGGTATAGTAACATGAGATTCATCAATGACGATTAAAAAATCATCAGGGAAATAATCAAGAAGTGTATACGGAGCTTCGCCGGCTTTTCTGCCTGTCAAATGGCGTGAATAATTTTCAATGCCAGAGCAATATCCCATCTCTTCCATAGTTTCTAAATCATAATTTGTGCGTTGTTTTAAACGTTGAGCTTCTAAGAGTTTATTATCATCTTCAAGGATTTTTAATTGCTGTTGAAGTTCTTCTTGTATGGAGTCGATAGCTTCTTTCATATGTTCTTTAGAAGTTACATAGTGAGAAGCAGGATAAATTAAAATATGTTTGCGTTGACCATAGACTTCACCAGTTAGAGTATCTACTTCTAAAATGCGGTCGACTTCATCTCCAAAAAGTTCAATGCGGATAGCTCTATCACTATAACCAGCAGGAAAAATTTCAATGACATCGCCACGAACGCGGAATTTACCACGGTCAAAATTTATATCATTGCGTTCATATTGGATAGAAACTAATTTTCGCAAGATATCATCACGAGGATATTCTTGACCTTCGCGTACAGATAAGACTAAATCATAATAATCTTCTGGTGAACCTAAGCCATAGATACAAGATACACTAGCAACAATGATGACATCACGGCGTTCAAATAAAGAACAAGTTGCAGAATGGCGAAGCTTATCAATTTCATCATTAATGGAAGAATCTTTTTCGATATAAGTATCTGTTTGGGCAATATAAGCTTCTGGTTGGTAATAATCATAGTAACTGACAAAATATTCTACAGCGTTATGAGGAAAAAATTCTTTAAATTCACTAGCTAATTGTGCAGCTAGCGTTTTATTATGAGCGATAACAAGTGTAGGTTTTTGGACTTTTTCAATTAATTTAGCGATAGTAAAAGTCTTTCCTGTACCTGTAGCACCTAATAAAACTTGCGATGTTTGACCATTTTGAATACCTTGAGCTAAAGCTTCAATCGCTTGAGGTTGGTCGCCTGTAGGTTCAAAAGGTGCTTCTACTTTAAAGGGAATTTTATTTTCAGTTTGTAATGTATTTAATTTTGGTATGTGTACCATAAAATCATCTCACTTATAATATTAATATTTAGATTTAATGATAAATGGAGAAGAATATTTTTTCAATATCATGATATAATTATTTTAATAAACTGAGAAAAGAGGTTATAAACATGATTTTTGGCAATCTTAAATACGCAGATAAGTATGATTTTTTGACAGAAAAAATTAAAGCTTGTTTTACTTATGCAAAAGAGCATGATTTAACTACATATGAAAAAGGTAGTTATAAAATAAATGGCGATGAGTTTTTTGTTAATATCGAAAACTATGCTACAGTAAAACGTGAAGAACGTTTTTGGGAAGCACATAAAAAATATATTGATGTGCATATGATTATTGAAGGCAAAGAAAGTATTGATGTGAGCTTTTGTGATGATATGCAAATAAAATCATTTGATGAAAATCGCGATTTTATGGAATTAACAGGTGAAGAAAAAGCTACTGTTAACTTAATTAACAAAGGTGATTTTCTAATTTGTTATCCAGAAGATGCTCATCGCACAGCTATTATCTGTCAACAAAGTCAAACTATAAAAAAAGCTATCTTTAAAATTAAATTATAAGAAAAAAATAGCATGCTTAGGATAATACTTAAGCATGCTAAAAGCATAATAATACAACAATATAATGATTAGTTTGGAATTTTGAGCAATGATTACTTTATGTTTGCTGAAGACATAAAGTAAAACCGATAAATAAAAAACCCCTTTTCGCTTTGAAAAGAGGTGAATAGACACATTGAGTAAATTCTAAAATTTACTGTCTAATCTCCTCCCCATCGCTCGCAGGTATGGCAATTAAAATAAATTAATTGCACACGGTGATTGTTAATCAGGCAGTTCTCCTGACTCGAGTTCATTACTATATCCAAGCCTTCCCAGTTTCCCAGTGACATAAATTTGGATAAGTTCCCTCATACAGTGGCGGGACCGTTTCAGCTTAATAATAAAATTACGTACTGAATTCCCTATTAAGTCCAAATGGACACCTGATTCATTGAACTATATTCAGTTCTTTTTTAGAATATCACTATATAGAATTTGTGTCAATAGAAATAAAACAACTGCTGAAAAATTTATTCTCAGCAGTTGTTTTATTTTAAATCATTTTTATTAAAACAATACCAGTAATCATCGTCATTAAGCCAATAATTCCCAAAGGCTTGATGCGTAGACCGAAAAATAATTTATCAATAATTGTAGTTAAAAGTAAACCACAAGCACCAAATAAGGCATAAGCAATGCTTAAATCCATGATGCTGATAGCGTAAGCTAAACATAAAAAGGCAAATCCAACTAAACTGATTGCCAAAAATCCATATAATTTATATTTAAATCCTTGAGATTTTTTTAGACAAATATTTGCTAGTACATCAAAAAATACAGAACCAATAATCAATAAAGTACCAATCGTACCGTCTGACATAATATTCAACTCCATTATTTATTTGAAACAGTATAAGTTCCTTTTTTTATCATGATTAAACCACTTAAGATTACCATAAAAGCTAAAACTTTTAATAAAGATAAGTCTTCATTAAAAATAAAATAAGCCACAGTAGCTGTGCCGATTAAGCCTATACCTTCCCAAATAGCATAAGCAGTACTGATGGGAATTTTTACAATGGCTTTACTTAATGCAAAATAGGAACAAAATATAAATAAAAGCATTAAGATATAACCTTCCATACCACCTTTTATGGCAAAAAATTTCATTAAAGCTGTACCTGTTATTTCCAAAATAATTGCTAGCAATAACATTAACCAGCAATATTTTTTCGTAACCATAATAACAAATCCTTTCTTAAAATAGAAAAATATTACTTCTTATTTCAAGTATAAACTATGGTATAACACCATAGTCAATAGCTCTTTATTTAATTTTATTAATGCATTTTAATTATAGATTGAATAACAAAGCTGTATTTGAATTTAATATTACTTTGCATAATAATATAAATATAGCAGATGATGAAGGAGATATAATTATAAAATCATCATATTTATGCTATTTGGTAATAGAAAATTGAATAATAGATTTATAGAGGTTAGGGAAGATGAATAATTATTTAGAACATAATAATTTAAAAAATTTGAAAGAAGATAAGGAGATTGAACGAAAAATACAATTGATTTTGCGTGTGGGCAAAGTTTTAATGGAAAGTGGAGCTGATACAAATCGTATTGTACGCAATATGAAACGCGTGGGCGTATTTATGAAAATACCAGAGCGAAGATTACAAATTCATATTACTTTTACGACAATAATGGTAAATATCAATACAGGGGACAAATCTATTACTAATTTCCAAAAATGTTATAGACATGGAGTAGATATGACAGCAATTTCTGGAATTAGTAAATTATCCTGGCGAGCTATTGAACAAGATTATTCTTTATATGAATTTGAAAAAGAACTGAGATTTATTTGCTTGCGTAAAAGATATTATAAAAAACCATTAGTAATGATTAGTGCAGGACTGGCTTGTGGTGGTTTTAGTTTATTATTTGGTGGTGATTTTTGGGCATTTATCTACACTTCTATTTGTGCGATGATAGGTTATTGGACGAGAATGAAATGCAATTTATTAAAGTTCAATCCATATGCTTCAATAGCTATTTCTGCTTTTATAGCCACTATTTGTGCATACTTTATACATTTTATGCCAACTAATACGCCTTGGCATCCGCTCATTGCTTGTAGTTTATTTATCGTGCCAGGAATTCCTTTGATTAATGCAATAGATGATTTGGTAGATAATTATATTACAGCAGGAATGACAAGAGCGATAAATACTCTATTGATGATAGGAAGTATGACTTTTGGCATAGCTTTTGCTATAAAATTATGTCAAGTTCAAGATTTTACAAATCTGAGTATTATTTCTTCAAATTCTTATTTAATATGTGCTACAGCTTCAGCAGTAGCCGCAATAGGTTTTGCAACTATTTTTAATATGCCACCGAGATTATTAATAGTAGTAGCATGTGGAGCGATAATTTCGGTAGGAATACGCAATTTTTTTGATGATAGAATATAATTGTTCACAAGCAACGGCTTCGCTTGTAGGTGCTGTTATAGTCAGTTTATTATCTTTAAAAGCCGTGCATATAGTACATGCACCTAGTCATGTATTGACTATTCCGTCTGTAATTCCTTTAATTCCAGGTGTTTTTATGTATCGTCTGTTATTTAGCATTATTAATTTAGAAAATGTGGATAATATGAGTTATCATCATGTTTTAAACAATGGTGTTAATACAAGCTTGATATTATTGGCGATAGCTGTTGGTGTGGCAATTCCTAATATCTTTTTCCGCAATTATATTAATAAGTTAAAAGAAGATAAATTGATGTTTTTGGTGAGAACTAAATCAAAAAGAGCATAGATAAAATAGAAAAACTGTACTAAAATCATAAATTGTTTAGTACAGTTTTTTCGTTTTATTTAACTACTTTTATTTGATTTAAAATAAATGGGTCTTTGATGTCATTGTCTTTGGCAAAGAGCAATACTTTGGTGATGATTTCGGCTGTTTTAGGGTCCTCATCAACAAATGGTAAAAATAGGCGACCACGATGTTGGGAAGGAACAACAGAAATAGCGATTTCAGCTCCTGCCATTTGATGAACAAGACCGCTACCTAAATGAATGGAATAATCAGCTAAATTTCCTTTGATGATAGCAAAATTATCATTTAAGGAAACATTATTCAATTTAAAGAGTGGTAAAGTAAATTCTAAGATAGCTTTGCGCATTTGTATTGTAGAATGACTTGTTTCAGGGTCTACGCCACCTACATGAGCAATGCTGATAGCTAAATCTACATCACGCATAACTTCAGAGAAAATAATATCAGGAATATCTTTAATTAAAATATCTTTGAAAGTTTTGCGATCATAAAACGCCACATATTCAAGTATAGGAGCTTCAATATCGGCAGGAGTAAACCAATCAACAGCAGCGTAAATAGTAGCAATGATATTTTCTTGATAATATACTTTTTGTAGACCTTCATAATAGCTAGCAATCCAATTGCGAGTTTTTTAAAACAGCTTGCGTTTTTTGTGGTTGGATTTGATAACCATCATAACGATGAGATTGAGCAGAACTTAACTCATCATCTATTTTTAAATATAATTCACGGAAAATTTGTTTGAATGGTTGTTTGATTTGACGTGTAAATAAATCTTGCTGATATATATGCCATAGATTGCTTTTATATAAATCTATAGGGTGAGCGATACGAATTTTATCATCAGCATTTAATTTGATGATGTCTTTTGTAGGTGAGATTAAGCTATTATTTTGGAAATAGCCTATATCATTATCATAAATAAATACTAGATTTTGAAGCAATGGCTTTAATATAGGATTTTGATTGAGCAAAGTGATTTCATCTGCCAAAAATAAAGTAGAATTTTCCATAGCTTGTTCAAACATAATTTTTGAACGGCGATATTGGTCAATAAATTCAGTTTTGGCTTGTTTTAAAGCAAGATAATATGGTTCTTTTTTGATTTTACTAGGTACAGATTTTAATTGTTTATTTTGTTTTTGACAAATAATAGAAGTTTTACCATATTCATCTACTTGTAAATAAATAGAAATATTTTCTAGCTCTTTAGGCTCAAAATATTGTTGCTGATTTTTGATTAATTGTGTTTCCATATTTAAGATAAAGCGGAAAGTATCAGAAAAATGAGCATTTCTTGCTAAATTATTTAGAGCAATTTTGCAAGCTAAGTTTTCACTAGATTGTCTTTGTGAGCCAAATTTTTTTACTTTTTTTGTGGAATTGCTGAATGAATATATAACGCTTGAGCATTTCTTTTTGTGCAGTTTTAGTGATTTTACCGCTTTTAGAAAGTGGGATTAATCCGTAAGCCATCAATAAATCTTTGTTACGTTTTTCAATTATTTGTGCTTTGACTTCATCAGCGGAGAATAAACCATTAGTAGCGTCAGCGTATTTTCTAGCACGTGTATGAGCATTTCCTTCAGAAATATATTTAGCAGCATCATATAAAATAGCAAAACGTTCTTTACCTAATTGTTTATAGCATGATTTAAACCAATCTAAATCAAAAGCTCCATCACGTAAATCTTCAATGGAAATAGGCGTGTATTTAGCGAAGGTAGCAGCTAATTTTTTATCAGCATAACGCATATGTGCTAAGAAATAATAGCAACCGCTGACAAATCCTTTCCATTTTAAAATTTTATCCACTAATGGTATCCATGAAGGTGAGAACATACAAGCTTCGATTAAACGAAGATTAGAGATAGATTTATCTTTTAGATACGCTTTTAAATCTTTAGCTGTTTCATCTTTTTTAGGTTTGCAAATACTTAATAGATAAGAAAAGATGCTATCTTTATTAGTTACTTCAGACCAAAGATAAGAAATATTTTTTAATTTACTTTTGCCTAATGCTGTTAAAATATCAACAAAATAATGAATGCCTTTTATTTGTTTGATATTATTTATTAATTTAGTGTATTTAGTAGGCAAATCACCGCGTTTTAATTCAATGGATAAAATTTGAGATATGATGATATCGGCAAAATTTTGGCTATAAAGTAATAAATCTTGTTTTATTGTTGGTCTTTCAGCAGAAAAATCACTAAAAGCTAAAGTCGAAAAATTGTCTTCAAATAAAGAAGATAATTGATTGAGTTTTGAAGATAATTGTTCTGATGAGCGTTGGAAAATATCGATATAAAGTTCATCTTCAGTGATTAAATTCATTTGTTTAGCACGAAGGAAATTATATATAGGCAAATAAATTTCATATTTGTATTTAGTGTAGAGATTATACAGTAAAATGAAGCTTTCTTTAAAACTAATATCGTCATTATAGTTATTTAAAAGTGGCATAAGAATGAAAGTACAACCAACAGATTTACTACCATAATGATATTGCGTTAAAAAAGAAATAGTCATTTTATGTTGTTTAGCTATGACTTTATTAAAATCGAATTTTTCTAAATGACGTAAAGCCCAGAATTTAGCAACTTCAAAACAGTATTTTTGTGGAACATAATATTCATAGAGATTTTCAATGATAGTGGCTAAACTTTCTATACGAGGATAATTATTTAATTTAGTTTGTATATATTTAGATTTTAAACAAATTGAATTGTCATTGAATGTATTAGTTATTACATCTTTAAATGGTGAATTTATATCGAAATAATTCAATGATATAAATAAATATAATTGATAAAGTTTAGCAGGTGTTTTGATATATTGAGCATAAAAATCTTGCCAAAGATTAGGATAAGGATATTTATATAAATTAAATTTTTCTTCCCAAGAAATGCGTCTAAAATCATTATCTAAAAGGATTTCACTGCCATATAAAGGATTATACGAAAGCATTTTATGTTTTTCGTAAAAATTAGATAAATCATCTACTATTTGAAATAATTCTTGAAGTGAAAGCGGATAAATATCTGTTATTTTTAAAGAATTGTTTACTTCAGATAGTGCAAGTTGAGTTTTTAATGTAGTATCGTAAGATAATTCTTTAATAGTAGGGTCATTATCATAACTATCATTTATTTGCGAAATTAAGATTTGTTCATTAGTTGTAGGATTAGTAAGTGTACAAAGATATGATTTGGCAGTATTAAATAGGGTTTGATTATGAGGATTTTTTTGCAATTGCAATAATATATCTAAACCAGCAAGGCGAATAGAGCCTTTTTTATCGCTCAATAAAATTTTTAAAGTATCAAGTAATTGTTTTTCAGGCTGTTTTAATAAGAGTCGAATGATATTTTGACGTAAATCACTGTATTTATATTTGAGCATGGATATGAGAAGGTCATATTCATCTTTAGAAATGGCGAGTTTATTGATGATGTTATAGCTTTCTTTGCGTGTGGCTTCACTTCTATCAGCTAGTAGGCAAAATACTAATTGGCGTTGAGTTAGAGTTTTAGGAGTAGTATATAATTTTTTCAAATAATTATCGCGCCAAAAAGTATCAAGTCGAGAAATTTCACTGCAAAAATCATCTAATAATTCATCAGAAGCTAGATAATAACTAATATCTGCCATTTCAATCAAAACATCACTTAAGTTTAGAATTTCAGTATGCCATGGGAAAACGCAAGGTGAGAAAATTTTTTCTTTAGGCAAATTTTGCGATAAAGCTTTTAATTTATAATAATAATCTGTTAGCTGTGTGGAGCTGAAATTATGCTTAAGGAAATTTTTATAAGCTGTATCTTTTAATTTTAGACGGAATAATATAGCTATTAAGGAGAGAGTATCTTCTGTTAAATTGTATTGGGTAACTAATTCATAACGCAATTTAAAAATTATTTGATTATCATTGATTACATTTAAGAAATAACCAGCGACTAGTTTTTGATGTTTTTGACCATTTTTAAATAAATCAAGGATAAATGGTATAGTTGCTTCTACGTTATAAAAAGCATATGACCATAGAGCTAAATAGATTTCCACAGGATTTTGGCTATTGAGTGATTGATGGCGAAGCTGTTCATTTGTTAGAAATTTAGAGAAAGAAGCTATTTCTTTTTTTGTGATTTTATCAGCATTATCAATATCAATTAGACTTGTCCATGTGGCTATAGCTCTTTTTACAGATGCATAGCGAATTAAATTATTTTCTTCGATTACTTTTAATAGGGTTAAAAAAGCTTTTACTGTGCCATTATCCATATTTTCAGTGATAGATTGGCGCAATCCTTCTTGCAATCGTCCAGCTAAGAGTAAATCACCTAATAATTTATGCAGATGCTGATTATGACTTTTTACTATGGAATTGATTAAACCATAAGAAAGAAAAGCAACTTGATTATCACCTAAGATGATATCTTCAATTAATTTTATTGTTTGTGTATTGTTATTGTCGATTTCAGCGGCTAGAACATAAATACCAAAACTTTGTAAATAAATATAATCTTGTAGTGGTAAATTATTTTCATCGATAGGTTTACAAGATAGTTTTAATTTTTCTAGAGGCGTTAATTGAGTATTGCGATAGATTAAAAATTCATTTAATACATCGAACATGCGACTTAAATATAGATGTGATTGGTGAGAACGTAGTGTGCGTCTATACCAATTAGTTTGATAAGGGTAATCCATTAAATTATCTAGGGCTAAGAAAAATAAATTTGCTTTATCTTTGCCTAAGATGGTCTGCAATACAATTTTTTCATCATCAGAAAAATAAGAAGATATAGGCTTTGTTAATACTTCAGGTAAAATTTTTTGCCAATGTAGATATAAAGGGTGATTAGAGAGCCTTTCTTCTAAGGAAAAAGAAGCGTAATAATAATTATATCTAGTTTTTACTTGTAATTCAGTTAAATAAATATCATAAATTTTTTGTTGCGTTGTAGAAAGTTTATTTTTTAACTTTGCAAGTTCAGCTATTATTTTATTTTTAAATTCTTTATTATTATTGAACCATCTATCTAAACACATAATAAAAATCCTTTCTGATTTTATGGAAAAACTTACCAAATTCTTCCTGATAACATGGTTAAGCGGATAAAAGTTAATTTGTCATTTTCTTGTAATTTGATTTTTTCTTCTAGGGAAGATAGTTCGTTATCGTTTAAAAATATACGAAATAATCCATCATTAAAAGCCATAATAACATTATCAAAAGCCGATTGAATGTCCTGTTTTTGTTGACGATAATCTAGATTAAAGGATATTTTTCCAGAAGGCGATTGATTTTCTATTTGAGTTAACGATAAATAATTTAATAAGGTAGGTTCACCATCTATATTGCCAATAGCACGATGATTGAATTTGTCTACTTGTTTAGTTACAATGTCATAAAGTAAATCATGTACAGTAAAAAGGGAGTCTTCGATAATAAATTTTTGTGCTTCAATACTAGCTTTGCGTTTGCCGAGTTGTTTTACTTGAATGTAGATTTGCATATAATCCCTCTTTTCTAAATTTAAAATAAATAATATCGTTTAGTATATAATTCGCTGAATTTAAATAAAATCCTTGCAATTTCTTGAGGTCTTATGTTGATTTGAGTGATATTTGAAATAAATATAATTTTGTATGTACTATTATCTTAGATTGATATTATAATAGAATAGGATATTTATTTTATGATTAAGAAGGGCATTTATACTGATGAAGAACGTACCAATTTCTAAAAGCATACCATATAATATAGATGAAAATTATTTAGAACTGACAAGAAAAGTTCATTTGATTTTGCATGTAGGTCGTTTAATGATGGAAAATTCAGCAGATACGAGTAGGATTGTGCGAACTATGCAACGAACAGCTGCTTATGCGGGAATTTTTGGCGACCAATTGCATATTCATGTTACGTATACTACTTTGATGGTCAGTGTGAGCGTTGGCAATTATCATATGACGAAATTGCAAAAATGTTATCAGCATAATGTTGATATGAATGTGATTTTAGAAGTTAGTAAAATGACATGGGAAGCAATCGAAAGAGATTATACTATTGAGCAATTTGAAGCTGAATTAAAAAAAGTAGAAAGTAAAAAAAGCAAATACGCGACTTTTATTATTAATCTTGGAGCAGCGCTGGCTTGTGGCGGTGTAGGTAAAATGTTTGGCTGTGATATCATGGCATCATTATATACTGCACTAGCAGCATTTATTGGCTTTTTTGTGCGCAGTCAATGTTTAAAAATTGGTATAAATCCTTATATGGCAATTGTATTATCTTCATTTACAGCTACAGTAATAGCATATTTTACGCACTTTTTGCCGTTTACAGATACTTCATGGTACACTATGTTGGCATGTGCTATTTTTATCGTTCCAGGTGTGCCTATGGTCAATGCTTTAGAAGATATGCTCGATTGTTATATTACAGCTGGCATAACAAGGGCTATGAATACTCTGCTGATGGTCGGTAGTATGACTTTTGGTATAATTTTTGCCATAAAATTATTCAGTGTAGAAGATTTTACGCATTTATCGACAGTAAATCATCAAGCATATATTGTTTATGTAATATCAGCTTTTATAGCAGCTGCTGGTTTTTCTACCATGTTTAATGTTCCGCCACGTTTATTATGGGTAGTCGGTCTAGGTGGAGTGATTTCTGTCTGTGTACGTACTTTGTCTATGGATTTTTTAGGTGTTGGTTTGCCGATTGGAACATTGCTAGGAGCAATGGTAGTAAGTATTATTGCTTTGAGGGCTGTGCATTGGTTTCATGTGCCTAGTCATGTGCTTACGATACCATCAGTTATTCCGTTGATGCCAGGTATTTTGATGTATCGTTTGTTATTTAATATAATTGATATTGATACTTTAGATGTGAGTAATTTTTTACAAGCGTTTCAAAGTGGTGTAAATGCTACTTTGATAATTCTAGCAATAGCTGTAGGTGTGGCATTACCAAATATTTTTGCTCAGAAATATATTAGAATTTATGATAGTAAAAGATTGAGCAGGGCTTTATCAGAACGAAAATATCGTCAATATCATTTTAAAGAGATAAAACAATTAGAACTGTTTAAAGAATAGAAAAAAGACCTAAGATATATGGGAAAAATCCATATAAGCTTAGGTCTTTTATATTTTTAGTTTAAATCAATTACTCCATAGTGAATAGGAGCGTATTTACCACCACAGATTTTAGTAAAACCAAGGCGAGAAAATTCAAGACTGCGACTATTTTCTTTGAAGACTATGCGATATTTAGCAACGCGTTTGGCTTCATTTAATGCTTCGTGGCTAACAGCTCTCATATCCGCTAATTGGCGAAGTGGATTTAGACTTTTACTGTCTGTGAGTGCATGGCGAAACATAGGATCAAAATAGATGATATCAAAACTATTATCTTCTTGTTCTTTAAGAAAACTTAAATAATCTTGATTGATAACAGTGATATTATCCATAGCAGATTTTAAATCATAATTAGTAGGTAGATAAGTTTTTAGTCCATCTTTGACGATTAGAGCGATTAAAGGATTTACTTCAAGACCGATGACTTTGCCTTTAGGGCCTACACCATATGAGCTGATAATTGCATCAGAGGCAAAACCTAAAGTGCAATCTAAGATGGTTTTATTTTGTAAAAATTCTCGTCCGCCCATAGCTTCAAGCATATTATCAATATCACCACAGCGTAAACGTTTCATGCGAACTTGAGCCATATTAGGGTGAAAAAACATTTCGCCTGTAGGTAAATCTAAGACTAATTTATCTTTTTTTACAACGATTACAGTATCTGCATTCTCTTGTTGTTTTATTTTATCAATGCCAAGATTATTTCTTGTAACATAGGGAATAGATAAATCTTTAGCAATTTGTTTAGCTTTATTTTCTAAATCAATTGTTACTTTGCGAATAGTAGTAATTACAGTCAAATTTAAAGCTCCTTTTAAATGTTGCGATGTACAAAATTTGATATAGGTTTATAAATGAAATAAGTTATCAAAGCATTTATACTTGCTTTAATCAAATTAAAAGGTATGATGGCAGGTAAAAGTAGTTCAATAACTTTTTCCATAGGTGCGCCTAAGAAAATAGGTGTTAATAATAAATTACAGATGACCATAACACAAGTCATACTTAAAGCTCCGCAGATTAAACCGACAACAGCAGAACGTTTTGTTTTTGTACGTTGATAAATAAATCCGGCAATAAAAGCAAAAGTACCTGTAGCTAAAAAATGCATGACGATACCGATTGGACCACCATCACCACTGATGAATAGACCTTGTAAAATAGAAACAATTGCTGTCAGGATTACACCACCCATAGGGCCAAAGAGAAAACTGCCAATGAGAATAGGAATATCAGCAGGGTCATATTTCATAAATGGAACGGCAGGCAAAATCGGGAAATTAATCAACATTACTAAAATCAAAGACAAAGCTACAAGCATTGCCATATTTGTCAATATTTTTATTTTCAATATACTAACCCTCTCTATATTTAATCTTGTATAGTATTATATCGTTTATTTTAATTTTTTTGCATAGAAATTTTGTACAAATTTTATAAAAGATAAGATATGTTCTTTTAAGATATAGTCTTTATGATAAGCAAAATATAAACTGCGAGTTAAGTTATTTTCAGGTAATTTTATAGTGAGCAAATTATCTGCATCAGTAATTGCTTTAGCAGAAATAAACGAGATGCCAAGTCCACTAGCTACTAATTTTTTTATGGACTCTTGGTCATTTAATCTAGCTATGATATTAAGGATTTTTCGGATAGATTGATTTGCTCAAAATAACTTTCTAAACGTTTTTTACTGCCACTACCTTGTTCACGCAAAATAATAGTTTCTTTTTTTAATAAAGAGATTAAATCATCTTGATTAAATGCTTTTTGGGAAAAATGTAAAAATTTTTCTTGTTTAGGAGTAATCATCACGATTTCATCATGAAAAAAAGGAACAAAATCAAGCTCTTTTTCAAAGGATTTCATACCTACCATACCAATGGTGAATTTGCCATTCAAAATAGATTGTAAGATATTACCACTGTCATTTTGATGAATATGCAATTGGATATCGGGATATTTTTGACAAAATAATGGTAATACTTCAGGTAATATATAATCAGCAGGAATGGTAGAAGCACCGATACGAATGATTTTTTTATTTTCTTCAGACCATTTTTGAATTAAATCATTTTTTAATGTGAAGATTTTTTGAGCACATGCAAATAATTCTTTTCCATGTGGCGTGATTTCAATATTTTTAGTAGTGCGAATGATTAAACGTGAATTAAATTCTTGTTCAAGCATACGAATATGAGTGCTGATTGTAGGTTGAGAAATATATAATTTTTCCGCAGCTTTAGTAAAACTTTGATAGCGAACAACAGCACAAAAAGATTCTAATTGTCTAAATTCCATAATTAATATCCTATATATTTTGTATATCTTTATTTAAAATGAGTTTAGTTAAGGCTTCTATAGTTAAATCTATCTCTTTTAATGTATTGAAATAACCAAAGGAGAAACGGATTGTGCCTGTAGGAAAAGTACCTAAAGTTTTATGTGCTTGTGGGGCACAGTGAAGACCTACTCTAGTCATAATTTGAAATTTATCATCTAAATCATAAGCAATTTGTGATAATTCATGATTTAAGACTTGGATAGAAACTACACCTGTACGCATAAGGGTATCTTTTTTGCCAATAAGACGAATATATTTTTCATCAGGGTCTAATTGTTGTATCTGTTGCAAAAAATAATTTGTCAACATATTTTCATGTTCATGGATTTTGGCGATAGTAAGTTTTTTTTAACCATTGTAAGCTCGCATGTAGTCCAATAATACCAGGAAGATTTAAAGTACCAGCTTCAAATCTATCGGGCATAAATTGGGGTATTTCTTCTGTATGACTGATACTACCTGTACCACCACTAATTAAAGGTTCAATTTGTTTAATCAT
>ENA-OQET01000508-OQET01000508.1-human-gut-metagenome-genome-assembly--contig:-NODE-508-length-20460-cov-5.401416_pt1 | contig 20460 bp, 23 predicted proteins | sample MGYA00242800_ERZ504645 | MGnify/ENA primary metagenome ERZ504645 (study PRJEB26092, sample SAMD00036308) | human gut metagenome | host: Homo sapiens | study: EMG produced TPA metagenomics assembly of... | reverse complement strand
CAAAATTTCATCGGCGGAATAAAAAGAAAATCTCATAAGATTCCTCATACACGGCGTTGTGATGTATGCCGCTGTTTTTATCAGCTACTACTCAATTGTCCTTTTATCTCGGACTCGGTTCAAAGAACTTGGAATGTTTTATGTTCCGCTTGTTATTTGTATTTTAATTGCAATTTTCTTTCTGTTTATGTTCTTCTATGTTCCGCCTATGACGGTTACTTTTGATATCAAGATGAAGGATATTTACAAAAACAGCGCACTTATGACATTCGGTGAGCTTAAACACAATCTGTTTGCAGTTTTCGGAATTCTTATTTTATTCCTCGTTTGTGCAACAGTGCTTATGTGCAGTTTTACTCCGGTACTGCTCATCATTTTCACAATTGTTCTTGCATTGTTCATTGTTCCGTCAATTTTATCTTTTATAATAAATTCTGCAGTTTATAAGAATATGTATTCAATGATTGTTGACAAGGATTCAAAGAGCAAAACAATTGATAAGAAAATGGAGAACAGACGCAAAGGTCAGTTCCGTGATGATGAAGAGCCTGTTGCAGAAGATTATTCGGATCTTGAAATTGATGAATCGGCTGACGGTGATGAATTTATTTTCTATAACGGAAAAATGATGAAAAGAAGTTATCTTTTAAAGCTTAAAAAAGAGGCTGAAGAAAGGAAGAACGCAAAATGAGCGGTAAACACGCAGTTAAAAGTTCAAAAAAATCATTGATAATAATTATTTGTGTTGTTGTACTTGTTGCAGTAATTGCAGGTGCGGTTATCCTGTTTATGAATCTTTCGGGTAAAAATAATAATTCGGCAACAACAGTACCGACTGTGGCTGCTTCAACAACCGCCGATAATACAAACTCAACACAGAATGTTTCCGACTCTGTATCCGAAACCACACAGCCTGCAACCAAATCGGGTGAAGCTTCACAAGAGCCGACAGAACAGGGATACACAGCCGAAACATCTGCAAATGACAGTGAAATTGTTGTTCCGACAATCAGCGGAGAGGAGCAAAAGCCAAAATTCAGTGCAACTCTTATTCCGTACTATGCAAAAGACGAAAATTCTTCTGAAGAATATTCTTTGAGAGATCTTTTCGGCTCTGCTTATTCAGGCGGCGGATTTACTTTTAATGAGGACGGAACATTCATTGACGGAATCACAAGTGCCTCGGCAAATTCGGGTGCGTACATAGTTGAGGGCGACTCCGTTGTAATAACATATTCCAACGATAAAAATGTTATTGCTGCCGTAACCAAATGGAACGGTAATGTTCCTGCTGAAATTACCGTAAACTACGGCGGAATTATTGTATCCTTTAAGTAAAATATCGGTGATTAAATGAGTAAAAAATCTGTTAAAAAGCCTGACTATGCAAAATTTGAGGCTAACAGGGCTGTAAAAAAGAAGAATAAGAAAAAGAAAACAACAGCAATTGTTTCATCGGTTATTGCCGCCTGCATATTTATTATTGCGGCAATCGTTGCCGTTAATGTGCTTTCACCGTCAGTAACCGCCGAGCTTACCTCATCTGCATGGGTTCCCGAAGGTGCTAAGAATGCGAGCGGTGATGAGGTTGAAATGAGTGAGGTTTACAACACAAATTACAGCGCTTATCAGGGTTCTATGTCATTTTCCGATGACGGCACTTTTACTTTATGGCTTTCGCCGGGAAGTCCGGATGACGGAACTCACAGCGGAAAATATACCGTGTCAGCTTCGGACAAAGTCAATTTGTCATTTGATGACGGAACAAATACTTCCGTCGCACTCACACAAAAGAACGGTAAAGTTTCGGCTGTTGTGCTTAAATATAACGACTATGAAATCACATTTGTAAAACAGTGAATACTTAAAACAAAAAGATATACGGTAAAATTTTCTGCCGTATATCTTTTTCATTTTTCTATATTCCGTCAAACAGACTTAGCTGTTCGGTTTTGCTTTCAAACTTATGCAAATACGAAAACACATTTTCAACTCCGAACATAATTCCGTGATTTCTGCAAACTTCTGAAATTCTCTTCATCAGAACATTATTGTTACTGCTTGTAAGCTGATATGAATTTCCGTATGTATAAATGTATCGTTCCTTCATATTCGGAAAGTGTTTGTCAAGCCGGCTGTAAAAATATTCTCTGTCACCGTCACGCAGAGTAAGACCTATGCCAGAGCATATTATTCCACGAACCTTTGCGTCAATGCAATACTTTAAAAGTCCGTCAATATTTTCTTTTGTATCATTTATAAACGGTAAAAACGGAGAAAACCACACAACACTCGGAATACCGTTTTCATGAAATGCCTTGAGTGTTTCAAATCTTTCTTTAGTAACGGAAACATTCGGTTCAATTATTCTGCAAAGGCTTTCGTCTGCCGTTGTAAGCGTCATCTGTAACACAGCCTTGCTTTTATCGTTTATTTTCGTAAACAGGTCAATATCTCTCATAACAGATGCCGACTTTGTCTGTACGGTTACACCGAATCCGTAACGGTCGATTATTTCAAGACATCTTCGTGTCAGTTTTAGTTCTTTTTCAAGGGGAATGTACGGATCGCTCATCGCACCCGTACCAATCATACATTTTCTGCGTTTCCTTTTTAAAGCGTTTTCAAGCAATTCCGGGGCATTTTCTTTCACCTCAATATCTTCAAATCGGTGATTCATCTGATAGCATTTACTGCGTGCGTCACAATAAATGCATCCGTGTTGACATCCTCTGTAAATGTTCATGCCGTTTGCGGCAGATAAAATTCCCTTTGCTTTGACCTTATGCATATAATCCTCCGCTTATTGTTTTGCATCGACAAACCATCTGTTTTCCTCCAAAAACAGATATCGTTCTTTGCCGAGGATATGGCAGGTGTAGCGTATTCCCGCACCGCCTGCTTTGAGAGACGCCGCATACCGCACATCGGAAATTTTGTCAATGCGGTATCTCCTTCCGTCATCCCACACAATATATTCGGGGATAAGATCTCCGTCACAATCAAATGTGGCAGTAACTTTAACATACTTTTTCATAGCTTGTTACCTCCCTTAAAATCAGAGAAACATCTTTAATTTTTCGCCTAAGATGCATCGTTATCATAAATATCCGACAGGATGAATTGTATGATCTTCCTTTGGGTTAAAATCCGAAAGCTCCTTGTCATCAAGCAAAACGGCAGGGCGAACAGCATAATTGCCGAATCGTTTTTTTAATCTGTCAAGTGTTTTGTCAAGCTGTTCGTTCTGAATAAGTCGCTTTTCATCACGCAAAAGGCTCATCTGGTGCGGCTGATCATCGTGAATAAAATCCGTAACGCTTACCCCGATACTTCTCAGCGGTTTTTCCATTTTATAGCTTTTTTTGAAAAGCTCAATAGCCGTATTTGTTATATCCTTTGTAAGATTTGTGTGGATTTCCGTTGTGTGCTGTCGGTTAAATGACATCAGCTCGTTGTCACGAATCGTAATGCAAACCGTTTTTGCCATAAATCCCTGTTCACGCATTCTTCTGCAAACGCTGTCACACAAAACGAATATAACCTGTTTTACATCGTTAAAGGTTACCATATCTTTCGGAGTTGTGGTTGAGTTACCGATTGACTTTACCTCGCTGTTTTCGTTCATATGGGCAACAGGGGAAGAGTCGTATCCGTTTGCAAAGCCGTAAATTAGGTCGCCCCATTTTCCGAGATATGACCGCAACAGCGTAACATCGGCAGTTGCAATATCTCCAATCGTATAAATGCCGATAGATTCAAGCTTTCTGCCCGTTGCTCTGCCAACATACAAAAGGTCTTTTGCAGGACAGTTCCACACAATATCTCTGTAATTTTCCCGTGTGATTTCCGTTATAGCGTCAGGCTTTTTATAGTCACTTCCGAATTTGGCAAAAATTTTATTAAAGCTGACTCCGATGCTTACGGTTATTCCGAGCTCCTGCTTTATACGGCGATTAATTTCGAGTGCAATCTCTTTGCCGTTCATATTCTTATTGTCGGTAACATCAAGCCATGCCTCGTCAAGTCCGAACGGCTCGATTTTGTCGGTGTATACGCTGTAAATTCTCCTCGCCATTTTTGAAAATCGTTTGTACAAATCAAAGTGGGGAGGAACGGTTATGAGGTCGGGACATTTCTGCTTTGCCTGCCAGATTGCCTCGCCTGTTTTTATATTGTACTTCTTCGCAATCTCATTTTTAGCAAGAATAATTCCGTGCCGATTTTCCGCATCACCGCTCACGGCAACAGGTTTGTTCCTGATTTCGGGATGATGCAAACACTCAACGCTCGCATAAAATCCGTTACAGTCGCTGTGAAGAATAACCCTGTCTTTTTTATATTTGCTTTTGTCAACGGCACAATTAATATTCACAACGCATCACCTCGAACATTTGTTTTTATTCAATTATAGAACAAGTGTTCTATAAAGTCAAGCGTAAATAGTTAAAACGGTAGTCAAAAACGAAAAAGAAAAATGTAAAAATTTTTGATTTGCAAGGCTATGCACTGCATATTGATTACAGCTGTGTAACTGTCATTTACAAAAACGAGATATTGTGGTAGAATTTACAATGTTAAATTATGTAAAAGTGTCGGATATTACAGATGTTTGTCCGAAAGCTATTTTGTATCGGAGGTTTTATTGATGGAAGCTTACAAAAAGGAATTCATTGAATTTATGGTTGACTGTCAGGTTCTCAAATTTGGCGATTTTGTTACAAAGAGCGGAAGAAAAACTCCTTTCTTCGTAAACACAGGTTTCTACAGAACAGGCGCTCAGCTCCGCCGTCTCGGTCAGTATTATGCAGAGGCTGTCAACAGCAAGTTCGGTCTTGATTTTGATGTTCTTTTCGGTCCTGCATACAAGGGCATTCCGCTTTCTGTTGCCGCAACTATCGCAATCAGCGAAAAATACGGTCAGGATATCCGTTATTGCTCAAACAGAAAAGAAGTTAAGGATCACGGCGACAAGGGCATTCTTCTCGGCAGTCCTATCAATGACGGTGACAGGGTTGTTATCATCGAAGATGTTACAACAGCAGGCACTTCAATTGAAGAGACTCTCCCGATTATCAAGGCTCAGGGCGATGTAAACCCAATCGGTCTTGTTGTTTCCGTTGACCGTATGGAGCGTGGCAAGGGTACAAAGAGCGCACTTTCCGAGATTGAAGAAAAGTACGGCCTTAAAACAACTGCAATCGTAACAATGGCAGAGGTTGTTGAACACCTTTACAACAAGGAATACAAGGGCAAGGTTATTATTGACGACAAGCTCAAAGCCGCTATTGACGCTTACTATGAGCAGTACGGCGTGAAGGAATAACAGCTTTTAATTATTAATATTAATCAGTCGGGGCGGTTTTATCCGCCCCCAAAGTTTGAAAAAACTTATTTTGCGGTGGGGATAATATGGCACGGACAACCGATAACGAACACAGCGGTCATCGTGAAAGAATGCGTAAAAAGTTCATAGAAAACGGCTTTGATGTGTTTGAAGCGCACGAGGCTCTTGAAATGTTCCTTTACTATGCTATTCCGAGAAAGGACACAAAATCCTCTTGCACATCGTCTGCTTGACCGTTATATCACTGTCGGCGGAGTGTGTGACGCTCCGATTGACGAGCTTATGAAGGAATTCGGTCTGTCTGAAAATGCCGCCGCATTGCTCAAAATGTTGCCCGAAATGGCAAGGCTTTATACCGAATCAAAGATGTCGCATGATAATATCATCGACTATGAAAATCTCGGTAAAATATTTAAAGCAAAATTTATCGGTCGAACAAACGAATGTGTCGCTCTCATGCTCGGTGATGCAAAGGGCAAGATGATTTATTTTGATATAATTTCAAAAGGTTCACTCAATTCATCCGATATGCCCGTCAGAAAAATTGTTGATTTGTCACTTCGTCACAATGCCAAAACTGCATTTATAGCACATAATCATCCCAGCGGAACGGCTCTGCCTTCGGGAAGTGACCTTGACACAACAATAGTTTTGAAGAGTACGCTTGCAACTGTCGGAGTTGAGCTTATCGACCATTTTATAATAACCGATGATGATTATGTTTCTCTCCGTGAAAGCAGGCTTGCGGGGAACATCTTCTATTATGAAAAGTAATAATGTTCTTTAAAAGAAACATTTGACAATTTAAAACATCTGTTCTATAATTAAAATCGAAATTTTGTTCGGACATGTTTTCTGTTACAGGACTTTTGTAATAAAGAGCCTTGTAACAGGAAACATAATAAAAAAATCCGTATTTGGAATGTGATGTGTATTATGGAATTTAAACTTCATTCAAAATATCAGCCGACAGGCGACCAGCCGCAGACAATCGAAAAGCTTGTAAACAGTATAAATGCAGGCAACCGTGAACAGACGCTCCTCGGTGTAACGGGTTCGGGTAAAACTTTTACAATGGCAAATGTTATTCAGAAGGTTCAAAGACCGACACTTGTGCTTGCACACAACAAAACTCTTGCGGCTCAGCTTTGCAGTGAGTTCAAAGAGTTCTTTCCGGAAAATGCGGTTGAATATTTTGTGTCATACTACGATTACTATCAGCCTGAGGCATATGTTGCACAGACGGATACTTATATTGAAAAAGACAGTTCAATCAATGACGAGATTGATAAGCTTCGCCACAGCGCAACTCTTGCACTTTCCGAAAGACGAGATGTAATTATTGTTGCCTCGGTTTCCTGCATATACAGCCTTGGCGATCCTATTGACTACCGTAACATGGTAATCTCACTTCGTCCCGGAATGGAAAAGTCCCGTGATGAGCTTGTAAAAAAGCTTGTTGAACTGCAGTATGAACGCAATGATGTAAGCTTTACCCGTAATAAATTCAGGGTTCGTGGTGATGTGGTTGAAATTTTCCCTGCCGCATCAAACGATTCTATAATCCGCGTCGAATTTTTCGGAGATGAAATTGACAGAATTTCCGAAATCAATCCGCTTACGGGTGAACTCAAAGCTGTTCTGAAACATGCCGCAATCTATCCTGCGTCACACTACATTGTGTCGGGAGATAAGATGAAAAAGGCTCTTGCGGAAATTGACAGGGAGCTTGAGGAAAGACTTGCATATTTTCGTGAAAACGGAAAACTCCTTGAGGCACAACGACTTGAACAGCGTACAAGGTACGATATGGAAATGTTGCAGGAAATCGGCTTTTGTACGGGTATCGAGAACTATTCAAGAATAATGTCGGGCAGAGCGCCCGGCTCATCGCCGTACACGCTTTTAAGCTATTTTCCCGATGATTTTCTGCTCTTTGTCGATGAGTCCCATGTAACGCTTCCACAGGTACGGGGAATGTTTGCGGGTGACTATGCAAGAAAAAAGAGCCTTATTGACTACGGCTTCAGACTTCCGTCTGCACTTGATAACCGTCCGCTCAACTTTGACGAATTCTATTCAAAAATAAATCAGGCTGTTTATGTAAGCGCAACGCCGGGCGATTTTGAGCTTGAAAAATCGGCTGTTGTTGCAGAGCAGATTATCAGACCTACAGGACTTCTTGATCCTGAAATTTCGGTAAGACCAACCGAAGGTCAGCTTGACGACCTTGTGTCCGAAATCAATATCCGTACAGCCAAAAATCAAAGAACACTTGTCACAACCCTTACAAAGAAAATGGCGGAAGACCTTACCGCATATCTTGAAAAGCTGGGTATCAGGGTTCGTTATATGCACCATGACATTGATACCGTTGAAAGAATGGAGATTGTCCGTGATTTAAGACTCGGAGAATTTGATGTTCTTGTCGGAATCAACCTTCTGCGTGAGGGACTTGATATTCCCGAGGTTTCTCTTGTTGCCGTACTTGACGCCGACAAAGAGGGATTTCTCCGTTCAACCCGTTCGCTTATTCAGATTGCCGGCAGAGCCGCACGAAGCAGCGAGGGTACGGTTATTATGTATGCCGACAGCGTAACACCGTCAATGAAGGTTGCAATAACCGAAACACAGCGCCGCCGTGAAATTCAGAATAAATATAATGTTGAACACGGCATCGTTCCGAAGACTATTGTCAAAAAGGTCAGACGATATACTTGAAATTTCTACTCACGATGACAGTGAATTTAAAAATACAAAAAGCTTTCAAAGGCACAAAAACAACAGTTGATAGAAAAACTGACAAAGGAAATGAAAGCTGCCGCAAAGCTGCTTGAATTTGAACACGCCGCATATCTGCGTGACAAAATCAAAAAACTGCGTGGTGAAAAATGATAAAGGAAGAGTAAAATGCCAAGAAAGAAAACCACCGATTATGATAATACCAGTATCACAACGCTAAAGGGTGCCGACCGTGTCCGTAAGCGTCCTGCCGTAATTTTCGGCTCGGACGGTATTGACGGCTGTCAGCACTCCGTGTTTGAGATTCTTTCAAACTCAATAGACGAGGCGAGAGAGGGTTACGGTAAAAAAGTCACAGTTACACGCTATTCCGATGGCTCAATTGAGGTTGAAGATCACGGCAGAGGAATTCCCGTTGACTACAACGAAAACGAAAAGCGCTATAACTGGGAACTGGTTTTCTGCGAACTCTATGCCGGCGGCAAGTATAATAACAACGAGGGTGAAAGCTACGAATTTTCCCTTGGTATGAACGGCCTCGGTCTTTGTTCAACCCAGTACAGCTCCGAGTATATGGATGTTGATATCCGCCGTGACGGCTACCGATACACTCTCCGTTTTGAAAAAGGCGAGATTGTCGGCAAGCTCAAAAAAGAGCCGTACAGCAAAAAGGATACGGGTACAAAAATTCATTGGAAACCCGACCTCGAAGTCTTTACGGATATCGACATTCAGCCCGAATATTTTCTTGATATAATGAAAAGACAGGCTATTGTCAACGCAGGAATTGAATTTGTTTTCCGCAATCAAAACGGCAAAAGCTTTGATACGACAAGCTATAACTATGTAAACGGTATTGTTGACCATGTTGCCGAGGTAGTCGGTGAAAACGGACTCAGCTCAATTCAGCATTGGGAAACCGAGGTTAAAACTCGTGACCGTGACGATAAGCCCGAATATAAATGTAAAATGGATATCTCGGTTGCATTTTCAAATAAAGTGCATCTTACCGAATACTACCACAACTCAAGCTGGCTTGAACACGGCGGCGCTCCCGATAAGGCGGTGCGGAATGCCTTTGTTTACCAGATTGACAGCTACTTAAAACAAAATAATAAATATAACAAAACCGAAAGCAAAATCAAGTATGACGATGTTGAGGACAGCCTTGTGTGCGTTATTTCGTCTTTTTCAAGTGTTTCATCATATGAAAACCAGACCAAAAAGGCGGTTACAAACAAGGGTATTCAGGATGCTATGACTGCATTTCTCCGTCAAAGTCTTGAAGTCTATTTTATTGAAAATCCGCTTGAGGCAGAAAAAATCTGCGAACAGGTGCTTATCAATAAGCGCAGCCGTGAAAATGCTGAGAAAACACGACTTAACATAAAGAAAAAGCTTTCGGGCAATCTCGACATAACAAACCGTGTTGCAAAATTTGTCGATTGCAGAAGTAAAGACACGGAACAGCGTGAACTGTTCATAGTAGAGGGTGATTCTGCTCTCGGTGCCTGTAAACAGGCAAGAAACCCCGATTTTCAGGCAATTATGCCAATCAGAGGTAAAATACTTAACTGCCTTAAAGCCGACTACGATAAGATTTTTAAGAGCGAAATCATTACCGATTTGCTCAAGGTTCTCGGTTGCGGTGTTGAGGTTAAGTCAAAAGCAAACAAGAATCTTTCAAGCTTTGATATGAACGCACTTCGCTGGAGCAAAATTATTCTCTGCACCGATGCCGATGTTGACGGCTTCCAGATCAGAACTCTTTTGCTTACCATGCTTTACAGACTTACACCTACACTCATTGAAGAAGGCAAGGTGTTTATTGCCGAATCGCCTCTTTATGAAATTACATCCAAAAACGATGTTTATTTTGCATACGATGAAGTTGAAAAGGATAAGTTCATTGAACAGCTCGGCAAGGAGAAATTCACAATTCAGCGTTCAAAAGGTCTTGGTGAAAACGAACCCGATATGATGAACCTTACTACAATGAACCCCGAGTCACGCAGACTTATCAAGGTTCTTCCTGCCGATGCAGAACAGACAGCAGAAATTTTTGATGTTCTTCTCGGTGACAATCTTCAGGGAAGAAAAGATTATATAGTAGAACACGGCAACGAATATATTGACCAGCTTGATGTAAGCTGATTGGAGGTGGAAATAAATGGCGAAAAAATCTTCAAAAACTCCCCGCAGGACTTCACCGTCAAAAACTCACGGTGTAATCAACGGTGCGGGTGAAGTAGTGGAACAGCCAATCGTTTCCACTATCAGAGAGAACTATATGCCGTATGCAATGAGCGTAATTCTCTCCCGTGCAATTCCCGAAATCGACGGATTCAAGCCGTCGCACAGAAAGCTCCTGTATATGATGTACAAAATGGGACTTCTGAACGGCGGAAGAACAAAATCGGCAAACATTGTCGGCGCAACAATGAAGCTCAATCCTCACGGCGACTCTGCAATTTATGACACAATGGTTCGTCTTTCAAGGGGCTATGAGGCACTTTTGCATCCGTATGTAGATTCAAAAGGTAATTTCGGTAAATTCTACAGCCGTGACATGGCGTGGGCGGCATCCCGTTATACTGAGGCAAAGCTTGACGCAATCTGCAACGAGCTGTTTCGTGATATAGACAAAGATACCGTAGATTTTGTAGATAACTACGATAATACAATGAAAGAACCGTCACTTTTGCCGGTTGCATTTCCGTCTGTACTTGTAAATGCAAACACAGGTATTGCCGTTGGTATGGCATCAAATATCTGTTCATTCAATCTGCGTGAAATCTGCGAAACAACAGCGGCACTTATCCGTGATCCCGACCATGATATAAAGTCAACTCTGCCGGCTCCTGATTTTACAGGCGGTTGTCAGATTATCTATGATGAAAATGTCATAAATCAAGTCTATGAAACCGGCAGAGGAAGTATCAAACTCCGTGCGAAGTATGTCTATGACAAGTCTGCAAACTGTATAGATATTCTTTCAATCCCGGCTACAACAACTTGTGAGGTTATCATTGAAAAGGTAATTGACCTTGTAAAGCAGGGTAAAGTCAAGGAAATTTCCGATATTCGTGACGAAACAGGTATTGACGGACTTAAAATTACAATTGACCTCAAGCGTGGCATTGATGCCGACAAGCTTATGACAAAGCTTTACCGCTTTACAACACTCGAAGATTCCTATGCCTGCAACTTCAATGTGCTTATTGCAGGTGTTCCGAGAGTCCTCGGTGTAAAGGCGTTGCTTGAAGAATGGATTGCTTTCAGAATTGAGTGCGTCAGAAGAAGAACATATTTTGACCGCAACAAAAAAGCTGACAAGCTTCATCTTTTAAGAGGTCTCGAAAAAATTCTTCTCGATATTGACAAGGCAGTAAAGATTGTCCGTGAAACCGATGAAGAATCCGAGGTTGTGCCAAACCTTATGATAGGATTCGGAATTGACGAAATACAGGCTGAATATGTTGCCGAAATAAAACTTCGTCACCTTAACCGTGAATACATTTTAAAGCGTACAAAAGACCTTGAAGACCTTGAAAAAGAGATTGCCGAGCTTGACGAAATTTTAAAAAGCAAGGCAAGAATCAAGACAATCATTGTCAAAGAACTCAAATCAATTGCCGAGAAATACGGTCAGCCGAGAAAGAGTATCATAATCTATGACGATGTTGCAAAGTATGAGGAAGAGACAGTTGAGATTCCCGATTATCCTGTTAATCTTTTCTTTACAAAAGAGGGATATTTCAAGAAGATTACTCCGCAGTCGCTCAGAATGAGCGGCGAGCAAAAGCTTAAAGACGGTGACGAAATTATTCAGGAGCTTGAGTTCACAAACAACTGCGACCTTTTGTTCTTTACAGACAAGTGTCAGGTGTATAAGGCAAAGGCTGACGATTTTGCACAGACAAAGGCAAGCGTCCTCGGTGATTATGTTGCCGCAAAGCTTGGCTTTGATGAAGGCGAAAATGCTGTGAAAATGGTTGCTACAAAAGATTACAAGGGTATGCTGCTCTTTGCTTTTGAAAACGGCAAGGCGGCAAAAGTTCCGCTTGAATCCTACGCAACAAAGACTAACCGTAAAAAGCTCACGGGCGCATATTCCGACAAATCTCCGCTTGTCGGACTTCTCTATATGCCCGAGGACGAAGAGGTTCTTTTCAAGGCGTCATCGGGAAATATGCTCCTTGTTCACACAGGTGCACTCGCCCTCAAAACAACCCGTTCAACACAGGGTGTTGCCGTTCTCAAGCCCAAAAAAGGTCACAGACTTTTCAGCATAGAACGCTATAAAGACGGTACTTTTACAAATCCAAAGCGTTACAGAACAGGTTCACTTCCTGCAAGAGGTGCGTTGCCCGTGAACGATGATTCAAAAGACGAACAGCTTTCGCTGATTTGATTTTGAAAAAATTAATAAAAATCTTGTAATATCTCTTGAAAAAGCTGTGTTTATGTGGTATTATAAAACAGTTATTAAAGCAGAATTTGTTTTATTCGTATTTATTAAATGAAAGGAAGATAAAAATGAGCATTTGGGGCATTGTTTTAGGCGTATTGCTCGCAATCGTATCTGTTGCCATTATCGTTGTAATTATCCTTCAGGAGGGTAATCAGCAGGGTATCGGTGCTGTAACAGGTGTTGCCGATTCTTATTTCTCAAAGAATAAGGCTCGTTCGATTGATGCGTTCCTCTCACGCTGGACAAAAGTTTTTGCTGCAATATTCGTAATTTTTGTAATTGCACTTAATGTGCTTTCAAAGTTCGGTGTACTGTAAGCATATTAACTTAATAATCAGCATAAAATTAACCGTCAGGGCAATCCTCTGGCGGTTTTACTTTTTATATGGAGTTGTTAAAAATGCCTTGGTGGGGAATATGTCTGATTATTTTTGTAACATTTATAACTTTCGCAATCTTGCACTTTCTCGGCAAAAACAAGCACCCGTTCAAACGCTCTCTGCTTTCAATGACTTTGGGAGCGGCAACATTGTTTGCGGTCAATCTGACGGGAGCTTTTACGGGCGTAACTTTGCCCATAAGCCTTTTATCACTTTTGGTATCAATAATAGGAGGAATACCCGGAGTAACGCTTATGCTCGGTCTTAATCTTTTTTTCTGAATAATCACAGAAGGGGCGGTCACATCGACAGCCCCTTAATTGTTTGTATGAAATTTTATACAATGCCGTAAAGTTCCTCAAGAGCCTCACCAACAGTTTCTTTGTCTTTGGTCAGGAGTGCAAGCATAATTTTGTACGCTTTTTTCGGATTGTCGAGAAAATTTTTTTTGAGAATAAGAGCCTGTTCCATTTCAGGAGCATAAACATCAAGCTTCATCAAGTCCATATCACCGCCGGACACCGAACATTTAACAGTAAATCCGTTTGAACTTTTTACAATATCAACCTTGTTTTCAATCTCATTTTTCTTTACGGCAAGGAGCTTAACCGCACAAGCGTATGCCTTTTCTTTGATAGAGTACGCAAGAATGCTGTCAAGCTGTTTTGCAATTTCAACACCGTTTTCCGTGAGCGCATATGTTTTGTGTTCATCATCGGCAGGCACAAGGTTACCGTTTGTAACAAGGTCGTCAAAGGCGGAACTTGTTTCAAAATAATTGGCAAGTCCCTGCTTTAGAATTGCCTGTATGACAATTCCTTTGTCTATATTTTCTTTTACAGAATTATACAAATAACATATCAAGGTTTTTATTTCGTTTTTGCTTCTCATTCCACCGGGATTAATACCCTCGTCAAATGTATCGAAAGCCATAAAATCACCTGCTTTTGCTGATAGATTCGTAGTGACAGCTTAATTTGTGCAAAAATAACTTAAATTATATCTGTCTATTGTTATTATAGCACATTATCTTCACAAAAGCAAAGAGGTTGTGCGTATTTATTTTATTCATTATTAAGTAAATTTGCAAGAGTTACACTGTCAAGGTAATTATTGATTAAATTGTCAAGCTGTTGCCAGATAGGATGTGAGGGACACGATTCCATATGATTGCAATGTTCGTGAGTTTTTGAAGTGCAGGGAACAGATGCAAGGTCGCCTTCCGTAAGCCTGAGAATTTCACCGAGTGAATAATCTTTTGGTTCTTTGGTCAGCTTATAGCCGCCGCCCTTTCCTTTTACGCCCTCAAGCAGATTGCGGTCAACAAGGGTTTTGAGTATGCCTTCCATATATTTTTTGGAAATATTCTGTCTTTCTGCAATTTCTTTGAGCGGAATATATCTGTTCTGCCCGTTTTTTGCCAGATCGACAAGCACATACAGTGTGTAACGACCTTTACTTGAAATCAGCATAAAATTATCCCCTTTTGGCAAGGCTTGCATATTTTGTAAGCCTGTTTTGCTTATATACCTTGATTATATACAAAAAATGATAAAAATGCAATACCAACCCATTGACAAAATGGGTTGAAAAGGTTATATTTTAATTATCCACTCCTTTGGTGGGTTGATAATATAACAAGGTGGGATTATGAAATGGCAGACAAATTACTTGATGTAAACGGTTTGACTGTAAGTGTAGAGGAAAAGGAAATTCTGCACGATATAAATCTTAGTATAAACAAAGGTGAAACGCATGTGCTTATGGGACCTAACGGTGCAGGCAAGTCAACGCTCGGATTTGCACTTATGGGCAGTCCTAAATATACGCTTAATTCAGGCGAAATACTTTTTAACGGAAAAAACATTAACGATGAAACACCCGATAAAAGGTCAAAGGACGGAATCTTTCTTTCATTCCAAAGTCCTCTTGAAGTTCCGGGGCTTTCGCTTTCATCATTTATTCGCAACGCTCTTGAAAAGAACCGTGGCAAAAGAATCCGCCTTTGGGACTTTAAAAAAGAACTCAGACAGGCAATGGAGCTTTTGCAGATGGATCCGTCATATTCCGAGCGTGATCTAAATGTCGGCTTTTCAGGCGGAGAAAAGAAAAAAGCAGAAATTTTGCAGATGCTTTTACTCAATCCAAAGCTTGCAATTCTTGACGAAACAGACTCGGGTCTTGATGTTGATGCGGTTCGCACAGTTTCAAAGGGTGTTGAACACTATCAGAAAAACCGTGACGGTGCATTGCTCATCATCACACACAGCACAGGTATTCTCGAATCTCTCAAAGTTGATTATACCCATATTATGGTAAACGGCCATATAGTTAAAACAGGCGACGCATCGTTGATTGATGAAATCAATGAACACGGTTTTGAAAAGTATCTTGAACTTTATGCAGAAAAGTTCTGACGGAGGTATTAAGATGAAAGAAAGAACATATGTCGATGATGTTGACAGAAGTGTCTACGATATCAAAGACGAAGAAAATGATGCCTACCGTATCAAATCAGGTCTTGATGCCTCAATTGTAGAAAAAATTTCAAAGGAAAAGAACGATCCCGTGTGGATGCAGAATTTCCGTTTGCAGTCACTTCAAATTTATAATGAACTCAAAGTTCCAAACTGGGGACCGCCCATTGACGGACTTAATATGGACGATATTGCAACCTATGTCCGTCCGAACACAAGAATGACCGCAAAATGGTCGGAAGTCCCCGAAGATATCAAGAATACATTTGAAAGACTCGGTATTCCTCGGGCAGAGAGAAAGTCCCTTGCAGGTGTCGGAGCGCAGTATGATTCCGAGCTGGTGTACCACAATGTTCGTGAAGAGGTTGCCTCACAGGGCGTAGTATATACCGATATGGAAAGTGCGTTAAAGGGCGAATATGCCGACATGGTAAAAAAATATTTTATGAAACTTGTCCGTCCGAATGACCACAAATTTGCCGCACTTCACGGTGCAGTATGGTCAGGAGGTTCGTTTGTGTATGTTCCGCCGGGAGTATCGGTAGAAATTCCGTTGCAGTCATATTTCAGACTTAATGCACCGGGTGCAGGTCAGTTTGAACACACGCTCATTATCGTTGACGAGGGTGCAGACCTGCATTTTATAGAGGGTTGTTCTGCTCCGAAATATAACATAGCAAATCTTCACGCAGGATGCGTTGAGCTTTTTGTAAAGAAAAATGCAAGGCTCAGATATTCAACAATTGAAACTGGTCAAAAAATATGTACAACCTTAACACCAAAAGAGCACTTGTTGAAGATGGCGGTACTATGGAATGGGTATCGGGTTCATTCGGTTCTCATGTGTCGTATCTTTATCCGATGACAATTTTAAAAGGCGACCGTTCAAGAATGGAGTTTACGGGCATTACATTTGCAGGCAAGGGACAGAACCTTGATACAGGCGCAAAAGTAGTTCATATCGGCAAAGAAACATCTTCGTTTATGAACACAAGGTCAATTTCAAAAGACGGCGGAATCAGCACATTCAGAAGCTCCGTTGTTGTAAACAAATCTGCCGAAAATGCAAAAATCTGCCGTTTCGTGTCAGTCACTTATGCTTGATTCAAAGTCACGCTCAGATACTATTCCTGTAATGGATATCAGAACTCCGCACGCAGATATCGGTCACGAGGCAAAAATAGGCAGAATCAGCGATGAGGCTGTATTCTATCTTATGTCAAGAGGTCTTAGTGAAGAGGATGCAAGGGCAATGATAGTCAGCGGTTTTGCAGACAATGTGTCAAAGGAACTTCCGCTTGAATATGCGGTTGAAATGAACAATCTCATTCAACTTGAGATGAAGGGCAGTATCGGATAAGGAGGACATTATGGTTGATAATAAAGACTTAACAGTGAACTTTCTTCCATCACCCACTTGGAACCGATTGGGAGTGAATCGGGCAAAAATCCGAAGCGTTCCCGTTGACGGTTGGAACAGTATTCCTGTTCAAAAAGAAATAATCGAAAAATATACAAACAATTCCGATTCGGAAATTTGGAATTCATTTGCAAATATTCAGACAGGTATGGGCGAGGAGATTGACGAAATATCAAAAATATCACAGTCTGAAAAAATCAGAATGTCGGCTGATAAAACAAAAAGCGAAAAGCTGTTTTTTAATTGCAAAAACGGTGAAAACGCTTTTGCAGATGTAGAACTTTACGCTCCCGAAAACACAGAGCTTACCGTATTTATGGCAATGCAGTCAGCGTGGAATGCAAACGGTATTTGTGCCGTAAGAACGAAATTTAAAGCTGAAAAAGGTGCAAAAATAAGACTCGTACAGCTTAATCTCCTTTCGCAAAATTTCCGTTTTATAAACGATGTCGGTGCAGAATGTGAAGATAATGCAACCGCAGAGATATTACAGCTTTTCATCGGCGGAAATGAAACCTATACAGGCACAAAGACAACGCTTTTGGGCAGGCAGAGCAATCTTGATCTCAATGTCGGCTACTATTGCAAGGACGAGCAGTTGCTTGATATGAACTATGTTGCCGAGCATATCGGCAAAAAGACCGTCAGCTCAATGAATGCCGGAGGTGTCTTGAAAGATAAAGCACATAAATTATTCCGTGGTACAATTGATTTTCCGCTCGGCTCATCGGGTGCAAAAGGTGACGAGAACGAAGATGTTCTAATTTTAGGCGAAGATGTAATCAATCAGACCGTACCGCTCATTCTTTGTGCGGAAGAGGATGTTGAGGGCAACCACGGTGCGTCAATCGGCAGACCGTCCGATGATGTGCTTTTCTATCTTGCAAGCAGAGGTCTTGACGAAGAAGAGGCTTGTAACCTTATGGCTCGTGCAAAGCTTGACGCTTTATGCTCAAAAATCGGTGATGAGGAGCTTGAGACGCTTGCAAAATCCTGTCTGGAGGAGGTTACAGGCTATGCAAATGAAAAACTTTAAGGAAGATTTTCCGCTTTTACGAGAAAATCCTGTAGTCTATCTCGACAGTGCCGCAACTGCTCAAAGACCTGAATCGGTTATAAATTCGGAAATGGAGTTCTACAAAAAATGCAATGCAAATCCTCTGCGTGGACTTTATGATTTGGGTTTCAAAGCGACCGAGTGTTATGAGCAATCCCGTGAAACAGTCAGAAAGTTTATTAATGCAAGGTCGGAGCGTGAAATAATATTTACACGCAATGCAACCGAAAGCCTCAATCTTGTTGCCTACAGCTACGGAATGAATTTTCTAAAAAAAGGTGACGAAATTCTTGTCACTGTAATGGAACACCACAGCAACCAGTTGCCATGGAGAGTTGTTGCAGAAAAAACGGGCGCAGCGGTAAAGTACATTGAATGCAACCCTGACGGCACAATTACCGAAGAACAGCTGAAACAGGCTTTTTCGGAGCGTACAAGGCTTGTGGCAGTAACTCACATATCAAATGTACTCGGTTGCAAAACTCCCATAAAGCGTATCACAGAGCTTGCAAAGGAATGCGGTGCAGTTGTTGTGCTTGACGCATCACAGAGCGTTCCGCACATTCCCATTGATGTTCAGTCGCTTGATGTAGATTTTCTTGCATTTTCCGGTCACAAACTTATGGCACCCTTCGGAATCGGTGTATTATACGGCAGAGAAAGCCTTCTTGAAAAAATGCCGCCGTTTTTAAAAGGCGGTGAGATGATTGATTCTGTTACAAGGGACAAGGTTATCTATTCCGATTTACCGCATAAATTCGAGGCAGGAACGGTAAATGCGGCTGGTGCATGGGGGTTGAAAACCGCAATTGAATACATTCAAAATATTGGTTTTGATACAATCGGCGGTATTGAAGAAGAGCTTACCAAAAGAGCCTTTGACGGACTTATGAAAATTTCTCACATAAATATTCAAGGAAGTAACAACCCGAAAGAGCATTGCGGAATTATCAGCTTTACAATTGACGGAGTTCATCCGCATGATGTCAGCAGTATTCTCGACGCTGACGGTATTGCAGTCCGTGCAGGACACCATTGCGCACAGCCTTTGATGGAATTTTTAGGCGTTCCGTCAACAACAAGGGCAAGCATTTATTTCTACAATACGAAAGATGACATTGATGCGTTTTTGAACAGCGTGTCATCTGTCAGAAGGAGAATGGGATATGGAGAATAACAGAAGCTTTTACAATGAAATCCTGACCGATCACAATCTTCATCCAATGCACAAACATCCGCTTGATACGGCAACGGCAAGCCTTGAGGGTGTGAATCCAAGCTGCGGCGATGACATTGTGCTTAATCTTAATATCAAAGACGGTGTGATTACAGATGGTTCGTTTACAGGTGACGGCTGTGCAATTTCCCAGGCGTCAGCCGATATTATGCTTGATTTGATTATCGGCAAAACAGTTGATGAAGCCGAACATCTGAAAGATATTTTCCTTAAAATGATTCAAGGCAAAGCAACTGACGAAGAAATTGAAGAGCTTGAGGAGGGCGGAGCATTGTCTGACATTTCTCATATGCCTGCCCGTGTAAAATGTGCAGTTCTCGGTTGGCACACATTTGAAAACATTGTAAAAGAATAATTTACTGAATTTAATATTTTATAAAACACATTCGGGGAACAGATAAAATAATTTCTGTTCCCCGATTTTTATTTAAAAAATCGGGATTAATGTATTAAAATAACTAATACAAATCTTGACAAATATTGTTTTAAAATAGTATAATAAAAGTGCAAAGAGGTAAAGTGAGTTTATAATTCCTATGTAAGCACTATTGTTCGGAAGGATATTGTAAAATGATAAAAATCAGCGAAGAAAAAATTAAATTTAAAAGAAAAATTTACAAACAGAAAGAAATTTATTACATTACATATAAAAAATACTGGGACGGTGGTTTTGATAATGACGCCTCGTTATCAGATAAGGCGGATTTTTACCGTGTCGCAAATTTATTCAGTGATGCAATTAAAAAGATAGTTTCTGCACAGTAAGGTCATTTTGCAACCGACCTGCCATTCCGAACTTTTTATATACGCAGAGGACTACAATAAAATTCTGCCTGTATTGAAAGAAGTTACAGATAACTCAGAACTTGTGTTGTCAAAAAATGCCTTTGATTGGAAATGAGGGAGAAGTATGAAAAAATCATTTGAATATATTATTAAAATTTCCGAAACTGAATTTTATGATAAACTTAAAAAGCATACTGCTTTTAATTGCAGTTCTTCTTCATATGATTAGCGCCTATTAGGAAAACACACTGTCAAAGGGGTTCGTAGCGGGGGTTAGCCCGCTACTGCGGTATCTTCCGTAGTGTTGATTTCAATGTACTCGGCAATCTTGCGGAGCTCGTCAGCGAATTTGAATTTCACGCTGATATTGCCGTTTTCATAGACCTTGATATAGTCCACAAGTTCAACCAAGATTTCACGGTTGAGGGCTTCAATGTTCTGATACTTCATAAAGGCTACCAGTGCAGGATGCTCGTTGTCCACACCGTTTGCCAGTTCTGCGCGTTCAGCGTTCAGCCGGGTAAGCACCGCGGAAATATC
>ENA-OQET01000507-OQET01000507.1-human-gut-metagenome-genome-assembly--contig:-NODE-507-length-20492-cov-4.949178_pt1 | contig 20492 bp, 9 predicted proteins | sample MGYA00242800_ERZ504645 | MGnify/ENA primary metagenome ERZ504645 (study PRJEB26092, sample SAMD00036308) | human gut metagenome | host: Homo sapiens | study: EMG produced TPA metagenomics assembly of... | reverse complement strand
ATTTCTTCATGCTTAACCATTCGTTTTTGACAACATTTCAATGACCTCTTTAGTGTTTCTGAACCGACTTTTGCCGGTTTTATTGTTTAACTTTTAATTTTTCGGTAAAAATTTACCGAAGTATTGCTAATTTTTACATGTGAATAGATTAAGGACCTATTTCTTAAGTCCAAATGTATTATGTGAAATAGGATAAATTCGTTTTTATACTTGGTTTCATGTTGTTATGTAGATATTATATTGAATATTAGTTACATGTACAGTTTTATAGGTAAACGTACAATTTTATATGCATAAATTATGTGGATTTCATAGCTTTGTAATGTAAAAAAATCAATTAATAATTAATTTATGTATTACTAATCAACTATGAGAAGCGTACAAAAAAATCTCTACTTATTAATTATTTTGTTAATAAGTTTTCCTTTGAATGTTCTTGCTCAGAACAAAACAATTACTGGTACAGTAAGGGATGCTAATGATGTAGTCATCGGAGCTTCTGTAACAGTAAAAGGACAATCTTCTGTTGGTACTATTACGGATATGGATGGAAATTACACACTGTCTGTTCCGGCATCGGCGAAAGAACTGACTTTCTCTTATATTGGTTACGAGACACAAACTGTAGCAATAAAGGGACGTACACAGATTAATGTGACATTGAAAGAAAGCAGTCAAATGTTGGAAGAAGTTGTTGCAATTGGTTATGCTAAAGTTAAACGTAAAGATTTGACCGGCTCTTCTGTTTCAGTTGGTGCGAATGATTTGAAGATGTCACCTGTTAGTACGGCTGCGCAAGCTTTAGCTGGTAAAGCTGCGGGTGTGAATATTGTTCAGCAGAGTGGAGCTCCAGGTTCTGAAATTAATATTACAGTTCGTGGTGGAACATCTATAACTCAAGGAACACAACCTTTATATATTGTTGATGGTTTCCAGATGGAAAATGGTTTGCAGAATGTCGATATTAATGATATCGAAAGCATTGATGTTATGAAAGATGCTTCTGCAACGGCTATTTATGGAGCACGCGGTTCTAACGGTGTTATTTTGATTACTACTAAATCTGGTAAATCTGGCAAGACTGAGGTTTCTTACAATGGTTTCGTAAGCTTTGATCATCTTGGCAAAAAATTAGATCTGCTGGGAGTTGAGGATTATGTGAAATATCAGTATGAATTCCAGTTATTGAGAAGCAATCAGAGCAGCTTTGCTAATTTGTTTGGCGGCAATATTAATGATGCTGATTTTTATACTGGAGCATATAGTCGTATTCATGATAATTATGGAAGTCGTGAAGGCATTGACTGGCAGGATGAAGTTTTTGGCTCTACTGGTATTACACAAAATCATAATGTTAATATCACTGGTGGTACTGAAAAAACAAAATACATGATTAGCTATAATTATACAGATGAAAATGGTATTATGGCAAAGCATGGTTATCAGAAAAATAGTATTCGTGCTAAAGTGAATCATGAATTATGGAAGGGAGTTCGTTTTGATTTTTCTTCTAGCCTTCAGATGACTAAAGTTGAAGGTGGAGGTAGTTTGGGTGGTAAACTGAAGCAAACTATTTTGCAGCCGGTTACAGGTGGTGTACAGTTTACTAACGAACAGATGCTTAGCCAAGATTTGTCAGATGCATATTCTGATATGCCAGGAGCAGATAATTATGATATTAATAACCCTTTGCTGGATAATGAAGCAATTGATCAGGAAAAATACACTCGTTTTGCTACTGTAAATGCAGGTATCGAAATTGATATCATAAAGAATTTGACTTGGCGTACTGCAGCCAGCTATATGTGGCAGCAGGTGCGGGAAGATTATTGGGATAATGGTTCTACTCGTCAGGCTGATGCTAATCAGAGTCCTTATGGTTACGGCTATCGTAATAATGATGAAAAATATTCATGGCAGGTAACTAACACATTAAACTATGCCTTCGACTTGGATGACCATGCTCATGATTTTAATATATTGTTAGGTCAGGAAACTTGGTATACAGAATCAATGAATTTGGATAATGAGTACCGTAAATTTACAGATGGTAATTTTGGACTGAATGATGTGAGCATGGGTGAACCTTATACATGGAAGTCTGGTAAGAGTCGTGAAGGTTTGGTATCTGTATTTGGTCGTCTTTCTTATAACTTTAAGGAACGTTATTTGTTTACTGGAACATTACGTGCTGATGGCTCTTCCAAATTCGCAAAAGGAAATCAGTGGGGAATTTTCCCTTCTGCATCTGCTGCATGGCGTATTTCTGAAGAAGCTTTCTTAGAAGATGTTGATTTTCTGGATAACTTGAAGCTTCGTGTTGGTTATGGTACAGCTGGTAATAATAATGTCGATAATAACATGTATGCTACAAGCTATGGATCTGGACATTATGGTATTAATGGAAGTGATTACATTACTTATGTACCGGGATCTACACTTGGTAATTCTAACTTGAAATGGGAAAAAACAACAACTACAAATGTTGGTTTGGATATATCGGTATTGGGAAGCCGCGTAAATCTGTCAGTTGATTTCTATAATAATGAATCTTCAAATCTTTTGATTAAGAATAAGATTCCAACTTCAACAGGATATAGTGACCAGTATCAGAATATTGGTGCTATCCGTAACCGTGGTGTAGAATTGGTATTGAATACAACTAATATTCGTACGAAAGATTTTACTTGGAATACTGATTTTAATATCGCTTTCAACCGTTCTAAAGTACTTGAACTTTACGGTAATAAAGAAACTAATTACTTTATCCAAGATTATGAAAGTCGCATGGGATACAAGATAGAAGTTGGTAAACCATTGGGACAGTTCTATGGATTAGTATATGATGGAATTTATACAACAGATGATTTTGTTCAACAGCCAGATGGAACCTATATGTTAAAAGACGGCGTTCCATCATTGAAAGGATTTGATCGTTCACAAGTAAAACCTGGTGATGCTAAGTATGTTCCACAAACAGGTGAAGTAGATGAAAATGGAAATCCTGTATGGTCTACAAACGACCGTACTGTGATAGGTAGCGCTGCACCTAAGTTTACTGGTGGTATGAATAATACATTCAGATACAAAGGTTTTGATTTATCTGTATTTATGAATTTCTCATTTGGTAATGATGTCTTCAATATGAGTACTCAGCGCTTTATCGGTCCTTATTTGTCAAATCAGAACTCTTTGGCGATAATGAATAATCGTTTCACATTGATTGATCCGGCTACCGGTAAAGAAGCTACTGATTTGGTGCGTTTGGCTGAATTGAATCCTGGACAATACGGTGATGACATTATGTGGAATATTTCTCAGAATAATAAAACAGCTATCAGTGATCATAGCAGTTATTATATTGAGGATGGTTCTTACTTACGTTTTAGTACGATTACTTTAGGTTATACATTCCCTAAAGCTTGGATTCAGAATTTGAAATTAAATAATGCAAGAGTTTATTGCACACTGAATAATATTGCTACAATTACAGGATATAGCGGTTATGATCCTGAAGTTTCTGCTGAAGGTGGTGCATTGACTCCGGGTATTGATAATTCTTCTTATCCACGTTCTAAGAGCTGGGTTGTTGGCGTAAATTTAACATTCTAATAGCATTTTATAAATATGAAAAAGATAATAAATATTGTAGGCGTATCGGCACTATTATTTACATGCGTTTCGTGTCAAGACTGGTTGGATATGCCTTCAGAATCAAAGGCTGATAGTTCTTCTGTTTTCGAAACAGTTGGTCGTGCAGAAATGGCCGTTGTTGGTGCATATCCTAATATTCATACTCAGGAACTGGGATATCAGTTGTTGGAAGGTACAGATGAGGCTAGTTCTTCGGAAACAAACTCCAAATACAATGTTTCTAATTATGACTATACTTCGACTTCTTCTATGTTGAGTTCTACCTATACAAACATGTATAAGGCTATTGAATATGTGAATGTCTGCATAAAGAATATTCCTTCGATGAAAGTTGCTGAGAGTGAGCAGAAAAAATTTAAATTCTTTATTGGGAGAAGCTTTGGCTATTCGTGCATATGCATATTGGAATATTGTACGTTTTTATGGTGATGTTCCGTATACTGATATTCCAACATCCGATTTGACTACTTTCTCTTCTTCTCGTGTAAGCCGTGATACAATTTACGATCATTGTGTCAGAGATTTGCAACAAGCTATCGATTTACTACCTTGGCAAAGTGAAGGAATGGTTTCAACTCCTGAACGTTTTACAAAGAATTCTGCTTATGGTATTTTAGCTCGTGTCGCTTTGTATGCTGCTGGATATTCTTTGCGCTGGGATTTGAGTACTGTTCCGTATAATGCTTCTACAGTTCGCATTGCACAACGTGAAGATAAAGCTCGTATCCATGAATTGTATCAAATAGCAGCAGATGCATGTAAAGCTGTTATTACTCAAAAAGAAAATGGACTTTTGGATAATTATGATGAGGTCTTTCGTGATTTGTGTACGAAACAGTACAATGAAGAAACCATGTTGGAATATGGATGGTATGGAGCAAATTCTTCGGATGTTCGTACTGGTTATGTAAATGGTATTCCGACGAATGGTTCTGGAGGTACGTTTGGTAAAGGCGGTGCACAAATGATAACAATGCCTACATTCTATTTTGAATTTGATGAAGGTGACCAGCGTCGCGATGTTTCAATCTGTAATTATGGTTTGTACACAGACGGTACATATCAGATGAATACATATATAGGATCAGGAGTTGGTAAATACCGCATTAACTGGTGTAAGAGCAGAGGTACTTCCGATAGTCGTCGTGATATAAACTTCCCGCTGTTGCGTTATTCTGATGTGTTGTTGATGTATGCGGAAGCTTTAAACGAGTTAAATAATGGTCCTACATCGGATGCTATTGATGCGTTTAAGCAGGTACGTATGCGTGCTTTTAAATATGATGAAAGTAAGATAGGAACAATACCATCTGATTATGAAGGATTTAAAAATGCAATAATTCAGGAACGCAAATTGGAACTTTCTCATGAGTCTCTTCGTAAAACAGATTTGACACGTTGGGGTATCTTATATGAACATCTTACTGCCGAAAAAGAAAAATTGTATCAGTTGGCAAATAGAGAAGGTAAATATGCTAATGTAGATGTATATCGTGCTTACAAAGGTGGTACGGCAGTTTATCAGGACCCGACTATTGCATTGCCATATATTTCAATTAAAGAAAGTGATTTTGTAACTATGGGACTAACTGCTGATGAAATAGCTAAACTGAATATTTTGAATGATAATGTAAATGGAGGTTTCTTGGAAAAAGAATTTTACGAAGATGAAGCAGGTAATGTTTATTTCTCTGAAAATTCAGCTCCAGCTGGAACTAAGTTGACTCCAGTTACTTATACTATCTTGAATATGTTTGGCTGCCATACTATTAAGAGCAAAGGTGGTTTGTATGTTGATTCTAGTGAGTATGAAGATAATACATTTATAACCAGAATGTTCTATGGATTACAGAAAAATATGGTTGAAATATTACCCTTCAGTACAACAAGTATTATTGATGTGAATCCTGGATTGGCAGGTCAGCAGCATCCATGTTATTAATCTTGTAAAATAAGAAATGAAAAGGCAGGATTGGAGATATATCCCTAATCTTGCCTTTTTTAATATTGTTTCTGATTAGCTATATGTTTATAGATATGTTTTTTAAAAGAATTGGGTTTCTATACATTCTGTTGGGGATGTTTAGCTATGTTCAAGCACAGCACCTGGCTTTCCCCGAAGCAGAAGGTTATGGGAAAATATACGGTAGGAGGAAGAGGTGGAAAAGTGATAAAAGTCACTAATCTGAACGATTCCGGTAAGGGAAGTTTTCGGGAAGCCGTAGAGCAGAGCGGGGCTAGAATTGTTGTTTTCGATGTAGATGGTACGATTGAATTGAAAACTCCTCTACGTATCAATCATGATAGTATTACGATTGCCGGTCAGACCGCACCGGGAGATGGGATTTGTCTAAAAGATAATCCTTTAATTGTGAATGCAAGCGAAGTAATCATACGCTATATTCGTGTCAGGGTAGGTGATAAATATAAAACTGACGCTGACGGTATAGGTGGAGGACGTTACGGACAGCATCATGTTATTCTGGATCATCTGACCTCTAGTTGGTCGATTGATGAATGTTTGTCGATTTATAAGACTAAGAACCTGACGGTACAGTGGTGCATGATTAACCAGAGTCTTACATGTTCTGTTCATACCAAAGGATGTCATGGCTTTGGAGGTATATGGGGTGGCTATAAAGCGACATTTCATCACAATTTATTGGCAAATCATTCTAGTCGTAATCCGAGATTTTCATCGGTTGATAGCACGAAAATGGTAGATTTCCGTAATAATGTTGTCTTTAACTGGGGATTTAAGGCGGCTTATGGAGGCGGACGTTATGGTGAAATTAATATGGTAGCCAACTATTATAAACCGGGGCCTGGTACTCAATGTCCTTATAAACTGTTGGATGTAGCTGAAGACGGTACAGGAAAATATTATATAAGTGGTAATATATTAGAAGAGAATGTAGCAGTTTCTCAAGACAACAGAAAAGGTGTTTTTGGCAAAGATTCGCTTGCTTGTCTGGTTAGTCTTCCTTTTGCATACGAGACTATTCAGGAGGATACACCTCAGGAAGCATATCGTAGAGTATTGGAACAAGCTGGTTGCAGCCTGGTACGTGACAAATTATGACAGCGAAATAGTGAGTCAGATAAAACGAGGTATTTCATTATATGGAAAGAATGGCTTTATTGACACACCCGCTCAAGCAGGAGGCTGGCCTGAATTGAGAAAAGGTACTCCTCTACAGGATAGTGATGGCGACGGTATGCCTGATAAGTGGGAAAAAGAGCATAAATTAAATCCGCAGGATGCTGGTGATGCTTCATCTTTTACGATTTGCAAATATTACACTAATATTGAACTGTATATTAATGGCTTGGTGAAATACTAACTAATCTGAATGGAATTTTTTATTTAAATGAGTATGATATTCGTGCATTTGTATATTTTTCTAGTAGAATGTACATTATTCTATGTAGGATTTTGTTTAGATGTTTTATATTCGCAATGTACATAAATATGCTATTATTCAAGGTTCTACATTAATTTAAAGAAATAAAATTAAGAATACATGAAAAAACTGATTTATTCACTTGCTGCCCTGACTTTAGCGGCGTGCAGTGCTGAAAAACAAGAACCTATCGACCGTCATGCGTTGGTTACCCGCAACAATCCCTCTGTGACGGCTGTAGATTCATTGGCATCTTTGTCTGTTGGTAATGGAGAGTTTGCTTTTACAACGGATATTACCGGACTACAAACATTTCCCGACGTATATAAAAATGGTGTACCTTTAGGAACACAGAGTCAGTGGGGCTGGCATAGTTTTGCTAACCCTGATGGATATAAGCCGGAGGATGCCTGGAGAGAATACGATTTTGGCCGTGGACATAAGGAGATATATTCTTGTCAATTTAAAGAAGAAGGACGTCAACGTGAGGCATCCAATTGGCTTCGTGTTAATCCTCATCGTTTGCATTTGGGTATTGTGGGATTGGAACTGGAAGAGGGTGTTACGGCTTCCCAGTTGCAGAATATCCAGCATAAACTGGATATGTGGAATGGAGAGGTGAGCAGTAGTTTCAGTATTTCGGACGTTCCGTACTATGTGCAGACTGTTTGTCATCCGGAATATGATATGATTGCTGCCCGTGTTTCATCTCAGTCACACCCTGGAATAAAATTCCATTTCCCTTATCCTACAGGTGGACATTGTGATGATGCGTGTAACTGGAATGCAAACGATAAACATACTACTACCCTTGTCAGTCAAGACGAGCAGTCGGCTGTACTGAAGCGTGAACTTGATGCTACAACTTACTATGTAACTATCCGTTGGGAAGGAAAAGCTACATTGGCAGAGAAGAGTAAAAACTATTTTGTATTGACACCTGCTGATACTGTTCTGGCTTTTACTTGTCAGTTTACTCCGGAGGAATCCAAGACTCCTGCTGTTACATTTGCAGAAGCGGAGAAGGCTTCGTCCGAATATTGGAATAACTTCTGGAATAAAGGTGGGGTAGCTGATTTCTCTCTCTGTACCGATCCTAGAGCAAAAGAACTGGAGCGTCGTGTTGTTTTGAGTCAATACCTGCTTGCAATTCAGTGTGCAGGTTCTACTCCTCCACAGGAAACCGGGCTTACTTATAATTCTTGGTTTGGCAAGTTCCATATGGAAATGATCTGGTGGCATCAGGCACAATTTGCTTTATGGGGACATCCTGAACTGCTCGACCGTACATTGGCGTGGTATCATCAGGCTGAGCCGGTTGCCCGTGAAATAGCAAAACGTCAAGGATTCGAAGGAATACGTTGGATGAAGATGACAGATCCTAGCGGAATGGAAGCACCTTCCAATGTAGGAAGCTTCCTTATCTGGCAGCAGCCACATCTGATTTATCTGGCAGAGCTCCTGTATCGTGCCAATCCTTCGGATGAACTGATCAAAGAATACAATGATCTGATTCAGAAGACTGCAGAATTTATGTATTCCTTTGCTGTTTACGATAAAGAAAACGACCGTTATATTCTGAAAGGAGCTATTCCTGCACAAGAAACATTGCGTGCTGCCGATACGGTAAATCCTCCGTTTGAATTGTCATACTGGTTGTTCGGTATGCAGACTGCACAGACCTGGCGCGAACGTGCCGGAATGGAGCGTGTGCCTGAATGGGATACACTGATAGAAAAGCTTTCTCCTCTTGCTTACAATGATGACAAGTTGTATCTGGCTGCCGAAACAGCTGTCGATACATACAAGGATATCCGTTTTACATCCGATCATATGGCTGTGCTTGGAGCAGTAGGTATTTTGCCGATGAATAAGCTGGTCAATCCTGAATATATGAAGAATACGCTGAACTGGGTATGGGATAACTGGAACTGGAACAAGACATGGGGATGGGACTATCCGATGACTGCCATGGATGCTGCTCGTCTGGGTGAACCTGAGAAGGCTGTAGGGGCTTTGCTCATGGATAAGCGTACCAATACTTATTTGGTAAACGGACATAACTATCAGGACGGACGTCTGCGTGTATATTTGCCAGGCAATGGTGGATTGCTTACTGCGGTAGCGATGATGTGTGCCGGTTGGGATGGTTCTGAAGGTGTAAATCCGGGATTCCCGAAAGATGGTAAGTGGAATGTGCGTTGGGAAGGTCTGAAGCCACTTCCATGATAAATTGAATATGTTTAGAGAATACGGATTAACTGGAAGTATTCAAGAGTAAATGACTTCTGGTTAATCTGTATTTTTTAGAATGAATAAAGCTATTTGAAAAATGAATAAAAGAAACTTGTTTTCGTTTGTGTGGCTGTTGGCACTGGGAACTGTTTTCTTACCGGCACAAACCAAACAGGCTAAAAAGATCGGCGACTTTATCGAGTCGACTTCTTACAATGAGCATAAACGAGGGGCTGAGCGTACGCTTCAGTATTATCCCGAGGGGGACGATTTTGTGTGTATAAACGGGAAGAACCGGTTTACTAGAGCGTTGTACGGAAGCTGGTCACCTTTTCGTCTTGAAACAAGCGACCGTCCGGTTTTTGCTGCATACGATAAGCGTAACAGCAAGCATATCCGTTTCCTTCTGCAAGGCAAGGGACTGTCAGTCGCTCTCGATTCAATTGAATTTTGTGAAGCCAGATATACTGCCGGCCGACGTACGTATCTACTGAAAGATGCGGCTTTAGGAAAAGGAACGCTCTCTGTGTCCGTATTGGTTTTTCCGGATGCTGACGGAGCTGTCTGGAAATTCTCAGCGAAAGATTTGGCGGAGGATATGGTTTTGCGTTGTTTTATCTCTGAAATCCGGGCGAAGAAACTGAGTCGTAACGGTGATATGGGAGCCGATCCTCCTGGATGTTTCGAAGCCCCCGAAAAGCCTCAAATGCAGAAAGTGTACGATTTGCCGTTGACAGATGAGGCTTATCTGGTTTTGGAAAATCTGGATTTGAAGCTTGTTTCGCTTGATGAGGGAAGACGTTTGTATCAGAAAGCTGAGGATGCTCGAAAGGTACTGGCTTCGCGTATCCGTTTTACTACTCCCGATCCTTATTTCAATACGCTGGGCGGAGCACTGGCTGTTGCTGCCGATGGTATTTGGGACGGGCAGGTCTGGCTTCATGGAGCGGTAGGATGGCGCATGCCGCTAAGCGGATGGCGTGCTGCTTATACGGGAGATGCTTTGGGATGGCACGACCGTGCCCGTAAGCATTTCGATGCTTATGCTGCCAGTCAGGTAACCGATGTACCCAATACGATTCCGCATCCGGCACAGGATTCTGCTTTGCATCTGGCACGTTCTGTCAAAAAATGGGGAACTCCTCAGTATAGTAACGGATATATTTGTCGTAATCCACGTCGAAACAATCAGATGCATCACTATGACATGAACTTATGTTATATCGATGAACTGTTGTGGCATTTCAACTGGACAGGTGATTGGGAATATGCCCGCCAGATGTGGCCGGTCATAACTCGTCATCTTGCCTGGGAGAAACTGAATTATGACCCCGACAATGACGGCTTGTATGATGCGTATGCCTGTATCTGGGCGAGCGATGCCTTGTATTATAACAGCGGGGCAGTGACGCATTCGTCTGCCTATAACTATCGTGCCAATAAGATGGCTGCGGAAATAGCCCGTAAGATAGGGGAGAATCCGGAACCGTATCAGAAAGAGGCTGACCGTATTTTGGCTGGAATGAATAAACGTTTATGGTTGTCTGATAAAGGTCATTGGGCGGAATATCAGGATTTCATGGGGCACAAGCGTTTGCATGAGAGTGCGGGAGTCTGGACGATTTATCATGCGTTGGACAGCGAAACGGCTAATCCGTTTCAGGCTTATCAGGCAACACGATATGTCGATACGCAGATTCCTCATATTCCGGTTGAAGGAAAGGGACTGAAGGATGAAGGTTATGCTACAATCTCTACCACCAACTGGTTGCCTTATTCGTGGAGCATCAACAATGTAGCCTTTGCCGAAGTGATGCATACGGCTCTTGCTTATTTTCAGGCAGGTCGTTCTGATGAGGGGTATAAACTATTGAAAAGCTCTGTTCTCGATGGTATGTATCTGGGCGACAGTCCCGGAAACTTCGGGCAGATTAGTTTTTACGATGCTGCTCGTGGGGAATGTTACCGTGATTTTGGCGATCCTGTAGGAGTTGCTTCACGCGTTATGATTCAGGGAGTGTATGGCATTTTGCCCGATTTGATGAACGACAAGCTGGTTATCCGTCCGGGATTCCCGTCCGACTGGAAGGAAGCATCGCTCACAACGCCGGATGTGACCTATCGTTTCTCAAGAGAAAAAGATACAGATACTTATCAAATTACCCAACGTTTCGGCAAACCATTAGAAATCGGACTTCGGATAAAGGCTGTTCGCGAGAAAGTGGCTTCGGTTGAAGTGAACGGAAGGAAAGCGGACTGGAGTTTGGTTGATGCAGCAAGTGGCAGTCCGGAATTACTCGTGGTAGCTCCCGAAACGGAAAACGCCGAAATAACTATTCGTTGGAAAGGAAAGCCTTTGCAGACACTTGTTGTCGGAGAACTGAAAGTTGATGCCGGTGGACAGATTTCACTTCGCGCGCCTCAGGGAATCCAACTGTGTGAAATTTACGATCCGCAGGGTATTTCAGCATCTACAACGATTGAAGGAAACAGTTACAGCACAAACATAAATAAGGGGGTAGAAGGACATCATACTTTCTTTGTCCGTACCCGACAAGGAGATATGGACTGGTGGCAACCGGTAAATGTCTTCATCCAGTCTCCTTATGTTGCAGCGAGAGAGGATTTCTCGGAGGTGAATACATCTGCCTGTCGCATGATTGATATGGATAAATACTTGAACGATTCGGTTACATCTATTTTCCGTGAACAATATTTCTCTCCGCGTTCTCCGTATACTACCTTGCAGCTTCCTGTGCAGGGTATAGGGGAGTGGTGTCATCCGCTGCTGAGCGCTTCGATTGACGACAGTGGATTGCGGAATCTGGTTCGTGACAACCGGTTTAATACTTCATTGGGTGTTCCGTTCCGCCTGATGAAAGAAGGAAATAATATTGCATTTACTTCTTTGTGGGACAATTATCCAGACAGTATTTGTGTGCCGCTTGCAGGAAAAGCATCGCATGCGTATTTGTTGCTTGCCGGAAGTACCAATCATATGCAGTGTCACATTGCAAATGGTGTACTGAAAGTGCGTTATACCGACGGTACGTATACCGAACTGACTCTGACTAATCCAGATAACTGGTGTCCGATAGAACAGGATTTTTATGTAGATGGAAAAGCATTTACAGTGCCTGAACCTCGTCCGTATCGCTTGCATCTGAAAACCGGAAAAGTAAGTCGTGACCTGGGAAAAGAGTTAGGTATAACGGGCGTGTACGGTCGTGAGATAGAAGGCGGAGCAGGTGTCTTGCTGGATATGCCGCTCGATCCGGAAAAAACGCTTGAATCGCTTACCCTTGAAACTCTTGCCAATGACGTAGTTATCGGGCTGATGGGAGTTACTTTACAACGATAGAAAGAGAATCTGTCCATAAGTGGATAAAAACATCAGCATGTTTATGTGAAAACATGCTGATGTTTTTTTATTTCTGTACAAAAATGCCGGAAGTTTGTACAAATGTTTTTTATGTGTTGTACAAATTCCGGCTGAAATTTGAGCATATTTTAAAAGAAACTTGCTGAAGCCTTTTTGTTCCTTGCTGAACTTTGAGTTTTACTATCCGGTAAAACGGCTTTTACTCCTTGTAACTTGCTGGTATTAAGCGTATATTCCCGTTAAGACCGGAAGGCATTGTATCCCAGTTTTTGTAGTCGCCTTTTACATAGTTCAGCTTTGCCATATTGATATCCTTAAAGATGCGCCACTCTACATGCTTGCGATCCATATCAGCGATACGGTTGGCTGGCAGATTGGTTACTTCGACTTCTATCCGGTTCTTTCCTGGTTTTAGCCATTTTCCGACCTTTAACCGGAATGGAACTGCCCAGACTATGCCAGCATCGTTTCCATTAATACGTACACGCGCACTTTCGCGTACGTCACCTAAATCCAGTATCCAGTCGTCTGCTTCCATGGAAGGCATGTTTATTTCGATGGAGTAGCGGCCGGTTCCCATATTGATTTTAGCTTCCGGTTGTTCTAGTTCTGTCCATGATGTGGGAGAGTCTATGTCAAACTGACCGTTTATAGCTGGTGCGCTTTCCACGAATTCCAGTTTCCATCCGTGGTCCAGACTCAGGCTATATGTCTGTTCTTCGGGATAATTCCACGCTGGTTCTTCGTCCAGTGACTTGTCGAATGTCTGAATGATGAGGCTTTCCCCCGATTTCAGTTGCAGACGGACCTGCAATTTCCCGTTTTTTATCCGGCTTTGTGCCTTGCCTCTTTCTCCGTTCATCGGATTGAAGAACATGGCAGTCGTTTCGGGGACATTCAGTGTAACCCATTTGTCTATATCTTTGTTTTGCAGACACGAAACAAAATAATGATGCCCTTCGGGATTCGAGCGGCGGATAAACTGAAGTCCACATCGTGTTTTCAACTCTTCTGAGGCTGTTCCCGTCTGTGCCAGTACCTGCTGATAGTCGGAGCCGACGATGATGCGTCCTTTTCCGAGTGTGAATGTCTGTGTATGTGTAAAGGAATCGACGTCAGGAAGTTGTCCGGCGATGTTTATGAAAGCGGCGCGGTTTTGTTTCAGACGATTGTATCCCGGAGTATCTTCAGGATATTGTTCTACAAAAATCACGGTTGCACCCCGACGAGCCAGTTCTACCAGTTTCTTGAGTGTGGTAGCAGGCATTAGTCGGGCGGCAGGAACAATGAGTGCTTTGTAGTGCGTACCCCCACTGGTGACGAGCTGATTGTCTGCACAACGTGTCGTCTTGATAAAAGCATCAGAGATATAGTCTACATCATATCCTCCGGCAATAATTGTCTGGATGGTCTTGATAAACTTCGGGGCGTACCGGTCCATTTTATGAATGTCGAACGAAACAAGTCGTCCCGGAAGTTCGTCCCATAAATCGTATATGGGCAGATAAACCAGAAAATCATTATCGGGTTGTCCCATTTGCAGAAAAGACTGGCAGCGGGTTATGTATTCAAAAAATGCAGGTGCATCACGCCAGATACTATTTGTAGGCGACATATTGATGCTTGCGTAGAACAACCATCCAGGCCATGCCGCATCTTGTGGCGAATATGGTGTCCCGTGAAAGAACATGTGATTGACTCCCGATACGAACATCAGGTCCATATCCGGTTTACACTGTGAGAGAGAAGTACGGAAATGTTCCGTCAGCCAGGTAAATGTTTCCGAAGAAGTATAAGGCTTGCCGGCTATGTGTGCAGCCGAGGACGCATATTTCAGCATCGAAATATCCGAAAAATTCGGTCGGGTGAGGGAGTCTTTGCGCAGTCCTTTGATGTGAAAGTCTGTCAGACCGAATCCTTCACATTCAGGAATGTCGACCGAAGCATACGTATCTATCAGATTGGCAGGCGAACCATGTGCCTGATTGCGAGTTGTGCTACCGTGTTTGTGAGCCCATTTTGTCCATTGGGTCGTAAAGTTGTCTATCAGCATTTCGCTGACAGTTTCACGATAATCGGACACGATACGGCGAGTTGCTTCCGGACGTGAAGCATCCAGAAACTCAGGAAAGTGCTCTTCGAGTTTGTAGCCCCTGCGGCGTTCGAATTCTTCCAGCAGGTGAGGAGTCCAGTCTGCCTTATACACTTCGTATGAATCATTAAAGAATGTACGCGGATAAGTTGCTTTGTTCTGCTCGAAAGCGCGGTCGAACTTGGTGAAATATCCTTTTACAGCTTCCGGATTCATGTGGTCCATTACATAACCTTCTCCGCCGGGGGCTGCACGTTTGACTTTTTGAAGCGTTTTGCCTACGAACAAAGCAATCAGTTTCCATTCACCTTTCGGAGCATTCCATTCGAGCTTGCCGTTTTTTACTTTCGATGTCAGGTTCAGACATGTACCGTCTTCAGCATAAGCCATCAGTCGGCTTAATTGGGCAAATTCGCGTTGCTTTTGTTCCTTAGGAGATGTAATCTCTATTTGTTGTTCTATCTTCTTACTCCCCGTTACAGTATATTGTTCGAATATAGCCCGGGTAGCCGCATGTTCCAATGTGATTTCCGGTCCTCCGAATGGCCATCCCGTTCCGGCATTCATATCGATGTTGATGCCGTTCTTTTGTGCTTCGTCTTGGGTGTATTGGTACATTTCCATCCATCGGGATGACAAAAACGGGATATCTCGCTGTTCGTTTCCCTTTACACCATAGATAGGTGTTATTTCCAGACTGCCTATTCCGGCTGTACCGTATTTGTGAAGATTGTATGCAAGTCCCTTTTGGTCGACTGCACTTCCCATCCACCACCATCGGCTTCCCGGTCGTGCTTCAGGCTTTATTTCGGGCCAGTTTTGTGCTTGTACAGTACTTCCTAATAGCAATAGAGCTGTCAGTATGTTTTTCTTTTTCATTGGTACTTTATGATTGGTTTGTCTTGATGAAACAAAATTAAGGGCTTTGTTGATATAATTCAATGTACAAAAGTACATATTCCTAGAATATTGTATAAACCGTACCTAAGATGTGTGATTCTGTTTGCTATGTTTTATCTTTCTTGTAATTTTGTGCTTTGTTAATTGCATCAAGAAACATTTGTTTTTATACTGTATGAAAAACCAAAAGATTTGGATACTATGCTGGTTGGGCTGTTTGTTGTTGTCGTCATTTTCGGCGAAGGCTGCAATCGAACTTCGCAGCGAACGACTGACTACTGCTGATGGACTTGCAAACAATTCTGTGCGTTATATTTATCAAGATAGTAAAGGGTTTATCTGGATGGCCACACTGAATGGCTTGAATCGTTATGACGGTAATTCTCTTATCACCTTTCGTCCTCAGAAATCGAAAAAGATTTCTCTGGCAGACCATCGAGTGAAGGTGCTGGAAGAAGACCAGAATGGTTTTTTGTGGATTACAACGACAGCCGATTTAATCAGCTGTTATGATTTAAGGCATGACTGTTTTGTCGATTTTACCGGTTGCGGAGAATATCAGGATCATTATCGTGGCTTTTTTATAACAGAAGAGGCGGTGTGGTTATGGGGAGCTTCTCACGGATGTCGCCGTGTGACCTATCAGGATGGTCGTTTCACTTCTACATCATTTACCGTACAAAATGGCTCTTTGAAGAGCAATAATGTTCATTTTATCCGTCAGCACGGAGATAGAGTATGGATAGGAACACAGCAAGGAGTTTATTATTGGAAAGATAACAAGCTGGTGGCGGTAGATGAATCTCATTCGTATTGGAAGGCTATGTTTTACGAGGATAATCTTGTTTTCGTGACATCAGAAGGCGATTTGTTTTACTTTCAGACAGACGGAAAACTGAAATCTTTGGGAAGTCTTCCTCGTAAAACAAAAAAATGGGCGATGACCGGACTTTTCCGGATTGGTCAGAAACAGTATATCTTGACCTCAGAAGGTACGCTGTGTCTGGATATGAAGACTTTTAAGGTTGAGTCTGCTCCGGCATACTATAATATTCCTGAAGGACAGGTTAAAAAAGATGATAAAGGAGATTATTGGGTATATAACCGTACTGGTAATTTGTATTATATAAAATCGGATACAGGAGAAAAGAAAGTGTTCTCGGTAATGCCTTATGACAAGCTTGGATTCATTGATAAGGAACGATATTACATTGTGCACGACAGCCGAGGGATTATCTGGATTTCTACATATGGCAACGGACTGTTTGCTTATGATCCGGCTACTGAAAGCATACAGCATTTTACATCCGATTCGGGTATCTCTTCTCTATTGGCTTCCAATTATCTGCAATGTCTGATGGAAGACCGGTCGGGAAGTGTCTGGGTAAGTTCTGAATTTGCGGGTATATCTAAGTTGAGTGTATTGAATGAAGGCGCATCACGTGTGTATCCCGAAAAAGATTCTATGGCCGACCGCTCGAATACGGTGCGTATGATTGCTTCTACTTCTGATGGAGATATCTGGGTAGGTACACGTAGTGGCGGTTTATATATTTATGATGCAAAGCTGGAGGTTCAGAAAAAGAAATTTCATCATGATATAAATACTTATGCTGTTTGTGAAGACAATGAAGGGAATCTGTGGATTGCTACCCGTGGTGAAGGCGTATGGATTGGAGATGTAAAATATCGGTATGATAAATTGAATGATAAGTCGCTTTCATCGGATAATGTCTTTTGTATGTTGAAAGACCGTAAAGGTCGTATGTGGATAGGTACGTTCGGTGGAGGTTTGAATCTGGCTGTTCCTACGCAGGATGGAAAGTATGAGTTCCGCCATTTCTTTACTCGTACTAACGGACAGCGGGAAACCCGTACGTTGTGTGAGGACAGCAACGGATGGATATGGGTTGGATCGAGTGAAGGTATATTTGTCTTTGATCCGGATAAACTGATTGCAGATCCGGAAGCCTATAAACATTATTCGTTAGAAAGTGGTGATTTGCAAAGTAATGATATCCGTGCGATAATACGTGACCGGAAAGGACATATGTGGCTGGCTGAGTCGGGAGCTGGATTTGGTATGTCTGTTGTCGGTCATAATTACGATAAGCTGGAGTTTACTCATTATACTTCACAAGATGGGCTGGTAAGCAGTATGGTACAGGCCCTAATTGAAGATGATAAAGGGATGATATGGGTTTCTACTGAATATGGCTTATCTTGTTTTAATCCGGAAACTGTTACATTCGAAAATTATCTTTTTTCTGATTATATATTGGGTAATGTATATAGTGAAAACAGTGTTCTGAAGCTGCAAGACGGACGTCTGGCATTGGGTACAGGACAAGGTATTGTTATTGTAGACCCAAAGCATGTTTCGGTGAAAGATACTCCTATGCAAGTTACTTTTACGGATTTGAAACTGAATGGTATATCAGTCATTCCGGGAGATAAGGATTCTCCATTGGAAGCTTCATTGGCTTATGCAGAGTCTGTCCGGTTGAATTATGACCAAAATTCGTTTGTGATTGAATTTTCTACATTCAACTATTCAGATGCTGGGTTGTCGAAGTTTGCTTACAAACTGGAAGGATATGACGATACTTGGAGTGCTCCTTCTTCTTTGAATTTTGCAGCTTACAAGAATCTGCCTCCAGGATCCTATCATCTTCATGTAAAGGCAAGGAATACAGCTGGTACATGGTCGGATGAGTCTGTCTTGAAAATCGTAGTTGTTCCTCCATTTTGGAAAACGACATGGGCAATGCTGATTTATGTGCTATTGAGTATAGCTGTTTTATATGCGGCTTATCGAATAATATCGAAGATGAATACTCTACGTAATAAAATTGAGGTAGAGGAACAGCTGACGGAATATAAACTGATGTTTTTTACAAATATATCGCATGAGTTCCGTACACCTCTGACTCTGATACAGGGGGCTTTGGAGCGCATTCATCGTGCCAAGAAAATCCCTGCTGATATGGTAGGAGCTGTCCGTGTAATGGATAAAAGTACACAACGCATGCTGCGGCTTATTAATCAGTTGCTTGAGTTCCGCAAAATGCAGAATAACAAGTTAAGTTTATCGCTTGAAGAAACAGATGTGATAGCATTTCTGCGTGAAATTTATCTGATCTTCAAGGATGCTGCTGAGTCGAAAAATATGGAGTATGTGTTTTCTCCTTCTGTATCAACGTATAAAATGTTTATCGATAAAAGTAATATTGATAAAGTAGCCTATAATTTATTGTCGAATGCATTTAAATACACTCCTTCTAATAAGAGAATTGAATTTAGTGTATCTGTTGACGAAGCGAATCATAAACTGATAATGAAAGTAATCGATACGGGAGTAGGTATTCCCGTAGAAAAGCGTGGAGAGCTGTTCAAACGTTTTATGCAGAGCAGTTTTTCAAGCAGCAGTATGGGGGTAGGTTTACACCTTACTCATGAACTGGTACAAGTACACAAAGGTACGATATCATATGCAGAAAATCCAGGTGGCGGTTCTGTGTTTACAGTTGTGCTTCCAACAGATGCTTCCGTATATGAGGGTAAGGATTTCCTTATACCTGACAATGCTCTGCTGAAAGAAGAGATAGAAGCTGAAAAAGCACACCAGGCAGAGGATAGTTGGGAGGTATCGGAAGATGAGAAAAACGAAAAGAACACCTCAACGGAGCCACTTAATAAGCGTAAGATTTTGATTGTAGAAGATGATAATGATGTACGTGAGTTTTTGAAAGAGGAGCTAAGTCCTTATTTCGAAGTGGTAGCAGAATCTGACGGAACTTCCGGATTGGAACGTGCGAAAGTTTATGATGCGGATTTGATAATAAGTGACGTTTTAATGCCCGGATGTTCAGGGTTTGAACTGACGCGTAAATTGAAAAATGATTTTAATACCAGTCATATTCCTATTATTTTTACTGACCGCTCTTAATTCTCAGGAAAAACATCTGGAAGGTGTTGAGGCTGGAGCCGATGCATATATAACGAAACCTTTCAGTAGCAGTCTGTTGCGCGCCCGGGTATTTAAACTGATAGAACAGCGCGACCGCTTGCGGGAAAAGTTCTCAAAAGATCCTCATGCTGTACGTCCGGCTATTTGTACAACAGACCGTGATAAGGAGTTTGCCGATAAATTGGCTGAAACTTTAGGGGAACATTTGTCGGATCCGGATTTCACAATCGATGAATTTGCTTCAATTATGGGACTTGGACGAACTGTCTTTTATCGTAAGGTAAAAGGTGTGACAGGATATTCGCCGAATGAATACATACGAGTTATGCGTATGAAAAAAGCGGTTGAACTCTTGGCTGAAGGTAAATATACAGTTGCAGAAGTGACTTATCAGATAGGAATGAATGATCCGTTCTATTTCAGTAAGTGCTTTAAAGCTCAGTTTGGAGTACCTCCGTCATCTTATTTGAGAGGAGAGAAAGAGGAATAGTTTATTCTATCACTTTTCTAGTATTAAGCTAAATTATTAAAACTGGAAAAGACTCTTTGGAGATGAGGCTCAAAATAAAAACAGAGATAAGTTTACTTACAATCGATAAGCCACAACATAAAAATCTCCTGCTTTTTAGTCCTATAATTGTAATAAATAAGGGCTAAAGCAGGAGTTTTTATTGCGAAGTTTTAATCTATAAGATTTTTACTTTTGTACTTCATTTTGAGCCTCTTTTATAGAATGACGATTATCGGCTTATTTCAATTTATAAATTTCGCTTCCGGCTAGAAGGAAACAACCTGTTCCAAAATCATCAAAATCAGGCTTGCTGTCGTAAATTACGGGCTGTCCGTCTTTGGGCT
>ENA-OQET01000504-OQET01000504.1-human-gut-metagenome-genome-assembly--contig:-NODE-504-length-20567-cov-4.896722_pt1 | contig 20567 bp, 19 predicted proteins | sample MGYA00242800_ERZ504645 | MGnify/ENA primary metagenome ERZ504645 (study PRJEB26092, sample SAMD00036308) | human gut metagenome | host: Homo sapiens | study: EMG produced TPA metagenomics assembly of... | reverse complement strand
CTATAATCGAGCCTATCAAAAAAGAACGTTAAATGAGAATAGCGTAGAAGTAGCAAGTGCTGTATCGGTTTGATGAAAAGCGGAGGAGTGTCAGATATGAAATGGAAGACAAAGTTCATAGAGACAATGAAAAGATATAAGCATGCATGGGTGTTTTTATATGCGTTAATCTATATGCCGTGGTTTTGGTTTCTTGAGAAACATGTGACGATGAATTATCATGTGGTGCAGACCGCATTAGATGAAGAAATTCCTTTTATTGAATATTTTATTGTACCGTATATGTTATGGTTTGTATTTATCGCAGCTACATTTTTATACTTTTTCTTTACAGATGTACAGGGATTTTACAAACTGGCGAAGATTTCGTTTGCAGGAATGACAATTTTCCTTATTATTTGTTCCGTCTTTCCGAATGGTCAGGATTTGCGACCGGTTGTGTTTGAACGGGATAACATTTTTGTAGATGCAGTTCGGATGCTGTATCGGACAGATACGTGTACGAATGTATTTCCAAGTCTTCATGTGTTTAATACTCTGTGCGCATGTATTGCAATCCGTAAGAGTCAGGCACTTAAGAAACACAAAGCTGTTTGTATCGGAGCATATGTGCTTGGAGCGTTGATCATAATGGCGACCATGTTCTTGAAGCAGCATTCCGTACTTGATGTGACAGGAGCATTTATTATGGCTTATCTGTTGTATCAGTGGGTATATGCAGAAGAGACGAAGAAAGTTCCGGGATATTCAAAGCGTCCGGTATTTCAGAATAAGTAAGAGTTAGAAAAAGAATTATAGGAAGTGCTTTTGGCTGATGAGGTCAGGGGCACTTTTTAACTTTCCGAATATACAGAAGTTTCTATAGAAAAGCATCTGGGGAAATGCTATAATAAAAGCCAGTGAATTACTGTGGGAAGATTAGCCTGACAGTTACGAATAAAGTATTACATGAGATTTAGGAGGACTAGAGCATGAAGAAGGTTATGCTTACTGGTGACAGACCAACAGGAAGATTACACGTAGGACATTATGTGGGTTCCCTGCGTCGCCGTGTTGAATTACAGAATACAGGAGATTTTGATGACATTTTTATTATGATCGCAGATGCACAGGCATTGACGGATAATGCTGATAACCCGGAAAAGGTACGTCAGAATATTATCGAAGTAGCATTAGACTACATGGCTTGTGGATTGGATCCGGAGAAGTCTACTCTGTTTATCCAGTCACAGGTACCGGAACTGACAGAGTTATCATTCTATTACATGAATCTTGTGACAGTCTCAAGACTGCAGAGAAATCCTACTGTAAAGAATGAGATCAAGATGAGAAACTTTGAGGCAAGTATCCCGGTTGGATTCTTCACATATCCGATCAGCCAGGCAGCAGATATTACAGCATTCAAGGCTACTGTTGTACCGGTAGGAGAAGATCAGCTCCCGATGCTTGAGCAGACAAAGGAGATTGTACATAAATTTAATTCCGTTTATGGAGATACACTGATCGATCCGAAGATTCTTCTTCCGGAGAATGAAGCATGCCTTCGTCTCCCGGGAATTGACGGTAAGGCGAAGATGAGTAAGTCTCTGGGTAACTGTATTTATCTGTCAGAGGAATCTGAAGATATTAAGAAGAAAGTATTCAGCATGTTTACTGATCCGAATCATATCCGTGTGGAAGATCCGGGAAGTCTGGAAGGAAATACTGTATTCACATATCTGGATGCATTCTGTAAACCAGAGTATTTTGCGGAATTCCTGCCGGAATATCAGAATCTGGATGAGCTGAAAGCACATTATCAGAGAGGCGGACTTGGAGATATGAAAGTGAAGAGATTCCTGAACAATGTTCTTCAGGCAGAACTGGAGCCAATCCGCAACAGAAGAAAAGAACTTCAGAAAGACATTCCTGCAATCTACGAGATTCTTAAAAAGGGAAGCGAGAAGGCAGAGGCTGTTGCAGCACAGACATTGAAAGAAGTAAAAGATGCTATGAAGATCAATTATTTTGATGACAAGGCACTGATTGAGGCGCAGGCAGAGAGATTTTCAAAATAGAGTGTTGTTGGAATAGTTATAATGTAGTTTTGAATCAGGTCAGGCGGTGCAAATTTGAGTTTGCTTATATGTGAACTTGAATCCGGCACCGCCTTTGCTTGATTTTGGGCAAATTGTTGGGCGTGTGTGCGGAGAGAATCTTTTGAAGTTAGATTTTCCAAAGATACAAAAAGACTGTAAGGAAATTTCCTTACAGTCTCTATAGCGTGCGATAGAAGATTCGAACTCCCGGCCTTCTGATCCGTAGTCAGACGCTCTATCCAGCTGAGCTAATCGCACATCTTATTATGTTGTTCTGCTGTGTCGCTCACAACATAAAAGATTATATAACGATGTTCGTAAAATGTCAACACTATTTTTAAAATTTTTAAAAAATTTTACAGCATTTAATAATACAAAAATAAAATGCAAAAAACAATCAAAGATATCTACGACTATTCTTCTATAATCTGTATTTCAAGATAATCAAAATCAATCTCATCGACAAAGTTGTCTTGATAAAATCTTGCTTTAGCATGTCGTTTGAATTCAGCAATTGTTGAGTCGAGCCAGAGTGGCTTACTTAGATCAAATTCATAACAAATCTCATCAAGTGCATGAAAAATCTTGTGTGTACGTGTGTCGTCTGTCTCATCGCAGATAACAGTATCGCAAAGCATGCGGTTGTCTTTAAATTCTTTTCCCCATAAACGAAACATAAGAGACTCCTTTCCGGCAGCAGAAGAAACCATCTGATCTTCTGAAAATACCTGTCTCTTGTATCCTAACATAAGAAAAACAAAAAGTCATTTCTTTTTTAGAGACTTTTTGGTATAGTGGAACGGTAATGTTACTGTTTGCACATCGTGTGAACAGTAACACGGTAATGGTAACAGCAATATAGTAATTGATAGAATGATTGGAGAGCAGTTATGATTAGAGAATGTACAGAGACAGACAGAGAAATACTGGGAAGTTATCTGGAAGAAGACAGTTATGGACAGGCAATCTTTCATCTGATTGATGAATTTGGATTTGAACAGAAATTCCAGTCCGTTTATATGGATATTGAAGAAGAACAGTGCAAAGGTGTTTATCTTATGATTTACAAAAATGTACTGCTTTATTCGAAAGAGAACCAGGTGGAAATTGATTTCCTGGAGCAGATGCTCTCTGTGCTTGTGCCGGAGATGGTGATTGGACGAAAGGATAATGTGAATATTGTAAGCTGGCTTCTGACAGACTACCGGATGGATACCGTAGATCAGATTCCGGAGCTTTGTGATGAGGAAGGCAATGCGTTGAAGAGGGATACCCGGAAGAAGGAAGGACAGGAATGGGGCGTCCTGTATAAGGAGGACTAGAAGAGCGATGAAGAGAATATTTATTGACGGACTCAGCGGAATGGCGCAGGGCTTGTTTGCAACATTGATCATAGGAACAATCATTCAGCAGATCGGAATGTTTGTTGGAGGAAATTATGGGGATTTAATTTATCTGATCGGGAAAGTTGCAGCAGCACTTACAGGAGCAGGTATTGGTGTCGGAGTAGCAAGGAAGCTGGAGGCTCAGCAGCTTGTTACAGTTTGTGCAGCTGTTGTAGGTATGATCGGAGCATTCGCGGGGAAGATTCTGGCAGGTCAGGTGCTTGTAGATGGGAATATTGTATTAGTCGGACCGGGTGAACCACTGGGAGCTTTCGTGGCAGCTTATGTGGCAATTGAGATTGGAATTTTAGTTACAGGAAGAACGAAACTCGATATTATCCTGACACCATTGATCTGCATTGGTGTTGGTGCTGTTGTTGGTTTGTTTGTCGGACCACCGATTTCTTCCTTTATGAACTGGCTGGGTTCCTTGATTAACTGGGGAACAGAACAGCAGCCGTTCCTTATGGGAATTGTAGTTTCGGTCTTGATGGGAATGATCCTGACATTGCCGATCAGTTCCGCGGCTTTGGGGGTGATTCTGAATCTGTCAGGTCTTGCGGCTGGAGCAGCTACGGTTGGATGTTGCTGCAATATGATTGGATTCGCAGTTGCAAGCTACAGAGAGAATAAGATTGGTGGATTTCTGGCACAGGGAATTGGTACTTCTATGCTTCAGGTACCGAATATTATGAGGCATCCATTGATCTGGATTCCATCCGTTTTGTCGAGCGCAATTTTAGGACCTGTAAGTACAATGTTACTCCATATGACGAATAATGCAACCGGATCCGGAATGGGAACAGCCGGGCTGGTTGGTCCGTTGATGACATGGCAGGTGATGATCCAGACAGAAGATCCGATGATTGTTCTGGTGAAGATCATTGTAATCCAGTTTGTACTTCCGGCAGTGATCACACTTGGAATTTCAGAATTTATGAGAAAGAAGGGCTGGATTCGCCAGGGAGATATGAAATTGGAGCTGTAGACAGAAAATGGATTACAGAGGTTGGAAAGATACTATTACGGTAACACTAAAATATCTCTAAAAAAGCAGTGAATTCTGTGACAGAAAAAGGGGAGTATGTTATACTTAAGATATATAAACAGACCGGGGGATGACTGCTATGAGAAGTGAACAACAGGTAGAAGCTGCGCTAAAGAGTTATGAAGATGTTGACAGCTGGAAGACAATCATTTTCCTGTATAATGCAGCGTTGAAAGAAGTTGGTACAAAGCTGGAGATTCTTAATGATGAATTTCAGCATGTACATCAGTATAATCCGATTGAACATATTAAGACAAGAATCAAGACACCGGATAGTATTGTGAAAAAGTTGAAGAGGTATGGACATGAGACGTCTATAGAGAACATGGTTCGCTATGTGAATGATATTGCAGGAGTAAGATTGATCTGTTCATTTACATCAGACATATATCGTCTGGCAGAGATGATAGGGAATCAAAGTGATTTGAAAGTTCTTTCAATTAAGGATTATATTAAGAATCCCAAAGAAAGTGGATATAAAAGTTATCATATGTTAGTTTCTGTGCCGATATTTCTTTCGGATAGTGTAGTAGACACGAAGGTAGAAATTCAGATCCGAACCATTGCAATGGATTTTTGGGCAAGCCTTGAACATAAGATCTACTACAAATTTGAAGGGAATGCACCGGAGTATATCAGCAAGGATCTGCAGGAATGCGCGAAGATGGTATCAGAGCTGGATGATAAGATGCTTTCATTGAATGAGGCAATTCGGGAATGCATTGCCCAACAGGATAAGGATCAGATTCAGATGAACGAAGAACTGATGAATGATGTGTGCAGAGATGTTCTTGGAAATAACAAAGAATATAAAGATTCGAAAGTACAGGAAAAAGTGACAGAGATTGTAACATAAGACAGTAATCTGTAGAAAATATAAAACTGTAATAAACGAAGTGAGCTGTGGGAAATGAGAGATTCATATTTTCACAGCTTTTGTTGTTAAAAGTGATTGTATTGCTGTTCACAAGATGTGCGACCAGCAACGCATCTCGTTATTTTAAATCGCTTTGGCGATGGGACTTGATGATTTTCTGTAGGTTCGGTATACTATAGCAATAGAAGAATGGAAAATATGAAAGATGTTTCACATAGAAAGATGAGGAAAATAGATGATGATAAGAAAAAAACTGGCAGTCTTGATGTTGACTGGTGTGACTTGTTTAGCATCCGGCTGTGGAAATGTAGTCAAGGACGGAACAGAGGCGCTTGGTGAGGGCAGATATGATGCGGCAGAGACGGCATTTGAAGAGGCAACTAAGAATGGGAATAAAGAAGTTGCGGCAGATGGATATCAGGGACTTGGAATGACATATTATGAACAGGAAGAATATGATAAGGCATTGGAAGCATTTCAGACCGCATTGGATCAGGGAGCAGAGCAGACGCAGGAACTTTATAATCTGACCGCAGTTTGCGCAATGAAGACGGAAGATTATGCGAAGGCACTCGAATGTTTCCAGGCTGGAATCGCACTTGCAGAAAGCAAGACAGGAGATGACAAAACGAAAGCAGATACAGCACTTCTTCAAGAAATGGAATATAATGTGATTGTCTGCTACGAACAACAAGCAGACTGGGAAAATGCAAAGAGTGCGATGAAACAGTATCAGGCAGATTTCCCGGAAGATGATTCTGTGAGTAAGGAAGCAGAGTTCCTTCAGACAAGATAAAAGGTTACTGCGGTCAGTAGCAGGGCAGGTTGCATATTAGCAGATCATGATAAGTAGATAAGGAAAAGAAAATATGATATCAATGGATGAAATAAAAGAGAGGGTAATTCTCGTTGCGGTAGATACGGATGGATCTGATCAGGCAGAACGATCCCTGGACGAGCTTGGAGAGCTTGCGAAGACGGCAGGTGCAGAAGTTGTCGGCCGTATGATCCAGCCAAGAGAAAGTATCCATCCGGGAACTTATATAGGAAAAGGAAAGATTCTGGAATTAAAGGAATTATTGTGGGAGACGCACGGAACAGGAATTATCTGTGATGACGAGTTGACAAGTGTGCAGATGGGGAATCTGGAAGCAGAACTGGATTGTAAAATCATGGACAGAACACTTCTGATTCTTGATATATTTGCAGCCAGAGCAGTGTCAGGAGAAGGTAAGATTCAGGTAGAATTAGCACAGTTAAAGTACCGTGCTTCAAGACTGGCCGGACTTGGGAAATCACTTTCCAGACTTGGAGGAGGAATCGGAACCAGAGGTCCGGGAGAGAAAAACTGGAGATGGATCGCCGTCTGATCAGAGAACGTATCAGCAGACTGAAAAAGAATTGAAGATGTAGAGCGCCACAGAGAATTGATTCGTGGACAGAGAAAGCAGTCAGGATTGAAGTAGCAGCGTTAGTAGGTTATACTTCAGCAGGGAAGAGCAGTATTGAGAATGCACTGACACAGGCAGGAGTATTGGAGGATGCGATGCTTTTCTCAACATTGGATACAACAACGAGAGCTTTGACACTGGATAACACACAGGAGATTCTTTTGACAGATACGGTTGGATTTATCAATAAACTGCCGCATCATTTGGTAGAAGCGTTTAAAAGTACACTGGAAGAGGCGAAGTATGCAGATATTATTGTTCATGTAGTTGATGCTTCAAATCCGCAGATGGATGCACAGATGCATGTGGTTTACGAGACACTCAGACAGCTTGGAGCCGAAGGAAAACCGGTCATTACACTGTTTAACAAGCAGGATAAGGTTGAGAATCCGGTTAATCACAAAGATCTTCAGGCAGATTATTCCATTGCGACATCTGCGAAGACTGGGCAGGGGCTGGAAGAGTTCAAACACGCATTGTTGGAGATTATCCGTAAAGAGCAGATTTATATTGAACGCTTATATGATTTCAGTGAAGCGGGCAAGATTCAGCTAATCCGCAGTAAGGGGCAGCTGTTATCCGAAGAATATGTGCCGGAAGGAATTGAGGTTAAGGCATATGTGCCGCAGGATATTTATGGGAGATTATAAATGTGTCTGGAATTCTAATGTTATAGAATAAGAAAAATAGATAGATAACAAAACCGTAAGAGGAAGCAGGAAATGAGCTTCATCTTACGGATTTTTTCTTATAAGAACAGTGGAAAAACTGTTCTTGGAAGTGTGTGTAATATTATATGGTGTTTCTGTAAAGTTATATCCTACTGCAGATACGGTGTTGCCGGGCTCTCAGGGTAACTTCCCATAGAGACAAGCAGCTGAAGCCCTACATCTCTTGCAGTGAGGACTGCATTCTTAACAGCATCCGCATCACCGGTTACCGCGACGATCACTTCGTTCGAATGGCTTGTTCCCTGGTTCGGGGTCATATACTTGATGACTTCAACCGGGGAAGACTTCACCGCAAGGTCAGCCATGACAAGTCCAATAGCAGCAGGGGAACCGCAGAAGAATCCAAAAGGTTTTCCAATCGGGGCGTTGAATGCCATATGAAGTGCTTTGTCTGCACAGGCAGAGAAAGTGAATTCCAAATGTCCGGCCTGGCTGATGTAGAGCTCACCGGCATATTTGCCGATATATTCAAGTGTAATATCAACAGCACGGCGCACATCAGAGACGTTGTCTCCGCCGATCACGATAAAACAACCGTGTCCGCCCCAGCCTTTTGTATCACGAGGAAGTTCGATGGAAACAATCTCCGTGTTCGTGGACTTGACAGCCTCGTCAGCTGCATTGATCTGTCCGGCTGCACCTGTTCTTGAACTGATCAGACCAAGACTTTTATATGGCTTTTTTAGATTCATCTTCTCGAGAAGCGAAGGGTCAATTCCCGGGATGACAAGTCCGATTGTATCCAAAACAGTTGTTCCGACAAATTCTGTAAGGGAACAATCCTGTGAAATCTGTTCAATGTGATGTACGTCTATCATATGAATCCTCCATCTATTCCAATAATCTGTCCGGTCATATAAGCCGGTGTATCTGTGAGCTTTAATGCAAGCTCGGCAACTTCCTCCGGATCGGCAAAACGTCCGGAAGGAATCTCATCCATAAGGTCTTGGCGTTCCTCTTCATTTAAACGACCATTCATTTCTGTATCGATCACACCGCAGGCAATCGCATTCACCTGAATATTACTCGGTGCAAGTTCCTTGGCAAGTGCTCGTGTCAGGCCATGTATTCCTGATTTGGTTGCGGAATAAGCAACTTCACAGGAAGCGCCGATCGTTCCCCACATAGAAGAAATATTGAGTATCTTTCCACATTTCTTAGACACCATGTATGGAATTGCGGCACGGCTGCAGTAGAAGACCGAAGAAAGATTCGTAGCAAGAATCTTATCCCATTCATTGTCAGTCATGTCGGTCAGAAGCCCGAACCACGCGATGCCGGCATTGTTGATCAGAATATCAACGCCACCACACTCTTTTTCAATAACCTGAAAAATTTTCCGGACTTCGTCGGGGTTACTGACATCTCCGGGAACTGTTGTACAGGATCCCCCGTCTGAGAGAATCTCATGTGCGAGTTCTTCTAAGCGTTCCACCTGGTGGACACAGTTGAGAAATACGTAATAACCGGCCTTGGCGTATGCTTTCGCACAGGCACGTCCGATGCCGCGGGAAGAACCGGTGATCAGTATGGATTTTTTATTCATAAAAGAAAACCTCAGTCTTTCTGAGCCCTTAAATAAGCGGCTGATTTGGAGAGTGATCATGATAAAATTCTAACGATTACTCAGATACATTAACTATAACATAAAATGGATTGGATTTCATTGTCTTTCGTAAATGGATATGCTAAAATTTTAGAAAAGGCGTTACTGGATACAGTAATTAGGATAGATTTGATGATTTCGGAAGAAGGAGAGAACACAATGGCAAAGACAAAGGTAATCTGTTTTACGAATAATAAGGGAGGAAGCGGAAAGACCACAACTTGTTCAAATGTTGGATTTGGCTTGAGAGAGCTTGGAAAAAAGGTTCTGATGATCGACGGAGATATGCAGCTGAATCTCTCCCTTTCTTTGTTTGACGAAGATACAGTGCTTGCATATGCACAGAGTGACAAAAATTTGTATGAAGCAATCAAGCGACAGGATGATCTGACAGATTATATCGTGAATACAAAATACGAAGGACTTGATCTGATTCCGTCTTCTACATTGATGAGTTCGATCGAATACGAACTTTTTACAAAATGGCAGAGAGAGTATATTTTGAAAAAAGGATTGAAGAAAATCCGCGAGTCAGAAGTTTATGATTATATTCTGATCGATGCACCGCCGACACTTGGTGGATGGGTGATGAATATCCTGTGTGCGTCCGATTATGTGATCCTTCCGGTAGAGGCATCTCCATGGGGACTGTTTGGTCTTGGAAATATGTTCGAATTCCTGGACAGTGTAGAAGAAATTGCACCGGATCTCAAGCTTGGTGGAAATTGTGATCACAAAGGTTGATACAAGAAAGAATTATTTGCAAACAGACATTAGAGACTCTGCAAGAGTTAGATGATGTGAAAGTATTTGATACTTACATCCGCGTGGACAGTGGAATTGAGTGGTCGCAGGATAATAATGCACCGGTGATCGCATATAAGAAGAGCAGTAGAAGTGCGAAAGAGTACATGGAATTAACGAGAGAGATTGCAGCTACATTAAAAGGATAAACTAGAAAGGCAGGCAATAGATGCATCAGGAACTGATCCGGGAACTGGCGATGATCACAGATGAGGAACGCCGGATCCTTGAAGGAAAACAGGAGATCGATCCACAGCTTTATACAGAAAAGAAGGAAATGGTTGTGGACAGTGCGAAACTTCTGAAGAAGGGGAAGTTGATCCAGGTCAGACCGCATACTCGCTTTGTACATTTCCCGGCGCATACACACAATTATATAGAAGTAATTTATATGTGCCAGGGAACAACGACACATATCGTGAACGGCAATCAGGTTGTGCTCGAACAGGGTGACCTTCTGTTTCTGAATCAGAATGCAGTGCAGGAGATCCTTCCGGCCGGAGAGTATGATATTGCAGTGAACTTTATTGTCCTGCCGGAGTTTTTTAACACAGCGTTCTCAATGATCGGAGCAGAAGAAAACCAGCTAAAAGATTTTCTTGTCGGTGCATTGTGTGGAAGAGATGAAGAGACGTCTTATCTGTATTTTCATGTGGCTGATATTCTCCCGGTACAGAATCTGATCGAGAATATGGTTTGGACGATCTTCTATGACATTTCCAATAAGCGAAGCAGTAATCAGATCACGATGGGACTTTTGTTTCTTCAGTTGTTGAATTATATGGATAAGATGGAAGCCGGCGGACGCAAATTTGACACAGAGATTATGGCGAATGTGTATCGTTATATCGAGGATCATTTTAAAGAAGGTACGCTGTCAGAACTGGCGGTAGAGATGAAAGTGGATGTCTATTGGCTGAGTCGTGAGATCAAGAAGAAATCAGGGAAGACATATAAAGAACTTCTTCAGGAAAAGAGGATGCAGCAGGCAGTGTATCTTCTGATAAACAGCAGGATTGCGGTGTCGGATATTATAGAAGCAGTTGGATACGACAATACAAGCTATTTTTATAGAAAATTTAAAGAACGCTACGGAATCAGTCCGAAAGGATACCGGATTGAAAACATGAAATAAGAATAAAGTATAGAGAGGATGCTATTTTTCACAGATGGCATCTTCTTTTTTGCGCGAATAGTAAACCAATGACTATACTGATATAAGAATTGGCAATTTGCATTAATAGAAAACGCGATAAAACGGATAAAAATAAAAAAACGACGAAATAAAAATTGTGAAAACAATATCAAATAGCACTATGCATAAAAGAGGATAGGATGTATAATGAATTATATGTGAAAAATACAAAAAGGAGGAACGCAATGTTAGATATATCCTATTATGAAAAAACAGATGAGATTATTGCACAGTATACATGTGACGAAAAGTCTTTGATCCCGATTATACAGGGGATTCAGGAAGAATATCGCTATCTTCCACCGGAGCTTTTAACTTATGTTGCGGAGAAACTGGGAATCTCCGAGGCGAAAGCTTACAGTGTGGCAAGTTTTTATGAAAATTTTTCTTTTGAGGCAAAAGGAAAATATGTGATAAAAGTATGTGATGGAACAGCCTGTCATGTGCGTAAATCCATTCCGATTCTGGAAGGACTTTACAAGGAACTGGGGCTTGGGAAAAAGAAACACACAACAGATGACCAGTTGTTTACAGTAGAGACGGTTTCATGCTTGGGCGCATGCGGACTGGCACCGGCCGTGATGGTCAATGATGAAGTACATCCGAAAATGACACCTGAGAAAATGAGCGAGCTGATCAAGAAGCTGCGGGAGGAAGAGGAATGAGGATAGAAAACAGAATGCAGCTCCAGTTATGGAGAGAAGAGTGTAAGGAAAAGCGGCAGAAAGAAAACTGTTGTATTCTGGTCTGTGGAGGAACAGGATGTCTGGCAGGTGGTTCGGATAAAATCTATACCCGTTTGAAAGAGCTGACTTCCAATATGGATCATGTTACAGTTAAAATCGGTGAAGAGATTGCTCATGTGGGGCTTAAGATGAGTGGATGTCATGGATTTTGTGAGATGGGGCCTTTGGTTCGTATTGAACCTTATAACTATCTGTATTTGAAAGTAAAACTGGAAGACTGTGAAGAAATTTTTGAAAAGACAATTCTTCATGGAGAACCGGTTACAAGACTGATGTATGAAGATAATGGTCATGTATATCAGACACAGGAAGAAATTCCATTCTATGCCAAGCAGACCCGTCTGGTGTTGAGAAACTGCGGTCATATTGATGCAGAGCATATTGAGGATGCAATGGCGGTAGGGGCATACGAGTCTTTTGAAAAAGCTGTTTTTGAAATGACTCCGGAAGCAGTTATTAAGACAGTTACTGATGCAGGTCTTCGAGGAAGAGGAGGAGCAGGATTCCCAGCCGGAAGAAAATGGTCACAGGTAGCAAGTCAGCCGGAAAAGATCCGTTATGTAGTCTGCAATGGTGATGAAGGAGATCCGGGTGCATTTATGGATCGAAGTGTCATGGAAGGTGATCCGCACCGAATGATCGAAGGTATGATGCTGGCAGCTTATGCGGTGCAGGCTCAGGAAGGATATATTTATGTCCGTGCAGAGTATCCGCTGGCAGTACGAAGACTGCAGATCGCTATTGCTCAGGCAGAGGAGAAAGGACTTCTGGGAGATAACATCCTCGGAACAGGATTCAGTTTTAAATTACATATCAATCGTGGAGCCGGTGCTTTTGTATGCGGGGAAGGTTCTGCACTTACAGCTTCAATTGAAGGCAAGCGTGGCATGCCAAGAGTAAAACCTCCGAGAACAGTAGAGCAGGGATTATGGGAGAAACCAACAGTATTAAATAACGTAGAGACTTATGCAAATATCCCGATGATCATTAAAAACGGAGCAGACTGGTACAGCCGTATCGGTACACCGCAAAGCCCAGGAACGAAAGCATTTGCCCTTACCGGAAATGTAAAAAATACCGGATTGATCGAAGTGCCTATGGGAATAAGTTTACGTGAAATCATTTTTGATATCGGAGGCGGCATCAAGGACGATAAAGGGTTCAAGGCAGTTCAGATCGGTGGTCCATCCGGTGGATGTCTGGTAGAATCCCAGCTTGACAGTAAGATGGATTTTGACTCACTGTCAAAGATCGGTGCCATGATTGGTTCCGGTGGACTTGTTGTTATGGATGAAGACACCTGTATGGTAGAGGTTGCAAGATTCTTTATGAACTTCACACAGAGAGAAAGCTGTGGAAAATGCGTTCCGTGCAGAGAAGGAACTAAGCGTATGCTGGAGATTCTGGAACGTATAGTTGCCGGAAACGGAGAAATGAGCGACCTCGATGAACTGGAAGAACTGGCAGACATGATCGAAAATACTGCCCTATGTGGTCTTGGGAAGAGTGCACCAAAGCCGGTTGTAAGTACGATCCATGCATTCCGAAAAGAATATGAAGAGCACATAGTAGATAAGAAATGTCGTGCGGGAGTCTGTTCTAATCTTCGTGTGTTTAAGATTGATCCGGAGAAATGTAAAGGATGTTCAAAATGTGCGAAGAACTGTCCGGTAAATGCGATCACAGGAAAAATAAAATCACCATTTACAATTGATCATTCAAAGTGCATCAAGTGTGGAAGTTGTATCGATAACTGCCCATTTGGAGCTGTTTATACAGAGTAGGGAGGATAGAGATTTATGGGAATTATGACAATTGACGGACAGGCCATTGAGTTCACGGATGAACCTAATGTATTGTCTGTAATAAGAAAAGCCGGGATTGATATCCCTACCTTGTGTTATCATTCGGAATTATCTATCTATGGTGCCTGCCGATTATGCACGGTAGAAGATGACAGAGGGAAAACGTTTGCTTCATGTTCAGAAAAGCCGAGAGACGGAATGATTATTTATACAAATACACCAAGGCTGATGCGCTACCGGAAACTGATACTGGAACTACTTCTGGCTGCTCACTGCAGAGATTGTACGACGTGTATCAAGAGCGGCGAGTGTCATCTGCAGGAACTGGCGCACCGTATGGGAGTTCATGAGATCCGCTTTGAAAATGTAAGAGAGATACAGCCAATTGATACAAGTTCACACGCAATTATCAGAGATCCGAATAAATGTATCCTGTGTGGTGACTGTGTCAGAATGTGTGATAATGTACAGAATATCAATGCAATCGACTTCGCGTATCGTGGAACTGATGCACAGGTAATACCGGCATTTAATAAGAAGATTGCAGAAACAGACTGCGTAGGTTGTGGACAGTGTCGTGTTGTCTGTCCGACCGGTGCAATCAGTATTCATACCAATATTGATGAAGTGTGGGAAGCTTTGGCAGACAAGAATACAAAAGTGATCGCTCAGATCGCTCCGGCTGTACGTGTTGCAATCGGTGATAACTTTGGTTATGCCAAAGGTGAAAATGTGATGGGCAAACTCGTTGGAGTACTGCATCGTCTGGGATTTGATGAAGTATATGACACATCCTATGGCGCAGACCTGACAGTTGTGGAGGAATCCAAAGAGTTTATTGAGAGATTTACTTCCGGTGAGAAGATGCCACTCTTTACATCGTGCTGTCCGGCATGGGTAAAATATTGTGAGAATAAATATCCGGAATTCGTGCCGAATCTTTCAACATGCAGATCACCGCAGCAGATGTTTGGAGCTGTTGTAAGAGAGTATTATAAAGATCCTGAGAAAAATGAAGGAAAGAAGATCGTATCTGTATCAATTATGCCTTGTACGGCGAAGAAGGAAGAAATCTTACGTCCGGAATCTTATACAAATGGCAAGCAGGATGTTGATTACGTGCTTACAACAACAGAAATCGTAAGAATGATCCGCAAATCAGGAATTGTATTTGACAAAGTTGAGATCGAAGCAGCTGATGTACCGTTTGGTATCGGCTCCGGAAGTGGTGTGATCTTCGGTGTTACCGGTGGTGTTACAGAGGCAGTGCTCCGTAGGCTGCAGCAGGGACACAACAGAGTAGACATGGAGTCTATTAAAAAGAGTGGTGTGCGTGGGGACGACGGTATTAAAGTGCTGACTTATAATTATAACGGAAGAGAGATTAAGGCAGCAGTTGTAAATGGCCTTGCAAATGCAGATAAAGTATTGCAGCAGATTAAAAATCATGAAGCGGAGTATGATTTTGTGGAAGTGATGGCCTGCCGCAGAGGATGTATCATGGGTGGAGGTCAGCCGGTGAATGCAGGACCGAGAACCAGAAAAGCAAGAATGAAGGGCTTATATGATACAGATGTAAACACTCAGATCAAGAAATCAAATGAGAACCCAATGATTCTTTCCTTGTACGATACTTTGTTGAAGGGAAAAGAGCATGAGCTTCTTCATAGAAATTTCTCCGGTAAATAAAGTATCTGGTTGTGGAGAATTACATTTGAAATGAAGATATACATTTTCAACAAAAATAGTAATTGAAAATTGTACAAGGTGCAAAAGAGAACCCTAAAAACAAAATATAATGCAAATAAGGACGCTGTTTTTCGTAAATAGCGTCCTTTTTTTTACATAAAAAGCGTGGGTATAATAAAGTCATAAGAAATGAACAGTAATAGAAAAATAACAAGGAGGCACCAAACAATGGGCAATTATTATCTGGCAGTTGATATCGGAGCATCCAGTGGACGTCATATGCTGGCATCTATGGAAGATGGAAAGATGAAACTGGAAGAAGTTTACCGTTTTCCAAATGGAATGGATAACAAAAACGGTACTTTATGCTGGGATGTAGATCGTCTTTTTACAGAAATCAAGAACGGATTGAAGAAATGTAAAGAACTTGGTAAGATTCCGGCAACAATGGGAATTGATACTTGGGGAGTTGACTATGTGCTTCTTGATGAGAAGAATCAGATCCTCGGAGATACAGTAGGTTATCGTGACAGTCGTACGAATGGAATGGATGAGAAAGTGTATGAAAAGATTTCCCTTTCCGCATTGTATGAGAGAACAGGTATCCAGAAGCAGATATTCAATACAATCTATCAGCTGATGGCTGTAAAAGAGACTCATCCGGAGTACCTTGAACAGGCAAAAGCAATCCTGATGATTCCGGATTACTTCCATTTCCTGCTGACAGGTGTGAAGAAAAATGAATATACAAATGCGACAACAGGACAGCTTGTGAATCCGACGACAAATGACTGGGATTATGAACTGATCGATATGCTCGGATACAATAAAGAGATGTTCCAGCCGGTATCTATGCCGGGAACAGTAGTAGGCGAATTTACACAGGACATTCAGAACGAGGTTGGATTCAACTGTAAGGTTGTTCTTCCAGCCACTCATGATACAGGCTCAGCGGTACTTGCGGTACCAACCAACGATGACAATGCCATTTATATCAGCTCCGGCACATGGTCTTTGATGGGAATTGAGAGAAAAGAAGCAGACTGCTCGCTGAGAAGTATGCAGGCAAACTTCACAAACGAAGGTGGATACGATCACCGTTTCCGTTACCTGAAAAATATCATGGGACTCTGGATGATCCAGTCTGTAAAGAAAGAATTCACAGAGGATCTTTCTTTTGCAGAGATTTGTGAGAGAGCTTCCAAAGAGACGATCACATCTTTAGTAGACTGTAATGATGACTGCTTCCTTGCTCCGAAGAGCATGATTGAAGCTGTGAAGAAGTTCTGCCGTGATTCCAAGCAGCAGGTGCCTGAAACAGTGGGCGAGATTGCAGCAGTTATCTACAACAGTCTTGCAAAATGTTATGGCGATACGATCGAAGAGATTGAAGCATTAACAGGAAAAAAATACACTACAATCTATGTTGTCGGTGGCGGTGCCAATGCAGGATATCTTAACGAACTGACAGCAAAATATACAGGAAAAAAAGTTTCCGCAGGGCCTTCTGAAGCTACAGCAATCGGAAATATTGTTGTCCAGATGCTACATGATGGAGTGTTTAAAGACCTGCCGGAAGCAAGAACATGTGTTGGAAAATCGTTTGATGTAAAAATATACGAAAAAATGTAAGAAGTAAAAATGATTACGGATATAATAAATATTTTCACGAAAATGGAGGAAGAAAAGATGACAAGATATGAATCCGCAAAAGAAATCTATGCAAAATTAGGAGTGGACACAGACGCAGCAATCACGAAATGTAAAGAAATTCCGGTTTCTCTTCACTGCTGGCAGGGAGATGATGTAACAGGATTTGACCACGACGGCCCTCTGACAGGAGGAATCCAGACAACAGGAAACTATCCGGGAAAAGCAAGAACTCCGGAAGAACTGTTAGCTGATATGGATAAGGCGATGAGCCTGATGCCGGGTAAAAAGAAAATCAATGTTCATGCATGCTACGCAATCTTTGAAGATGGTGAATTCGTAGATCGTGATAAATTAGAGCCAAAACATTTCCAGAAATGGGTTGATTTTGCAAAAGAAAGAGGAATGGGACTTGATTTTAACCCAACATTCTTCTCTCATCCAATGGTAAAAGATGGACTTACACTTTCAAGCCCGGATGAGGAAGTGAGAAACTTCTGGATCGAACATGGAAAAGCCTGCATCCGCATTTCACAGTATTTTGCGGAGCAGACAGGAGTTCCTTGTGTAATGAATATCTGGACAGGTGACGGATTCAAAGATATTCCGGCTGACCGTATGGGACCTCGTGTACGCTACAAAGAGTCTATCGATGCAATCCTTTCCGAGCCATTTGACACAAACCTTGTAAAACCTTGTGTAGAGTCTAAAGTATTCGGTATCGGTGTTGAGGCTTATACAGTAGGGTCAGCTGAATTCTCACTGAGCTACGCTGCAATGAACAAAGACAAATGTCTGCCACTGATGGACAATGGACATTATCATCCAACAGAAGTAGTATCCGATAAGATTCCGGCACTGCTTACATTCTTCCCGGAGATTGCTCTGCATGTTACACGTCCGATCCGTTGGGATTCAGACCATGTAGTTCTCTTTGATGATGAGACAAAAGAGATCGCAAAAGAGATTGTTCGTTGCGAGAACGGAATTGACCGTACATATATTGCACTGGATTACTTTGATGCTTCCATCAACCGTATCTCCGCATGGGTAACAGGATTCCGCAGCTTCCAGAAAGCACTGCTTGATGCACTTTGTCAGCCAAGCGAGATGCTCAAAGAGCTTCAGGATACAAACCAGATGAGCAAGAAGATGGTTGTTATGGAACAGTGTAAGACACTTCCAATCGGTGATGTATGGGAAGAGTACTGCCGTCAGTGTGGTGTAGAAGCTGAAGGATGGTTTGACGAGATTCAGAAATATGAGGATGAAGTGCTGTCTAAGAGAATATAAAAAATTGCAATATCGTACCTGATGCAGAGTGTTGAACTGCTAAAAAGGATATAGTTTATGTGAGAAAGAGACTCCCGGAATTGGTGGAAAATCAATTCCGGGAATTTTTTATATATAGAATAATAGAGAAAAGTGTTTTATTATGGGCGTTGCACAATACGCAACATGCGATGAAAAAGTATGCTGAAGAAGATAGACAATACTTTTTGACAAGATTAAAATATATTCAGAAGATATATTAAAAATGTGGTGTTTTATATCGAAATATACAGAAATAGTTATGATAGAGGATTTTCTGTATAAAAGAAAGGGGCAATGTAATATGGTACAGTCATTAGCGAGAGGAATAGAAATTTTGTCGATCATTCAGGAAAAGGGAAGTACAACAGCGGTAGAGATTGCGACAGAACTTGATGTTGATAAGAGTACGGTTTCGAGATTGATTTCAACATTGATGCAGTACGATATGATTAGCATAGATCCTATTAGCAAGAAGTACAGACTTGGATTTCGCCTGTTATATCTTAGTGAAGGTGTAAAACGGAATTTTAATATTGCGATGATCGCCCGGCCGTATCTGTATAAAATCTGTGATGAGACGAAAGAAAGTGTACATCTTGCAGTAATGGGAAATAAAAAAATGTATATTGCAGATCAAGTGAGAAGCCAGAGGGAATATAATCTGTCAGCACAAATTGGGATGATTGAAGCATGGCACTGTAGTTCTGTAGGAAAATGTGTTTTGGCATATAAGCCACAGTCTTTCATTGAGAATTTGTTTTCTGATTATGATTTTGAAAAATATACGACACATACAATTGATAATTTCCAGGATTTGGAAATGGAATTAAAAAAGATTAAAGAACAGGGATATGCAATTGATGATGAAGAACGGACATTGGGAGTAAGGTGTATGGCAGTTCCAATCTTTAATTATGGAGGAAATGTGAGTTACTGTATTGGAATTTCAGCACCAAAGGAACAGATTACAGAAAAAACGAAGAAACAATATATTTCCTGTATGAAAAAATATGCTCGTCAGATCAGTAATGAGTTAGGTTATGGATTATATCATAAGGTATGAGAATACAAGTCTTGGATCAATAAATAGTGTTGGTTCGAGACTTTTTATATATTAGGAAAGAACTTTCCTATTTATACCTTGAAATTATGCAAAAACACTAAAAACAAGGAAAAAACATGGGAAATATATATAAAATGCACATGGTTGTATAATGCGCAACCAGGAATTAGGTTTTATTTCCCAATCTATTTTTCCTATGCTAGAATGACATCAAGTAAAGAAAAAGAGTAAATGCCTGGCAGGAAAATAGAAGGAGGGAAGAAAAAGAGTACAAAATGTTTAGGTCCTGATAACATAAAGTCAGAAAAAGTATTGAGGAATAGCTATGAAGGAAATGATTGAACAAAGAAGAAAAAGAGCGAAAGCGATAAAGGAATATGGAACGCTTAGAAAAGCAGTTGAAGCAGGAGCACTTGAGCAGTTTCAGGATGTCAGTCTTAGCGAAGCAGTGGTTTTAGGTCTGGTGAATCAAGAGGTTCGGACTTTTGTTGGAATCTTTGGACATGGAATGACAGATGTAGGTGAAGCGCTTCGTATTTATGAAGAGGAAGACGTTATAAAAACATATAATGTCCGAAACGAGGTAGAAGCATCTCATATTGCTTCCATGCTCCGTTGGAAATACAATCAGGTGTCAGCAGTATTTACATCGATTGGACCAGGAGGAATGCAGGCGACCGCAGGATCCCTTGTTCCACTGGCAAATGGACTAGGTATCTATTATCTGATGGGGGATGAGACAAGTCAGAGCGAAGGCCCGAATATGCAGCAGATTCCAAGAAGAGAACAGGAATTATTCTTGAAAGTATTGTCTACACTGGGACCGGCATATTCACTTCATACTCCAGAAGCAATATTTACAGCTTTGAAGCGCGGAGATGCAACAGTGAATGGAAAAGAAAAAAGATCCCCATTCTATATGCTTCTTCCAATGAATATCCAACCGAAGGTTATGATAGGGTGTAACCTTTTGGAATTCCCAGAAAAATCACCGGAATCAAAGGTGATCAGTATTGATCAGGAAACCTACAACGAAGCGGTGAATGCAATTTGTTCTGCTTCAAGAATTACAGTAAAAACAGGAGGCGGCGCTGCCAATATTGATGGAAAAGTATTAGAAGAATT
>ENA-OQET01000500-OQET01000500.1-human-gut-metagenome-genome-assembly--contig:-NODE-500-length-20652-cov-3.976663_pt1 | contig 20652 bp, 23 predicted proteins | sample MGYA00242800_ERZ504645 | MGnify/ENA primary metagenome ERZ504645 (study PRJEB26092, sample SAMD00036308) | human gut metagenome | host: Homo sapiens | study: EMG produced TPA metagenomics assembly of... | reverse complement strand
AATAATTTCCCACGTGCTTCTCCCAGCTCAAGCAAGCGTTCCGATTCCAGCTGTAAAACCTTTCCACCCATAATTTCATCTACTCCATCATCGTCCGGAAAAACATCATCAAATATAGTATTATTGGTCATTAACACTCCTACTGGTATATACGAATTATACCACACAACAAAACATGGAAAACACCATAAACCAGCTTTTCACAAAATACACAGTAACAAAAATGGAAAACGCTTCAGAATCCAAAGCTCCGGAAATGTCCATACAGACAAAAAGATCTTATAAGATATACCAACCCCATCACTACCAGGCCGACAGCGAAGCGCCTCAGCCCATCCACTCCGTCAGGCCACAAGGAAACTCAGCCTTTCGCCCCAGGCATCCAGCGCAGCTCTGATGCCCCATCCCCTACCGGGAAAACCACTCAACCTACCACTCCAAATAAACCTACCACCCTACCGTCCTGAACCTCACAGCCCGTGCCGAGGATGCTGTCTGGTCTGCCTCTGCAGGAGGGGAGCTGATTCTTGGCTGGCGGAAATCTGCGTTGTTTTTTCAAAAGTCCGCTGTCTGAGCGGCTGCAAGACGCGAGTTCGGACTTTTGGAAAAACGCTTTTAGCAGATTCCCGGCAGCCTAGAAGCCAGCCCCCGACGAAGCCGCAGACCAGACAGCATCCCCGGCTCGGGCGTACGTTCACCCCCACCACCCTCTTCCCACCAAAATAAAAATCTGCTATAATACAACCACACAACAAAAATTCAAAAATAACAAAGCGACAATCACCAATCAATCGCATTCAAAAATCCAAAGGAAAGACAAGGTAAAACATAAATGAAATTTCCACCCAACATCAAAATCCCCGACTCCCTCAAAGGAGTCTTCAAAAAAATGCTCCACCCCGGATCCCCTCAGAGAACCCCGGCGCAACCCCAAGGACAACATCCCCCTGAACTTCCGCGAACGCAGCAATGCCCGCGTAAGTCTTATGGCATCCGTCATCGTCCTTGCGATCCTGGTCCTCTTCTTCAATCAGCTGGACTACCGCCTCATCCGCAAACCAGCCATAGACGCCCAGAAAAAAGCCGCGGCAGTCAAAGCCAAGGCCGATCAGGAAGCAGCCGACACCACTGCCGAAACTACCACTGCATCAGTCATCGCAGTAGGCGACAACCTCTATCACCAGAGTCTCATCGACGCAGGCGCATCCTCTGACGGCAACTGGAACTACGACAAGATCTACACCCACATCCAGAACGCCATCAAGGACGCAGACATCAAAATGATCGATCAGGAAACCGTCTTCACAACCGACCATGACAGCGTAAGCTCCTACCCATCCTTTGCAACACCCACAGAAGTAGGAGACGCCATTATAAAAGCAGGATTCAACGTAGTAGAATCCGCCAACAACCACATCGATGACTTCGGCGAAGGCTTCCTCACAGACACACTGAACTTCTGGAAAACCAAATATCCGGATGTCACACTTCTGGGGATCCATGACTCCCAGGAAGATGCCGACACCGTCAAGATCCGTGAAGTAAACGGTATCAAGATCGCATTTCTGGATTACACCTACGGCACAAACGTAGGCGGCATTGAAGGAAAAGACTACATGATCGACATGATCCGCAAAGACAAGATCACAGCCATGATCCAGAAAGCAAAACAGCAGGCCGACTGCATCATCTTTGTAGCACACTGGGGTACCGAAGACGAAACCATGCCAAACGAATACGAAAAACAGTGGGCAGCCTACCTTATGGAGCAGGGCGTAAATGTCATCATCGGCGGACATCCACATGTACTCCAGCCATATGGCCGCCTTACTGATGACAAAGGCAATGAAACTGTAGTCTTCTACTCTCTGGGAAATTTCGTATCCACCCAGCAGAAGCTGGAAGAACTTCTCGGCGGAATGGCAAAATTCACCATTCAGAAAACCGTACAGGACGGCAAGACCTCAATTGAGATCCTGACCCCTACAGTGGAACCTCTGGTCATGCATTACAACAGCGATGCCGGTGAATTCGGACCATATATGCTTTCCGATTACACAGAAGAACTTGCATCTCAGAACGGTGTACAGTCATACATTGGCTCCGGTGTATTCACTCTTGGCAACCTGAAAAAGAAGTTCAACGAGATCATGTCCATGAATGTCACTCCATCCACAGGAACCAACCTCCTGGATGTGACCATTGACACAGACCTGAACATGATCGATGCATCCGGAAATGTCGTAGAAGATACCGACTCCATCACAGCAGAAAAATATTACGCAGATAAAGGCATTGACATCACTTCCGAAGACTTTAACTCTGCTGATAATAACTCAGGCAGCACAGACGACTCCTCGGATGACGGTTCCTACGACGACAGTTACTCTGACGACGGTTCCTACGATGACGGTTCCTACGACGATGGTTCCTACGACGACGGTTCCTACGATGATGGTTCCTACGATGATGGTTCCTACGATGATGGTTCCTACGATGATGGTTCCTACGATGATGGTTCCTACGATGATGGTTCCTACGATGATGGTTCCTACGATGATGGTTCCTACGATGATAGCGAAGAATAGCAATAACTTTTCGTAACCAGTTTATACCCAGATCCATAAAATACCGGAGATCCGGCACCTCTGAAGCCAACACTTCAAAGGTACACAGATCTCCGGTATTTTTATTTTATCTTTTATATTTTCTTTCAAAGATTTCGCTATACAGAATATCAGTATGTAAATATACCAACTCCATAAGCTTCCAACGGATATGCAAAAGAAAATTCCCGGTTGTCACAATTTTTCTTTTCGGCTTTAAATACCTTGCCCTTCGGAAGAAGCCCCTGCTCATCCATGATCAGCTTGTACTGTTTTTTCTTCGGAACGCCTACACGGTAATCCGGACGTGCTACCGGTGTAAAGTTGCATACTATCAGGATATTATTACGTCTTGTAGGAGATTTTCTCACAAAGCTGAAGATACTTCTGTCGCCATCGTTGGCATTGATCCACTCAAATGCAGATGGATCATTATCTGCACCGTAAAGTGCCGGATATTTGCGGTAGATATGCAGAAGATCACTGACATACTGCTGCAGCTTCTGATGATTTTCTTCGCCAAGAAGATACCAGTCAAGCTCTCTGGCCTCACTCCACTCACGCAGCTGTCCGAAATCCTGTCCCATAAACAGAAGCTTCTTACCCGGATGCCCGAACATAAAAGTATATCCGGCCTTCAGGTTCTTGAATTTATCATCCAGCTCTCCTGGCATCTTCTCCAGCATAGAACACTTCAGATGTACTACCTCATCATGAGACAGAACCAGAACATATTTCTCACTGTATGCATAAGTCATAGAAAATGTCATCTTATTATGATTAAATTTTACGGAAATATGGATCCAGCTTCATGTATTCCAGGAAGTCGTTCATCCAGCCCATATTCCACTTCAGAGAGAATCCAAGCCCGTCGTCTTCTGCCTTACCTGTTACCATCGGCCATGCGGTAGATTCCTCTGCGATCATGACAGTTCCATGATTTCTTCCGAGAACAACGGTATTCAGATGCTTAAAAAATTCAATAGCCTCCAGATTCTTGTTTCCGCCGTATTTATTGGCGATCCACTCACCGTCTTTCTTACCGTAATCCAGGTAGAGCATGGATGCAACCGCATCTACACGAAGACCATCAACGTGGCATTCCTCTACCCAGTAAAGAGCGTTTGCGATCAGGAAATTCTTCACCTCCGGACGTCCGTAATTGTAGATCTTGGTTCCCCAATCCGGATGCTCACCCTGTCTCGGATCTGCATGCTCATATACAGCAGTTCCGTCAAAGTTAACCAGTCCGTGTGCATCCTTCGGAAAATGTGCCGGTACCCAGTCAAGAATGATACCGATCTTCTGACGGTGAAGATAATCCACCAGATATTTGAAATCCTGCGGTGTTCCGTAGCGGGAAGTCGGTGCGTAATAGCCGGTTACCTGATAGCCCCAGGAACCGTCAAAAGGATGCTCTGCGATACCCATAAGCTCCACATGGGTGTATCCCATTTTTTTGACATACTGTGCAAGCTTCGGCGCCAGTTCTCTGTAGGAATAGAAACCATCCTCATCCTCTGCTGTCTGCGGATGCTTCATCCAGGAACCCGGATGCACCTCATAGATAGACATGGCACCTGTGTCCGGATCAAAGTTCTCGCGATTTTTCATCCAGGTATCATCTTTCCATTTATAGTTGGTGATATCTGTAATACGAGAAGCTGTTCCGGGACGCATTTCAGCGGCATTGGCATATGGATCTGCCTTGTAAAGCTCCTCACCATGTGCACCTGTAATGTAAAATTTATACAGCTGTCCGATCTTCGCTCCCGGTACAAATGTCTCATAAACGCCAATGGGTCCAACTTTTTTCATGGGATTCTTCTCCGTATCCCATTCGTTGAATTCACCTATAACAGAAACCGCCTGTGCATTAGGTGCCCACACTGCAAAATAAACCCCCTTTTTTCGGTTCTGCGTATCTGGATGTGCTCCCAGCTTCCTGTAAATATCATAATTCGTGCCCTGACCAAACAGATACTGGTCAAGCTCCGTAAATTGTAATTTCTTTCCCATTTTCAGGTACCTCCCTTTATAGTTCTGCCACCGTCCATTCCCCAATTTTAAGTGGAATTTTTTATTCTATAATTATACCAATCCCCATATTTTCAGTCAAGGAAAAACCCTCTCCGGCTAATATGTGTCTATTATCCGACAGTGTCAGATAAAGTCAAAAAAGAGACCTGAATGACGCACATTTTGTCATTCAGGTCTCTCCTGTCATTTTTTAATATTCTTCGCTTCCATCGTCATAAGATTCGTCGTAGGAACCATCATCATAGCTTCCATCATCGGAAGATCCATCCGAATAATCACTTTCGTCAGAACCATCGGAATAGTCCCCTTCATCGGAAGATCCGTCACTGACATCCGATCCGTCAGAAGAATCGCTTCCATCGGAGCCATCCTCAGAGGAATCCTCTGAATCGCTGGAATTTCCTGCATATCCTGCAACACGACCAGCCTGAAGAGAGCTGTCCCAGAAGTCAGAATAGGAAGCACTCTGTAACGTAACATCCTTCGCTTCTGCAAGCTCGCTGACTGTTACAAGCTTATATCCCTGGTCGATCAGTGCCGGGATCAGCTTCTCTGTGGCACACTTCACAGATGGTTCATGAATATCATGCATCAGGATGATAGAACCGTCTCCCAGTGAGGAATCATTCATGATCTGGTTATAATCTGCATCCGCATCCATCAGCTTCCAGTCCAGAGAATCCGTAGACCACATGAAGAAAGGCTTGCCAACTGCACTCATCTGCTCATCTGTGATCGCGCCATACGGTGCACGACATACCGTTGATGCCTGCCCACAGGCTTTTACCAGTGCATCATCCGTCTTCTGGAACTCCTGCATAACAGAATCCAGATCCATATTCGGCAGTGTCTGTTCCGGATGATCCCAGGTATGGTTACCGATCTCGCAGCCAAGCTTTACCATTCGCTGTATGGTAGATTCACGGCCCTCCACATTCTGTCCCAGCATAAAGAACGTAACATGGATATTGTATTTCTCAACAGTATCAAGAAGTGTCTCTGTATACTCTCCAGGACCATCATCAAAGGTCAGAGCGATCATCGGGCGCTTCTTGGAAGGATCATAAGAGCCATCCTCATTAAAATAATAGTCCTTCACACCTTTCTCCACCCATCCGGTCTGCATGTATCCCTTTTTATCAAAGCTGTATGTTGTTCCGTCAATATCCGCAAAACCATTTACATAATATGTACCATCCGGATTCTGATACCACTTTCCTGTAGAATCCTCATGCCATCCCGGAGTCATAACAGAAAGCCTTTCGCCTGCTGCACTGCCCTTTACCGGCATCACCGTTGCATCCGTACCGGAATCCGCGCTGTCTGTATCCGAAGCAGCCGTATCCGTCGATGCCGTACCGTCCTTCGTACTGCTGCCTGTGGAAGCTCCGGCGGTATTTGCCTGGACATTTACTGTCTCCGCATCCTTATTGCTTCCGCCGCCTGCATGGTTGACGATGGGAAGAATTACCCCTCGAACAACAAAAACCAGCAGAAGAATCGCCGCAACTACACAGGTTATCCGCTTCATCATCCGCCGCCGTCTTAACTGCTGCTGTTTTCTGCGCATCCTCTCACGCAAAACTCTTTTGTCCATTTTTTACATCCCCGTTTATATACTCATATCTTTCTTTGATATTTAATGTCTGTCTTTAATCATACCGCATTTAACGCTTAAATACAATGGAAATTCCCGAAAGAATCTCTTAATTTGTTACTGTTCACTCCGTTCTCAGTAACACACTTCGCGATGCACATGTAAAAAAACTGGTACCCGAAACACATTCCGGGCACCACACTTTTTTAGCTGCTGATACTGTCAGATCACTCCTGACCCGCTGCATCCTGATCCGCCTCGCCGTCTTCCGGCACCATATCTGTAGCCTCTGCCGCTTCCAGCTCTTCATCCACGGTACCTTCCGCACTGCTTCCGTCCGAGGAAGGATCATCTCCGTTTACTCCCTGGGTATCACCGGCAGAAACCTTCTCCTCAACCGTTGCATTGTCCAGGATAAAATCTTCCACTCTGAGAAGTCCGATGGATTCATCCACGGCTGCCTGTCCGTATTTATCTACCAGCGCAGCCAGATCCTTCACACTGTATGCTTTGATCAGTTCATCCTGGATACTGAGAGATTTTTTGTCTTCAAGTGTCATATTCTCCGCATCCATGATCCCCTGTACGATCAGGTTCTGCTTTACTTTAAACTCCGCATACTGACCGCTCTGCTCCTCAAAATCATCCATGGAGATTCCCTGAGCTTTTACAAAATCCTCCAGCGTCATATCACCCTGTTTTGCATAATTCTCATACAGACTGCGAAACTCTGTCTTGGCTGTATCCAGATCCTCCTGTGGATATTCCTTCACTTCAGATGCTGAGAGCACTGTGTTCCATGCAGTTTCACGCAATGTGTTCTGTGCACTTGTCTTCGCTTCATCCTCCAGTGTAGTACGGATTTCCTTCTTGTAATCATCCACACTCTTGCAGTCTGTATTCTTGGCTACCCAGGTATCGGTAAGCTCAGGTGCACGCTTAAAGCTCTGCAGAGTGACCTTAAATACCACTTCCTGTCCGGCCAGCTCTTCCGAAGAGTATTCCTTCGGGAAAGTCAGATCGAGATCCTTAGTCTCACCTTTTTTCATTCCGATGATCCCGTCCTCAAATCCGTCGATAAACGTTCCGGAGCCTATGGTCAGCTCATAATTATTTGCAGTACCGCCGTCAAAAGCCACTCCGTCCTTGGTTCCCACATAATTAATGGTAACCACATCTCCGTTCTGAACACTGCCTTCCGTTACTTCCTCAGCCTTGTTCTGAAGCTCTTCCTTGATCCTTCCGTCAACCATATCATCGGTTACGGCTTCTACTGTGTTATCAAGAGTCAGCCCCTTATATTCTCCGATGGTCACATATTTGCTCACATCATCCACGGAAACAAGCCTTGTGTCTCCGGAGGCTGCCTCTTCGCTGTCTTTATTGGAATCCGTTTCTTCTGACTCTTTGGAATCTGCAGATCCGGAATCTTCTTTATCTGTTGTATCCTGCGCTTCTGCTGCAGGTTTTTTGTCATCTTTCTGGTCTGTTGATGTGCCACATGCAGTGATCGCCAGTGCCGCACACAGTGCAAGAACCATGAGATATGCTTTTTTCTTCATAACCTACTCCCTTCATCAAGTACTGTCGGTTCGATTATAATCTTTTTTTATACAGATTTGTAAAGTGTGTTTGCTGTCTTACATTTCCGGTACCGGTGTCGGTCTGGAAGAATCCCACACCTCCGATACATCAAACAGGTCACTGAGCATATCCGGATTGTAATACATTCTGTATCCATCCAGATTCCGTCTTCCCTGACGGAAATATTCACTTGTGATCTGCACAAAATACTGACTGGAATCTACATTGCAGAAATAGCGGTAGCCACGGCTTTTGTAATACTCATACTTCTCATTATCCGAGGTGTATCCTTCCCAGTCGCCGATATCCGCACCAAAGGCAAAATGATCATATCGGTTTTTCCGAGGATGGGTGCCACATATTTTTCCCATTTTTTATTATCGGTCTTCAACTCCGCTGCTGTGGAGCTTTGTAGCGTTTTCTGTGACCCCAGGTATGGCTTGCAAATTCCCACCCGTCCTTTTTCATGGCCTTCGCCACTTTTTTGGCTGCTTTTACTTCTTTATCATAGTCAAATCGGATTGGCCTTGAGAAAGCCTTCTGGTCATCCTGAAGATTCTTCTTGGTCTTATATGCCCCATCTGTACGGTAGCCCAGAACACCATTATAACCGGTCATTGCCAGGATACCCCTTTTCTTCCATGATAGGAAAAATCCGGATGTTCTTTGATAAAGGAATCCAGGATCGGCACCACATCGTAATCTCCGGTCACAACTGTACCGTCTGCCTTCTTATACTCGCATTTGATATCTCCGTTGTCGTCGATCACCAGCTTTGTGGCAAATCCGTCTCCGTCCATATAATGATAGTAGCTGACGTCATCCTCTGAAAGAACAAAAGGGATCTGCTTCGGCACATGATCTTCCCTTGCTCATGGTTCCGTCATCATTGATCACAGCCATATCATGAGGACTCACCAGTACGTAACCCTTATCATACATGATCTGGAGCATTTTTTGAACTCGCTGACTGTGGTCATCATCTGATTATATCCGGCCTCATCGGAATCTCCGTCAAAGGCCAGTGAGGTATTCACGATCAGGGAATGAAAAAATACATGGGTGATATTCTCAAGTGGATATTCCACACAGGCATCTCTTTTTTTCATGTAGGCTGCTGCTGCTTCCTGCATCTTGTCACTGGTGGCAAATTTCCAGTTGTTTTTCAACACGGAGATCGCGCCGGTGTAATCATACTGCTGTGCCAGTTTTTTGGCTTTTTTGAGAAGTGTTTTTTCGTCTGAGGAAGTACTGTCGGAGCTGTTCTCGGCAGCTTCCCTTTTCTGTGTTTCTTTTTCTGCCTTTTTTTCTTCCTTCGGTGTCTCGGTAGCTGCCGGCTGGTCCTCCGGATCCGCTGCTACTTTGGCTTCTTCGGACTGTTCTTCTTCGGCTTCCGCAGCTTCTGCTTCCGCTTCATCAGACTGTGTATCCTCGTCATCCTGTGTCCCGGAGATCATATTGTCCACCTGAACAGTGACCGGATGGTTTCCGCCCACAAGAAGTGACGCCGCAAGCACTGTTGTCAGTACACCTGCAATTTTTTTCTTCATAATAATATATATGCCCCTTTCTAAAAGTCCCCTCGTATCTCCGGATATGACCGTTACATCGGCGGTACCGGTGTCGGTCTTGCCGGATCAAAAACATCTTTTACGTCAAAAAGATCGGATAACAGTTCCGGGTTATAATACATACGGTATCCATCCAGATTTCGTCTTCCCTGACGGAAGTACCGATCCCGGATCTGTACATAATACTGGCTGGAATCCACGTTGCAGTAATAATTATATCCCTGCCCCTTCAAATATTCGAATTTATCCCCGGAATACTCCTGGTCATTGGTAATGTCGGTTCCAAAAGCAAAAATGATAACATCCGTTCCCCCGATCAGCGGATCTACATTTTTCTTGAAACGTTCGGTATCTGCCTGAAGCTTCTCCAGTGTGACCTGTCCCACATTCTGATGTCCCCAGGTATGGCTCGCAAATTCCCAGCCTTCTGCCTTCATGGCATCGGCAACCTTTTTTGCGGCTGCCCGTTCTTTTTCCAGGCTGAAATCCGGATGTGCATCCAGCCACTGTACTTTATTTTCATCCAGATCTGCCGGACGGGTCTCATAGCTTTCGTCGGTCCGGTATCCCAGGATCCCGTTGTATCCGGTAAGTGCCAGGATTCCTTTTGCACCGCGGTATGAGAAATCCGGATGCTTTTCCACAAAACGGTCGATCAGCGGAACCATGTCGTAATCTCCCACGGATACGCTTCCGTCATCTTCCACATATTCATTGCGGATCTTTCCTTTATCATCCACGATCAGCTTCGTGGCATAGCCGTCACCGTCCATGTAATGATAATAGCATACATCATCCTGTGAGAGGACAAACGGCGTTTTCCCAGGCGGAAGAAGGATCTCTCCCTCTGTGATGTTCCCGTTGTCGTCTGCCTTTGCCATGTCCTTGATGCTTACCATCACATAGCCCTTGTCATACATGGTCTGCGTGATCTTGTTAAACTCATCAATGGTTGTCATGACCTGATTATAATCTGCTTCTTTGTAGTCTCCGTCAAACGCTTTGGATGGATCCTTGATCAGAATATGATAAAAGACATGTGTCACCTTTTCAAGGGGCCATGCCGTACAGGTTGCTTTTATGTCTTCGTATTTTTTTGCAGCTGCCTGCATCTTCTTATCCGAATCATAGGACGGAGCCTTTTTCAGAAGATCGATAGCTTTGTCATAGTTATACTGACTGGCCAGAAGCTCTGCCTCTGCGAGAGTATCTTTGGAAGTGGTCTCTGTATTTTTAGTACCTGCTTCTAAAGCTTTTTCTCCGGAAACGGTCTGTTCTTTCTGTTTGTCAGAAGAAACCATCTTCTCTTTTGAAGCCTTCTCACTTCTGCCCTTCAGCGCACCGACCCCTACTGATGCCCCGACTGCGACGATCATTGCCGCTGTTATGATGGCCAGACGTTTTCTGCGTTCCTTCAGCTGGCGCTTTCTGCGGCGTTTCAATACCTCTTTCCGCCATTCTTCGTACTCAGGAGTCCCCATTTCCGGTCGGGTTCCCCCGGGCTTTTTCTCTTTCATATAATATTTCCTCCATCTCTGGTTTATCCATTACATATGTTAGCTCAAAGATAGTTATGTCCTGTATTCTCTGCAGCATACACAGATGAACTGCATCGTAATCATTATAACTGGTAACTGCTGAAATTTCCACCGTTCCACCTGTCTTTTTCACTTTTTTAATTGCCTTTTTGACGAAACAATGCTAAAATGTTGTTTGCGTAATGTAACCGATTGCGAAACAAATATATATACAGGGGGATTCTCAAATGAGTACAGTTACCATCGTTCTTCTGGTCATCCTCGTTATTCTGATCGCAGCAGTGATCGCACTCTATTTCTTCGGAAAAAAAGCTCAGAAAAAACAGGACGAACAGCAGGCTCAGATCCAGGCTAACAAACAGACAGTTTCCATGCTGGTCATCGATAAAAAACGGATGCCGCTGAAAGATTCCGGACTTCCACAGATGGTCATCGACCAGACACCTAAGCTTATGCGCCGGTCCAAGCTTCCGATCGTAAAAGCCAAAGTCGGTCCGAAGATCAACATCCTTATTGCAGATGAAAAAGTTTTTGATCTGATCCCGGTCAAAAAAGAGATCAAAGCTGAAGTCAGCGGTCTTTACATCGTTGGCGTAAAAGGAATCCGTGGTTCTCTCGAAGCACCACAGAAGAAGAAAAAAGGCTTCCTCGCAAGATTCCGTAAATGATCAGAATCCAAAACAGCCGCCATGCTTTCAGGAATTCCTCTGATGCATGGCGGCTGTTCTTATGTAGTGTAATTATATATCTTTTATTTTCTGCAGGATCTATAAAACAAAATCCTTGCAGTCTCTTGGCTGTACCTGGATCGCCAGATAGCAGTCTGCCACATGTTCTTCATTCATATCCAGCGCATAATCTGCTTTGATCTGAAGGTTCTCTTCGCTTTCCGTCAGCTCCAGATTCGTAGCTGAGATTCCCATCTGAAGTGTTCCGTAAGGGGTAGTATAATAGGTCATGTTTTTTTTCGCCCTGTTCAAATACCATGTGTACATTGACCAGTCCCTTCTTGCTGACCTCCAGACCCTTTCCGGATACTTTTATGTAATTGATGGTGGGTTCTGCTGTTTCATCCAGCAGTTCCTCATATCTGAGATAATGAGAACCATTGCGGAAATAATACTGTCCCGGAACAATGATCTCTATAGGTTCCTGATCCCCCTGTGCATCCATCATCTGAAGCCCTCTTACATGGATCAAAACTTCTTTCTGCATTCTTTTCTCCTATCATTTATGTACAGATCTGTTTAATATTTTTCGATATCGATCTTCTGTGCTTTTTCTACGTTATACGGCAGGATGGAATTGGCCAAAATCCTTAAACTTCTCTGCAAGATCACTTACATAAAAGCGATACGGGAATTCCTCCTGTGCTACCTCATTGCTGGCAAGATCCAGTCTGGAGAGCAGCATTTTTAAGCTCCAGCGCCGTCTCATATGCAGGATTCACAAGGCAGACCTCCTCACCCATGATCTTGCGGATGGTAGATCTTAAAAGAGGATAGTGCGTACATCCGAGGATCAGTGTATCGATCTCCTGCTCCTGCAGCTCCTTCAGATATCTTCTCGCAACTTCCTCAGTGACCGGATCATGATACCAGCCCTCTTCTACCAGCGGAACAAACAGCGGGCACGCTTTTCCGATCACGGTGATCTCCGGATCCAGTTCTTTCAGATAAGAGGCATGGATACCGCTTCCTACCGTGCCCACCGTTCCGATAATGCCCACCCGTTTATTTCTGGTTTCCTGGGCAGCAACTTTGGCACCGGCCTCGATTACTCCAAGGATCGGGATATCCAGTTCATCCTTCACCGCATCCAGAGCAAATGCACTGGCTGTATTACAGGCCACCACAATGGCCTTCACCTTCTGTTCCTGCAGAAAATGAATGATCTGGCGGGAATAACGGATCACCGTTTCTCTGGATTTGCTTCCATAGGGAACTCTGGCTGTGTCTCCGAAATATACGATTTTTTCCGATGGGAGATTGCGCATGATCTCCCGGGCTACTGTCAGTCCTCCGATACCGGAATCAAACACACCCACCGGTGCGTTTCTGTCTATATTCATTGATCTTATCTCCTGAAATAATTAATCGAACGTGATTGGTCCGTTGAAATATTGTATCACCAATCCAGGGCTTGCGCAAGCCAGAAGGATATCTTCACCGGCTTATTTTCCCCGTTATCCTCTGCTTTTTCAAAACAGAATTCCGGGTAGATCGTTCCCCACCAGGCATAAAACTGTGGCTGCCGATCACCGGCAGTTCTTCTCTCCCAGGTACTCCCTGCAAGGTCACTGCCGTGAGCAAAAGGAACCCTCCTGCTTTTTTTAATACATGCTTCTTCGTTTTTATATGCTCCATGAGCAAGCCCTCCTGTCAAAAATCTTCTGATGATCTTATCCAGAGATATACTGTACGATTTATCGTACTGATCATCATCTATATTATTAACAGTCCGGCTCCCATCTATTCATTACTGCCGTAATCCACTTCCAGAAGCTCACCTTCCACCCATATCTCCGGAAGCCAGGGCAGCGTTCCATCCTGACAGAACTGATGATATACCTCCCGCAGAGTCACACCCTTCTTCTGCTGCCCGGATGTGCGGTTCTCCTGGATTCCCTGAAGGTATTCCCCTATGGAGCTTTCCCGAGCTCCCTTCCAGTGAAAAACATCTCCCAGCATATCCGTCCGGAACACGTAGACATCCTCTCCGATATGCTCTTCCTGTTTCAGATATCCGATCAGTGCTTCCCGGGATCCCTCTTCCAGGATCTGTTCATCCAGGATCAGCACTTCAAGATGACCCAGATCCAGAAATTTTTCCTGAGACCGGTTGTAAACTGCCTCGATCTCCTGAAAGTCCCGGCCGGAAAGAGTCAGCACAGAAATCGGATCTTCGTCCGGTTTTTCCTGTCCGGTAGCTGTACTCATATCCGGCATTGCATATTTCAGCACAAAGCCATTCTCTGAAACACCGGCCCCCAGTGCCAGCGGATAAGCTCTTTTTTTCCCGGTTCTACTGCCGCACAGCCTGATCCCGTCAAAGTGATGACCAGGACAAGTCCTGCCACAGTTACTTTTTTCTTCCGTCTTCCCCGGTTTTCCGTACTGAGAAAAAGCTGTATCACAAGCAGAAACGGTACAAAGATGTACCCCAGATACCAGCCATAATACTCCCGGATCCCCATCCCGTTTCTCTCATACAGGGAAAGCAGCCAGCCTGCTGCCGGGATCCAGTACCGACCGGTCCCGAATCCGGTTTTTTCCGCGATCTGATTTCCGTAATGAAACAAACTTCCCAGAGAAAACAAAAGTCCGAATACCAGAAACCCCATCCATATCACATCAAATCTCGCCAGTACGTTTCCCGGAAGATCTGCACCCTCCAAAAGAGGCAGTACCGGACAGATCTCGTTTTTAAGGCGTGCACCTCCAAAGACTGCCGGAAGAAGGAGCTGCATTCCAAAAATGATCCCGCAAACTGTAAGAAAAGCCAGGATCACAGGTTTTCTGGCACTTCCTTGTTTTTTTGCATACTCCAGCCCGAAAGGAAGAAGTCCTGCTCCTGAAAAAGCACACAAAAGTGTATACAGATCACGGAGCCATCGCTCTCCTGTAAATCCTGTTTCCGGATCTTTCATCACTTCCATAAAGTACTCTGTTTTTCCCTGCCCTGCACATAAAAGCATCAGAAGAAGAATCCCTGCCAGAAAAATCCTTCCGGACACCTCAGCGATCCGCCCTCTTCTCTGCATTCCGCGATGCGTTCCCAGACTACAGGCTGCAACTGCAAGAAGAGACAGCCATTTTCCGGAAATCCCGCTGATCAGACTTTCCGGGATCACCTCCCCCAGAAGGCCCGAAAGAAATGCCGAACTTGCGATCACATATACCAAAAAATGAACAGGCCAATTAAATCGTACAGTAAAACTTCCTGTCCTTTTTGGGAAAAGCTCTCCATATGCAGGTGTCAGACGTATCAGCCAGATCACATAAAAAAGAGAGCACTACGGCCGCAGCAGCTGTCCCTGCCATGGCACTGATGCCCAACATCGCTCCATTCTTAAACAGGCACAGCAGAAACGGCGCCGGAAACACCAGTATGATCTGCCGAAAAAGCTGCCTGTGGGAAATCCTGTTATTCTCCGCAAATCTCATAACCTTTATCCTTTCCGGCTCCATGGCCTTGTCCGAAGCCTGCGTTTCTGGGCATTTCTGGCATACAGCGGCCGGAATTTCCGCTTCCGGAAGGGCTGTCGCAAAATCCTTCCACCGGTTTCCGTCTCACTGTTCTTCTCTACAAAAGGTACCAGATATGGGACACCGAAGCTTAAAAGTCCTGCCAGATGCGCCATGGTGAGATACAGTCCCAACACGATTCCGAATATACCTAGAAATCCTCCCAGAAACAGAAAAGCGTACTTCAGAAGCCGGAATGCAGAAGCAAATTCCTCATTAGGTATAGCCAGTGATCCCAGTGCTGTCAGTGCCACGATGATCACTACCACCGGGCTGACAAGATTGGCCTCCACCGCAGCCTGTCCGATGATCAGTCCTCCTACGATCCCAATGGCATTTCCAAGAGCTCCCGGGATCCGCACACCAGCCTCCCGTATCAACTCAAAAGACAGTTCCAGGAACACCAGCTCCACTACACTGGAAAATGGAACGCCATCTCTTGCCTGTGCAAAGGAAAGGATCAGATTCGCCGGAAGGATCTGTGTATGAAACCGGATCACAGCCAGATAAAGTCCGGGGAGCAGCGTTGCCACAGCCATGGCCAGATACCGGAGCACCCGCAGGAAAGATGCCATCTCAAAACGGTTGTACCAGTCTTCACTGCTTTCCATAAAACTGTTGAATGCTCCGGGAACCACCAGTGCCACCGGCGAATTGTCGCAGAGCAGAACTGCTTTTCCATTCAGCAGCTCCTGGGCAGCCCGGTCCGGCCGCTCCGTTGTCTGAAACTGAGGAAAGGGAGAATACCATGCTTCTTCTGTCAGCTGTTCCAGCATCCCGCTGTCCAGGATCCCGTCCACTGCAAAAGATTCCAGGCGCTCTTTCACAGCAGTCAGAAGCTCCTCATGGACCAGATCCTCCACATAAAGAAGCTGTACCACCGTATTGGAGCGTACACCGATGCTGCTCTGTTCCACCTTCAGCCTGGTATCCCGGATCCGCTTTCTCACAAGGGCCGTATTGGTTTTTACACTGTCACAGAACCCCTCCTTGGAGCCTCTGAGGACCTTTTCCGTTTTCACCTCTGATACAGCCAGCCCCGGATATCCTTTACTGGAAATTTTCATTGCTTTGTCGTATCCATCCAGAAAGAAAACTGCATTTCCCGAAAGAATGGCACCAAATACCTCCTCCATGGAAGACAGCTCCTTCACATCTGCAATTCCAAGACTGTTTCGGCGGATAAATTCCCGGATCTTTTCCTCCGGGATCTCCCAGAAATGATTGATCATTTTTCCGATAGCAGAATCATCCAGCATCATGTTTGAAACCGCAACCTCAATATAGACCATCAGACAGTCCGCCTTATGTCCCTCACCAAGGCGCATGGGCCTGATCAGGATATCATCGCAGTTTTCACACCGTTTCCGGATATACGATTCATTTTCATGAAGAGATATCGATATCTTCCTTGTTTCCATAAAGTCACCATCCTTTACAGCAAGTTCCCCCACTGCTTATTGCTTTTCGCAATTGAAACAGGGGACTTACTTGATTCGGTTAAAAAAAGAGATGCCCCAATGACATCTCTCTTAATATTCCCGCATATCCGGTTCTTATTCTTTTTTCTCGGCCTCTTTGGCCTCATTCTCCGCGCGGATAGTACGGATGATCGCTTTTCGTTGATTCTCCAGATGATGGAAAGAAATATCCTGCGCCTTTTGCACATCTCCTTCACGGATGGCTTTTACCAGCTCTTCATGCTCACTAACCAGAAGATTTCTTGTCTGCTCCTCCTTCAGATACTCTACACGATAACGATACATCTGCTCACGGAGATTATTCAGGACCTGATTCAGACGCTTATTATCAGAAGCCTGATATATGATCTCGTGGAAAGCCACATCGGTTTCCGCCAGACGGACCAGATTTCCCTCTGCTTTTGTTTTTTCAAATTCCTTGGCTGCCACCCAGAGCTTCCCATGCCTCCATCCTCTGTGATCAGCTTGCACGCTTTTTCTATGGCAACATTTTCGAGGGCGATACGCACCTCCAGAACATCGTTCAGATCCTTTTCTGTGATGCTGGCTACCTGTGCACCTCTGCGTGGGATCATCACTACAAGACCTTCCTGCTCCAGCTTGCGCATAGCCTCACGCACCGGTGTTCTGCTCACGCCAAGACGCTCTGCAATGGGCCGATTCTCCAGAAGTCTTTCGCCGGCTCAGCTCTCCCTTCAGGATTGCCTGCCGCAAGGTGTTAAAAACAACATCCCGAAGCGGCAGATATTCATTCATATTTACTGAAAAATCACTTGTCATTTGTAACTCCTCCATCTCTATTGTAATATCCGTGGCAAATACAGTCTTGCAAGCCCGCTCTTTCTGAGGCTTCTGGCTGCCGCGGCCATCTTATCCCTGTTATCAAAGATTCCAAACACAGTAGGACCGCTTCCGCTCATCACGGCTTTCAGCGCACCTTTTTCTTCCATAAGGTTCTTGATATTGCCGATCACAGGATACTGTCGGATGATCCCCGGTTCAAATACATTCTCCATTCTGGATGCCATGGCATACAGATCATTATTTCTGATAGCTCCGATGAGTCCATCGATGTCCGGATGTTTTCCGATCCCTTCCAGATTCAGATTCTCATAGGCTGTTTTTGTGGAAACATTGATTCCCGGTTTTCCTATCAGAACATAACATTTCGGAACTTCCGGAAGTCTGGTCAGCTTCTCTCCGATTCCCTCCGCAAGAGCTGTTCCCCGCATGATACAATACGGAACATCTGCTCCGACCTTTACTGCACGTTCCATCAGCTGTTCTTCAGTAAGCCCTAAATGGAACATCCGGTTCACACCCACAAATGCGGCCGCTGCATCGGAGCTGCCTCCTGCCATGCCTGCTGCCACCGGGATAAATTTACGAAGCTTGATGGAAAGTCCCTCTTCAACATCGAACTCCTCCATCAGCATCTGTGCTGCCTTATATACAAGATTTCTCTGATCTGTAGGAATAAACGGAAGATTGGTCGTCAGTACGATCCCCGGCCGTCTGGTCTTTCTGATATCCAGGATATCATACATACGGATGGTCTGCATGATCATGCGTACCTCATGATAACCGTCCTCTCTCTTTCCCAGAACATCAAGTCCGAGATTGATCTTTGCCATTGCTTTTAAACGCATAAGCCCCTCCATTTGTACTTTGTATACAGTATTTATACATGTATTTTATATGATTTTTACATTCTTTTCAACAGCAAAATATTTCACTTTTTATTTGATCTGACCTTCCACTTTTTTCACAACAAGAAGCGGAGTTCCCGGAGAGGGTTCCTGATTTTCCTTGAGAGCATTGATCGTCCGGATCTCCTGGATAGATGTGTGATATTTCCTTGCGATATCCCACAATTCATCTCCCGGTTTTACCATATAAACCAGGATTCCCGGCATAGCCTGGAGTTTTTTCCATATCCAGTGGTTTTTCCTCTACTTTCTCAATGATAAATACCGGCTCTCTGGCAACTGCCAGAAGCTCCAGTCCTACAGTTGCCCGGATCTCGATCTCATTTCCATCTGCCATGGCTGCGGAAAGCTGCTCCAGCTTTGCTTTTAACTGATAACAGCTGTCCTGTCGGATCCCTCTTGCTTCCACCATATGGGAAAACGGTATCATTGCCTCCATGGATAAAACGGCATATCATCATTTCCAATAATGTACAGGATCTTCAGCATGACCACGCCATCTGCCTGCACACCGTTCTCTACGATCCTGGTCTTATCAATCTTCACTTTTCCCTGACTGTGACACAGCTGGAGGACTTTTCCCTGAGTCTCCTTTACCTGGATCCTGTCACTGATCCTGCATCTGGAAAAATTACGTACCAGAAGCCGTTCCAGTACCTCATTCTTTCCTTCCGGAACACATTCACGGATCGGTGTATACACATCGGTAATGAGATCATATTCCTCTTCCCTGAAAAATTTCATATCCAGCTCCAGCACAACATCCGAAACAAGGATCCGTTCTTCCCCATCGACATCCGGTTTGGCCTCCAGACTCTGATGCATCACCGAAGCTTCGATCAGCGGGATCAGTTCCTCCGTGCAGTCCGGACATTCCACTTCTCCGGAAAAAGGGCAGCGAATATTCCAGCCACTGCACCGGGGCTTCTGTATCTTCAGCTCCGTACAGCACAAAAAGCGGACAGCTCTCCTCTTGCCTTTACCACATTTTCCTCCGGCTTCAGATCCAGCCCCCGGTACATCCATAGTATACCAGATCAGGCTGGCGATATCCGGACGATTGGAGGCAATGGTATACTCATCCTTGATCCGGAGTGTATCTTTTTTCATGTACGGTAAGTCCCAGAAAAGCGGACTGTTTTTTTTTGCTGACGGAACCCTCTTCTGCATCCAGCACCACCGGCAGGCGGATCTGTTCTGTTTCATCCACAGTCGCACAAAAGGTTACCAAAGCTTTGATATTAAGCTTTCTGGAATGGATCAGGCGGATCGTAAGATCTTCAATTTCCCACTTCAGACACATTTTCATCCCCGGTTTATGATATCCTTCAGGTTCAAGGTTTCCTCAAATGGAAGTTTTGCAGTAAGACTGCTGACGATCCCTCTTTCTTCCCCCGACATAAAGGATATCTACCTGCAGATTTCCCCGTAAGAATACCTTTCCCGTCAGTAAGACGGACATCATCCATAATGATCCTGCCCTTATTCTGGATCAGTCTTCCTGCATCCGGTTTTGCATCCGGTACATTAAAATCCTCATCAAAAGTGATCTGACTTTTTGCCCTGCTTTTTTCCTTTAATATCTGCATGCTTTCTTTTTTTAATTCCACAGTCTATTCCCCTTTCTCCGACTCTTTTTTCACCGGACTGCTGCTTTCCCGGAACGTTACCGGCTTTTCCTGTTTCCGGGTTTTTATCACAATGCAGGGATAGGACGGAACTCCTGCCTCCTTAAGATCCTCCGGTCCAAGAAGTTTTGTAACAAAAAATATCCCATTCGAGGATTCTCCAAGCTCCTCTACCTGGATGCTGTATCCGCCACTCATCTGCCGTCCGTACCCTTTGGCCAGGTAAAGATCCTCTCCGGTTTCATAACTCAGCTGAAATTCCTTTTCCTTTTTTTCTTCCATAAGCCTGGAAAGCTCCTCCGGGATATCCCGGCGTTCCACAATGGTGTAATCTACCGGTTTTCGTTCTTCTTCCTCCACCCGGACAAATCGACACCCGGAAAGCAGCAGTGCCAGCACGGCAGCTGTCAGCACGATCCGCAGAAATACTGCTTTTTTCATAATATAAGCCACCTGCATGATTCGTTACTGTTCACTCCGTTCTCAGTAACACGCTTTGCGGAAGATCACCAGTAAACAGTAACCATTATTCAGTATTTATTCTATGTGAGCAGGGAAAGATTTATTGCAACTATCGGATTTTCTTCGTATAATATAAAAATACCATCTTACTGCGGAACTCTCCGCAAGTATCTATAACAGAAAGGACAA
>ENA-OQET01000496-OQET01000496.1-human-gut-metagenome-genome-assembly--contig:-NODE-496-length-20706-cov-3.129258_pt1 | contig 20706 bp, 20 predicted proteins | sample MGYA00242800_ERZ504645 | MGnify/ENA primary metagenome ERZ504645 (study PRJEB26092, sample SAMD00036308) | human gut metagenome | host: Homo sapiens | study: EMG produced TPA metagenomics assembly of... | reverse complement strand
GGGTGGACAGGGAGAGATGAAGGAGTTTTGCTGTGCATTGGAGTTCCATCTTTTCAGTTTCCGTCACACGGAACTTGATGATGTGCGTTTTGTTGTTCGGCGTGTCGTGGCGGTGGGTCGTGCTGGGATTCGCTTTGACATTCGTTTTGTTCATTGAACCTCCTGTCGTTTCGCTAGCTCCTCGGTGGAACTATGTAAGCACGACACGCCGTTCTTTCGCACCAACGGTGCGAAATATGAGCAGGGTTTGGGGCAGGCACGCCCCAACAAGATCACATCAAAACTCGCAAGAGTTGCAGATGTGAAGTCCCGGTGGAACACAAGATTTTCAAGAATTGAAAATTTGTGGCCACGGGACGGTTCTTGCCCTCTACCGCTGCGCTCAAAACGCATTTTCAACAAATGTTTCCGAATTGTTAAGGCGCAAAAATAAGTAGAGATTTCCACTGCTCGTGTATGTTGATCGCCGTTTGACCCGAACGAAGTTCCTGCCCCTGTTTTGCAGCGGCGTTTTCCGGCTCGCCCACAGAAAGTGTGAGGTCATGGCACGATATCACGTTCAGACGGCTTATGAAGGATTCAAGGTTCGGTATGAAGAAAGCCGGGCGCAGTGTGGACACTACAACCTGCTTCTTTCAAACACAAGAATAACACTTTGAGGTTGTGTAGTCAACAACCGAAAATGAATTTTGGAAATTTGTACAACCACATAAGATTTTATTTGTGAAAAAGAAAAATACCGCCCACGCAGTACAGGCGAAGGATTTTGTCGGGTGAAACAGACGGCAAAATGATCGGGTGTGTTGCGGGGCGGCATGTTCTTTCTGGATAATCACTCGCTGAAAGTGGTGGTTATCACGGTGAGAACCACCACTTTTGTCAGCAGGATTTGGAATAAAGGGTATCATGGAAGTGCAGGTGCGTCAATATGGTTTTGCAAAATTTATCGTGGTAAAGTGGCAGAAGTAAGACTTTCTACGAATTCAGAAAATCAAATGAGCTTCTCCCACAGCGCATCTCCTGTGGTGAGGGATTCTTCCTCCACGCCTTCACTCAGACGCCTTGCCACATACCATTCTGCGCCGCTTTTGCTTTGCACTCCGGCAAGGGCGGTGTCGTCCAGCAGCACGGCAAAATCGGAAACGCTCAGGCTGTCGCCCTCCTGCGGGTCAGTACCGTCCAGCAGACGGAAACAGCCGTACCGCTGCTCCATTGCCGCCGGGTCGTCCACGATGAAGATCATGCTCTCGCAGAGATAAAAATCAGAATTGAGCTTGTCCTCACTGGATTCCATCAGCTTGCGCAGGGAGGAATCCTGTCCATCGTAATCCAGCGCAAGCCAGATGCTCTTCACGTTGACTTTACTTTCCCGTCCCCGTTCACATCATCGGCCGCAGCTTCCAATTTGGTTTCCACCTCGGACAGGAACGCCGCGTCCGGGTCAATACGCCCCACGACCGCTACCGTATAGTCCGGCTTCACCTCGGTGACACGGCTCCACACAAAATACCCGACCGCCAGCACCGCCGCGGCAATGAGCACCACATAATACCAGTGATAATGCCACCAGTTGGCGCGGGCTTCGGCAGGCGTCAGCTCCCGGGTTTTTTCCGGCACAAGATCCTCGGGGGAAATGTTGCGTTCGTAGCGGTAGGATGCCATGGCAGTGTCCTCTTTTCGTTTCAGTCTTGATAGCTATATCATAGCATAAACTCCCGGACTGTGTATACGATCCGGGAGTTTTGTTTACACGCGGGTGCGCAGGCACTTGAGATCCGTGCCGCTCACCGTATATTCCCCGGTGCCTGCCGGGATAAAGAAGCTCTCGCCCTTTTGGATGGGCAGGCTCTCGCCGGTGGCGGTCTCGGTCAGGGTCCCCTCTCCTTCCAGGATCAGCAGAGAAGTAAAGGAAACATCATCGCAGATATCCTTGAAGCTGCCCTCCACGGCATCCACCGTAAAGTAATCGCACTGTGCCAGATGGCCGTGGAAGTCGTGAGCAACAGGCGGCTTGCGTTCGGTCACATCCAGAGCCTGCGGGATGTGGAGCTGGCGGGGCTTGCCGTCTGCACCCTTGCGGCCATAATCGTAAATGCGGTAGGTGACGTTGGAATTCTGCTGAATCTCAGCCACCACGATGCCCTTGCGGATGGCGTGGAGCGTGCCGGAGGGGATGAATAAGCAGTCGCCTTTTTTCACCGGGACGGCGTTCAGCACCTCGGTCAGGGTGTTGTCCTTGATGCGGTGCTCAAACTCCTCTTTGCTGATCTCATGGGTGAAGCCATAGTAGAGGGTCGCACCCGGTTCTGCCTCCAGCACATACCACATTTCGGTCTTGCCGTACTGGTGTTCGTGCTCCAGGGCGTAGGCGTTAGAGGGGTGCACCTGAATGGACAGGTCCTTCTTGGCGTCGATGAGCTTTGCCAGAATGGGGAACTCCTCGAACTTTACGCAGTCGGTGCCAAGGCAGCCGGGGTGCGCGTCAATGTACTGCTGCAAAGTCGTGCCGTCCGGCAGGTAGCTGGGGCCGTCCGGGTGGCAGGAGAGCATCCACGCCTCACTCAAGGGGTGCATCTCGCTCTGGATGCCGTACTCGGTATGCAGTTTTTCGCCGCCCCAGAGGTAGTCCTTGCAGCTTGGTTTCAGTTGAATCGTTTTCATCTTGCATACCTCCAATATGCCTAAAATTGCACATAAAATGACACTTTTTTCCGAAAAAAGGGTGCAAAAAAAGCTGCCCCGTCCATTTTTATGGCAGGAACGAGGCAGCCGTTTGTAGAAATATTTGAGAATTTATGCCTTCAGCAGCTCGGCAGCGGCGTCACCCAGCTTCGCATTGATGGCATCTGCTTCGGCTTCCGTAGGAGCAACGGCGGACAGATACACCTTGATCTTCGGCTCAGTGCCGGAAGGACGAACCATCAGCTTTGCCTTTCCACCCAGACGGAACTCCAAGACATTTGCCTTCGGCAGGCCGGTGCCCTCGGCGTTGTAGTCCAGCACGCTTTCCACGGCGATTCCGGCAATGCTCTGCGGCGGGGTCTCGCGCAGCTGTTTCATGATGGCGTCCATGGTGTGCATTCCGCTTTCGCCCTCAAAGGCGAAGCTGTGCAGGGCATTGCGGTAGCAGCCAAACTCGGCGTACAGCTGGTTGATGGCATCCAGCAGGGTCATGCCCTGCTTTGCGTACCATGCGGCGGCTTCGCACACCAGCAGCGTGGCGTTGACGGCATCTTTGTCCCGGACGTGTGCGCCGGACAGGTAGCCGTAGCTCTCCTCAAAGCCGAAGATGTAGCGGTCGGCTTCTCCGGCGGCTTCCAGCAGGCCGATCTGCTCACCGATGAACTTGAAGCCGGTCAGGGTACGGCGCAGCTCCACGCCGTACTTCTCGGCCACCGGAGTTGCCATATCGGTGGACACGATGGTGGTCACAGCCACGGGGTGCTCCGGCAGGGTGCCCAGCGCCTTGCGGGTGCGGCAGATATAATCCAGCAGGATAATGCCCATCTCGTTGCCGGTAATGAGCCGGTAGCCGCCCTTTCCGTCCGGCACTGCCGTGCCGCAGCGGTCGCAGTCCGGGTCGGTGCCCAGCAAAAGGTCCGGGTGGACTTGATCGCACAGCTCCAGACCCTTCTGCATGGCCTCCCGAATTTCCGGGTTCGGGTAGGGGCAGGTGGGGAAAGTTGCCGTCCGGCTTTTCCTGCTCCGGCACCACCGTCACATGGGTGACGCCCAGCTTTGCCAGCAGCTTTTTCACGCATTCCAGACCGGAGCCGTTCAGCGGAGTGTACACCAGCTTCAGGTCGGCGGTGCCTGCCCCATCGCCCACACGCTGGGCATAGACGGCATCCACAAAGTCGTCCAGACATTTCTCGCTGCTGTACTCGATCTTGCCCTCGGCAAGGGCGACATCAAAGTCCGCAGGCTGTACGGCAAAGCAGTCCACCGCTTCAATGGCGGCAAGAATTTTTGCTGCCACCTCAAGGGTGATCTGGCAGCCGTCTGCACCGTAGACCTTGTAGCCGTTGTACTTGGCAGGGTTGTGGCTGGCGGTGACGCAGACGCCCGCGCCGCAGCCGTAGTACCGCACCGCCCAGCTCAGCGCCGGAGTAGGTTCCAGACGGGGATAAATATAGGCCTTGATGCCGTTTGCCGCAAGGACAGCTGCGGTTTCGCGGGCAAACACATCGCTCTTGATACGGCTGTCGTAGCCGATGGCAACTTTCTTCGGCAAGTCGGAGGCATTCAGGTAGTTGGCAAGGCCTTGCGTAGCTTTGCGGATGTTGTAGACATTCATCCGGTTGGTGCCAGCACCGATGACGCCCCGCAGACCGCCGGTGCCGAATTCCAGCTCCCGGTAGAACCGGTCGGTGATGGCATCCTCGTCGCCTGCGATTGCTTTCAGCTCTTCGGCAAGGTCGGCGGGCATTTCCGGCTGTGCCAGCCATTTTCATAAGCCGATTTAATTTCTTCTGTCATGAAGGTTTTCTCCTCTCGTCAGCATCCTCGCCCATCTCCTGCTCCCTGCTATGCCAGAGAGGGGCGAAGCAGTTAAACTTTCTTCAGATACCAGATTTTTGCGGGCGTCTGGCCCCAGCCGCCGGGCAGTTCCAGACCGGTGGTCAGCAGCTGGACGCCGCTGTAGGTGTTTGCGTCTTCGTCGGTGTACTGTGCTGCCGGGTCCAGCCCTTCCAGCATAAGGCGGGGGCGGCTGTTGGCGCTTGCCACGCCGTGGCTGCCGGTCAGGGCATCGCCCACGGCGAAGACGGCGGCTTCGCTGCCGTCCTTTGCGGTTATCATCCACGCAGCACCCAGGCCGTTGGGTTCCGGGTCCACCAGACGGTGCAGGTCGCCGCCGCGCAGCAATGCACCGTGCTGGCGATACCACGCCACATAGGGGCGGAGCTCGGCCAGTTCTTCCTCGCTGTATTTCGTCAGATCCAGCTCAAAGCCGAAGGTGCCAGTAAGTGCTGCCGCCATCCGTGCTTCCACCGTGGAGATGTGGCCGGTGCAGTGGTTGGGCACGGTGGAAAAGTGCGCCCCCATCACGCAGCCGGGGTAGAACAGGCTGGTGCCGTACTGGACGACCAGACGGGAACGGGCATCGGTGTTGTCGCTGCACCAGATCTGCGGGCTGTAATAGAGCATTCCGCAGTCGAAGCGGGCACCGCCGCCTGCACAGTTTTCCAGCAGCAGGCCGGGGTACTTTTCGGTCAGGCGGCGCTGCAATTCGTACACACCCATCACATAGCGGTGGTACACTTCACCCTGCTGTTTTGCAGGCAGTTTGGCGTTGTAGACGTGTGCCAGCGAGCGGTTCATATCCCACTTGAGGTATTTCAGCGGGCAGCTCCTTAAAATTTCATCCAGTTGCTGCCAGATACCGTCCACCACTTCGGGGCGGCTGAAATCCAGCGTATACTGCTGGCGGATCTCCAGCGGCTCGCGTCCGGGGATGGTAAATGCCCAGTCGGGGTGTGTGCGATAGAGGTCTGAGTCCGGACTGATGGCTTCTGGCTCGACCCACAGTCCCATCTCCAGTCCCAGTAGATTGATTTTCTTGCACAGGCCGGGCAGATCGTCCGGCAGCTTGGCTTTGTCCGCTGCCCAGTCGCCCAAGCTGGACGAGGTATCGTTGCGTCCTTTGAACCAGCCATCGTCCAGCACGAACAGGTCGATGTCCGCCTTTTTGGAGGCAGCAGCCAGTTCCAGCAGCTTTTTCTCGTCGAAGTCAAAGTAGCAGGCTTCCCAGCTATTGATGAGCACCGGGCGGGGCGCGGTCATATCCTGCCAGCGGGGCGGCAGCAGCCGGGTGCGGATGGCGCCATGGAAACGGCGGCTCATCTCGCCTAGCCCCTTATCCGAATAGACCATCGCGGCTTCCGGTGCGGTAAAGCTCTCGCCGGGAGCCAGCGTCCAGTGGAAGTGGTAGGGATGGATGCCCATCACCAGCCGTTCCCCTGCGTCGGCACGCTCGGCTTCGATGAGGTAGTTGCCGCTGTACACAAAGGCAAATCCCCCATGCGTCGCCGGTCGTTTCGGTGGTATCGGCATGGCAGAGGGCGACTGCCGGGTTGTGGGCGTGGCCGGGGATGCCCCGCATACTGCCAACGCTCTGGATGCCGCAGCGCAGCGCCGCACGTTCCGGGGTGCGCTCCGCTGCCCATGTACCGTTCAAGGTGATCAGTTCGAGAGCATCCGGCGCAAAGTCGAGAGTCAGAGAAGCCGCCTTGTTCAGGGTCAGCTCCTCGGACGAGGTGTTGGTATAAACTGCCGTGCGGGTGATGAAGTCCTCGGCTTCGTAGACGCTGTACCGCAGTTCCACGGCCAGACCGCACGCATCTTTCAGGAAAACGGAAAGCGTCTCCACACCCTTTCCATCCCGGAACATCGGCAGGTCGGGCAATTGGGGTTTGCCGATATGCACTTCAGCACGGTCGAACACGAACGCCGCCGCTTCCGTGCCGTCGGCGTATTCCGGGATGACGGCGGGAGTGCGGTTATCAGCGGTGCCGCAGCCGGAAAGCTCCTGCGGCAAAAGATCCGGCCAGCAGCCGGGGTCGCTGTGGGGCATCCGGGCATCCGCAAGGCTGGGCACATCCTCCGGCAGACGGGTGCCGTAATAAGTGTGCAGCACCATGCCATTAGGGGCAACTGCCAGCTGGTAGCTGGTGTGGGTGGTATGCAGGGTAAAGACGTTTTCGGTGCAGACGATCATTGCACGCTGTCCTCCGTGTCAGGTTCTTCTTCCGGTTCCTCTTCCTTGCGCCCGGCTTTTTCCAGCTGAGCAAAGGCGGGGCGCATCAGGCTTGCCATGCCAAGAGCAGAACCTGCGCCGCCGATGAGCAGCCACAGGGGCAGCAGATAGACGAACCACGCAGGGGCGGCTTTTGCCAGCAGAGGAAACCACGCCAGAAAAGCCAGATTCCCCACAGTGGGCAGCAGGTTTGCAAGGGTCATGCGGCCGCTGTCCGCCAGCACCGGCAGAACGCCGGGATAGGTGAACCGTGCCAGCAGGGCAAAGCCCCAGCTGCCGCAGCAGCCTGCCAGCACCAGCAGCAGAAAGGACGCTGCCGCCAGAATGCCGGTGCTGGGGGTGTCCTGTGCGGTGGCGGTGCGCAGCCCGGTGAGGGCGGCAAAGCCTGCCAGCAAAAGCACCAGCCACAGGGCAGTAGATTGCTTAAAATCCCGCTTGAACGCCTTGAAAAAGTCGGTATGGACGGTGTAGTCCTCCTTTGCCGCCATCTTGTTCACCACCGTGAACAGCCCCAGGGTGGAGGCTCCGGCGGTGACGATGGGCAAACAGCACACCAGCCACAGAAGGTTGGCAAAAAGCAGATCGCCGATCTTCCCCATAGTGCGGTAGAAGGGGCTGTCGATGTTGGTCTTTTTCATGGCGTTTCCTTTCGGGTGGAGGGCTCAGAGGGGCGGTTTACTCGCCGATGCTCTTGAGGTACTCCAGATTTTTGTCGATGAGGGCGCACCGCTGCTTTACGCAGTCCACACTGCGCAGCGGGTCGGCGGGGGTGTTGAAGGCGAAGTCCAGCAGTTTGTCGATGGTGGTAGAAGCTACATGGAGACGGGTATCGCTGGCTGCATAATAAATATACACGCTGCCGTCCTCATCGGCAATAGCACCGTTGGTGAACACCACGTTGGAAACATCGCCCACACGCTCCCAGTCCCGGGGAGCGATCAGGAAGCCGGAGGGCTCCGCGATCACCTTGCTGGGGTCGTCCAGTGCGGTGACGAATACATAAATGACGTACCGCAGCCCGGCGGCGGTATTCCGCACGCCGTGGGCAATGTGCAGCCAGCCCTTTTCGGTCTTGATGGGGGTGGCACCCTCGCCGTTCTTAGCTTCGGTGATGGTGTGGTAGCGGCGGGGGCTGGTGATGATCTCCTCGTCAATGACGGCGTGGGTGATGTCCTCGCACAGACCAAAGCCTACGCCGCCGCCGGAACCGGTGTCGATGAAATCATCCATGGGGCGGGTGTAGAAGGCGTACTTACCGTTGACGAACTCCGGCAGCAGATCCACATTGCGCTGCTGGGGGCTGCGCTTGGTGACAAGGTTCGGCAGACGCTCCCAAGTCTTGAGGTCTTTGGTGCGGACGATGCCTGCGGCAGCCACGGCAGCGGACAGGTCATTCACGCTGTTGTCCTTGCTCTCGGAGCAGAACACGCCGTAGATCCAGCCGTCCTCGTGCTGGGTCAGGCGCATATCGTAGACGTTGGTCTCCTCCGGGCAGGTGTCCGGCAGCAGGATGGGCTTTTCCCAGAAGTGGAAGCCCTCCACCGGGCTGTCGCTCTCTGCCACGCCAAAAAAGCTCTTGCGGTCGTTGCCCTCGATGCGCGCCACAAGGTAATACTTGCCGTTCAGCTTGATGGCACCGGAGTTGAACACGGCGTTCACGCCCAGACGCTCCATAAAGTGGGGGTTCGTCTCCGGGTCGAGATCGAACCGCCACGAAAGGGGAATGCTCTCACGGGTCAGCACCGGGTTTTCCCACCGGTCGTAGATGCCGTTGTAGAAATCGGTCTTTTTGTTTTTGCGGGCCAGGTAGGCATCCTGCAAAGCCTTCTGGCGCAGGTATTCGGGGTGGAGTTTAGACTGTGACATCGGGGTTCCTCCTTATCAGTTCCATGCACATTCTGCCGTTGTGGTAGGGGCACTTCCACGGCTCAAGGATGGGCTTGCGGCTGGACGGTTTTCCGTCTGCGTCCACCTCCCAGAACCATTCACTGCCGGGGCGTTTGTCCACCATCACGTTGCAGATGTAGTGGTAAATATCGGCGGCGGCATCGCGGTATTTTGTATCGCCGCTCTTGTTGTATTCGTTCACGAAGCCCAGCACGGACTCGGCCTGCACCCACCACACACGGGTGGTGTTCACCTTGCCGCGGTCGCACTCGTTGACCACCGAGTGGTCAATGTAAGCTTCCTTGTAGATGTGGGCGGCAAGGTCGGAGTTGATGGCGTGGATGCGCTTGGAAAGCGCTGCATCTCCCAGTAAATCGCAGCCCCAGTCGATGAGCCAGCTGGACTCGATATCGTGGCCGTAGCTGTACAAATCGATGATAGAGTTGTAGTGCTGGTCAAAGAACACCAGCTGCCGGTGCAGCTCCGGGCTGTAAATCTTGTGCTCGTAGATATCAAGGATGCGGCGCAGGGCTTTTTCCACCTCCGGGTCACGGCTTGCCTGATAAAGCCCGGCGTAACCCTCGAACACATGGAGCAGGGTGTTCATGGTCTTTGCCGCCATGACACCGTTTTCGGAGAGCTTTTCGTTGCTCTCCGGCTTCCAGTCGATGGTAAAGGCCTCCAGATAGCCCTCGCTGTCGGTGCAGTGCTGCTCGATGAGATGAAAGATCTTTTTTGCGTAGGCCAGCGCAACGGGGTCTTTGGTCAGCCGGTAGTAAGCGGAAAGGGCATAGATGGCAAAGCCCTGATTGTAGGTGTGCTTGGTGGTGTCCTGCGGCTTGCCGGTGTAATCGCAGCTCCAGTACACGCCGCCGTTTGCCTCGTCGTAGCAGTTTTTCAGGAAGAACTGGTAGGCGTGGCGGGCATCTTCGGCAAGGTCTGCCCGGCCGGTCAGCATGGCCGCCTCGGAGAAGAACCACAGAATGCGGCTGTTCAGGATGCAGCCCTTTTCGGCTTTTTTATCCAGCTTCAGGTCAAAATCCATGTAGCCGTAAAAGCCGCCGTTTTCCTCGTCCCGCAGCCTTTTCCAGAAGGGAATGATGGTTTGCAGCAGCATTTCTTCTGCTGCCTGTTTGATGGAAGACATAATACAGAACTTCCTTTCTGTACAAAGTAAAACCCTCTCGGTCACGGCTTGCGCCGTGCCAGCGCCCGGTAGGGGACGTAAAACCTCTTTTTGCAGAGATGGCGATGCGAAGCATTGACAGAGAGGGTTGCGCTTGACGCTTAGCGGATGCCCACCTCGTGATCGGTGGGGCCTGCGTTATCGTGGGTCTTGATGTAATCCACCACCTCGTCTACGGTGGTGAAGGCCAGACCGACATAGCTGTCGGCGCAGCCATAGTACAGAGCGATGCGACCGGTGTCGGCATCCTGCAGGGTAGCGCAGGGGAAGCAGACGTTGGGCACGAAGCCGCGCTCCTCATACCACTTTTCCGGGGGTCAGCAGGAAGTTGCCGCAGCGGTACAGTACCTTGCTGGGCTCGTCCTTATCCAGAATGGCACCGCCGATGGAGTAGACGAAGCCATTGCAGGTGCCGGTAACGCCGTGGTAGAACAGCAGCCAGCCCTCGCTGGTCTCAATGGGGGCAGCACCGCCGCCGATCTTCACGCTCTCCCACCAGTTGGAGCCCTTGCTCATCACATGGCGGTGACGACCCCAGAACTCCATATCCGGGCTCTGGCTCAGGAAGATGTCACCAAAGGGGGTGTGGCCGCTGTCAGACGGGCGGCTCAGCAGGGTGTACAGGCCGTTGATCTTGCGGGGGAAGAGCACCGCATTCCGGTTGAAGGGAATGAACGGATTCTCGATGCGGACAAAGGTCTTGAAATCGGTGGTCTTGGCAATGCCGATGGACGCACCGTAGAAATCCTGACACCAGATGATGTAGTAGGTGTCCTCGACTTTCACCAGACGGGGGTCGTAGGCATACACCGGCATGAATGGCTCACCCTTCTCGTTGACGAAGGGAATCTTGTCCTTGTCGAAGGTCCAGTGGATGGCGTCCTCGCTGTGGCCCAGATAGATGTAGGGCACACCGTTGACCTGCTCGCTGCGGAACACGCCAATGAACTTGCCCTCGTACGGCACGACCGCACTGTTGAAGATGCGGGCCACGCCCTCCACCGGGTTGCGGTCGATGATGGGGTTCTCGCTGTACCGCCACACCGGGCCGGTGGCATCGGCGGGCTTTTCCTGCCAAGGTAATGTTGGGCAGGGCGTCGCAGAACATTTTTACGTTGCTCATAATCAAAAAGCTCCTGTAATAGAAGGTTGTTGTTCTTTTCTGCCACACTCTCCCGGCTCCTGCACAGAAGCCGGGAGAAGCAGCAGATGATGAAGGAGAAAAAGTGGATAGCGATTTTAGCCTTTCACCGCACCGGCAGCCATGCCGCTGTAGATTTGATCCTGACACAGCAGGAACACGATGAGGGCGGGGATGATGGTGATGATGACACCGGCGCAGATGTAGTTGTACTGGTTGCCCATGGGGCCGGAGAACACATACAGCGAGGTGGCCACCACCTGATACTTGGTCTTATCCTGCAGGTACAGGTTTGCCATGTAGTATTCGTTGTAGGTGGACACACCCTTCAGGATGGCGCTGGTGACGATGGCGGGCTTGAGCAGGGGCAGCAGGATCTTGAAGAACACACCAAAGTAGGTGCAGCCATCCAGAATGGCGCTTTCGTCCAGCGTGGGGGAAAGGTTCTCGAAGAACTGCAGGAAGATATAGATGGTGATAACGTCCGTGCCCATCATCAGGATGATGTAGCCGGGCATGGAGTTGACCAGATGCAGAGCCGTCATGATCTGGTATACCGTGACCTGCGACGCAATGCCGGGGATCAGGGTGGCGATGGTGAACAGGTTGCGGATCAGCTTGTTGCCGGGAAACTTGAACCGGTTCAGCACATAAGCCAGCATGGCACTGATCATAATGCTGCCCGCCAACACGCAGATCAGGATGATAAAGCTGTTCAGGAACGCCTCGCCCATGTTGGCCTTGTTCCATGCGGTGATGAAGTTATCGAAGTTGAGCCAGCTCTTGGGCGGGGTGATAACGTTGGTGTTGGCGTACTCTTCCTCACTTTTGAAGGCGGTGAAGATGCAGGATACGATGGGCACCAGTGCCACAAAGGCAGCGAAGATGAGCAGCGCATATTTGCAAATGTTGATCAGAACACGTTTGGTCTTGATCGCAGTGGTTTCGTTCATACGTTCTGCCTCACTTTCACTTGGTTACGCCGCTGCTGCGGTTTTCCAGCCATTTTTCCACAGCCTTCTGGGCGTAGGTGACGATCACGATGAGCAGCAGCAGAACCACAGCCATGGCGGATGCAAGACCCACCTTCTGGTCGGTATGGGCGATCTTATCCATGACCACGAAGTAGGTGGAGGTGTTGAAGCCGCCGCCGGTGACAACATAGGGCATCTCGAAGGCGGACAGTGCGCCGGACACCGAGATGATGAGGTTCAGCACCACGATGGTGCTGATGGAGGGCAGGATGATGTCCTTGAAGCGGTGCCATGCGTTGGCACCGTCGATCTCAGCAGCCTCGTACAGCACGGGGTCCACAGAAGCGATAGCACCGATGAACATGACGATGTTCTGGCCGATGTATTTCCAGATGGAGCAGGCCACCAGCACGACGTTGTTGATGGACTCATCCCGGAGCCAGAAGGGCAGCTTATCTACGTTGAAGCCCACCCAGCTCAGCAGGGTATCCAGCACAAAGCCGTGGGTGAAGAAGAACTTGAAGATGAAGCCCACCGAGATGCCGCAGATGAGGCAGGGAAAGTACAGTGCACCACGGAAGAACTTGCTGCCCTTGCACTTGAAGCTCAGGATGGTGGCAAACAGCAGCGCCAGCGCCATCTGCACCACGGAGCCTACCATGTAGTAAAGGCTCAGGCTCAGAGCGTGGAAGCAGTCTTTGCGGGTAAAGACCGAGATGTAGTTCTGCAGACCCACAAAGGTACGTCTGCCGATGTACTTCATTTTGAAGAAGCTGAACTCCACCATTTTGAAGAAGGGCAGATAGGTAAACATGAACAGCAGCACCAGCGGAACGAACAGGAACACCAGCGTGACGATGAGCTGCTGGCCACGCATACTGTGAAAGTATTCGCTGAAGCTCTTGCGCTTTTTAGGCGCGGATACGGTTGCGGAAGATGCCATGTAAAAGACCTCCTTTCACCAAAAGCAGGGCGGACACGGGCCCGCCCTGCTGATTTATAATGATAGATCGCTTACTGCGGTGCGCAAGCATCCACAGCTGCGTCCCATGCGGCGTTCCAGTCGGCCACGATGTCGTCCAGAGTCTCGTCGCCGTTGATGCCAGCCTCCACCACACGCATGACGTGGGTCTGGTCGGCATTCAGCATCAGCTCAGCCTCCTGCTGCACCTCGGTGGCAAGGTCTGCCAGCTCTGCGGGGGCGGGGGCATCCTCGACCAGGTCGATGCCGTCAAAATGCCTTCAGGGTATCGGGGTATTCCTGGCTCTTCAGCACCGGCACACCGCCCTGATCATAAGCAAAAGTTGGAGCTTTCGGTCAGCCACTTGATGTAGAGCATGGCAGCCAGCTTTTTGTCATCGGTGGTGTTCTTGTTCACACCGTAGCAGTAATCTGCACCTGCGCTGGCGTACTGGGTACCCTTGACGGTGATGGGGAACGGCATATAGCCAATGTCGTCGGCGTGGTCACCGGCGGCCTGCATCTGCACGATGGCCCAGCTGCCCAGAACCATGGCACCGATCTGGCCGTTATTGATGCGGGGCTTGGAGCCCTCCCAGTCGGTGGTGGTGGGGTCGGCCTCGGTCAGACCGCGCTTCACTGCTTCGTACAGGATGTAGTACACAGCGTAGGGACCCATATCGTCCGCACCCAGAATGCCCTTCTGGAACGGATCCTTGGTCTGGGGCATGGTAATGTTCATCCAGTCCGGGTCACCGGTTGCGCCGCCGCTGGTGTAAGCATCCCATGCGGTCATGGTCCAGCCGGCGGCGTAGTTGGTGTACAGGGGATCAATGGAAGGATCGTAGTCCTTGATCTTCTGCAGGTCATCCAGGAACTCGTCCGGGGTCTTGGGCAGGGTGGTGATGCCGGCAGCCTCAAAAACCTTCTTGTTGTAGATGATGCCCTGTGCATTGCCGGTGGAGGGGATGCCGTACACGCTGCCGTTATAAGCGCGGTTGGAAGCGAAGTTGTAATCGTTCTCAATGTCGCTCAGTGCGCACAGAGGCTCAAAGTAGTCGCCCAACTCGGTCAGGGGGATGTTGGTGGGGATCATGCACAGATCACCCCAGTCGTTGGAAGTCAGACGGGTGGTCATGTCGTTGGCATAGTCGGTGATGCCCTCGTACTTGATGGTGATGTTGGGATACAGCTTCTGGAATGCGGCAACGTAGCCGTCAAAGGTGCCGTCATCGATGAGGTCGGTACGGTGGCTGATGATCTTCAGGTCAGCCTTCAGGTCGGTGTTGTCGGTGCCCACGGTCAGCTCATTGTAAGCCTTTGCACCGTCTGCGCTGGCAGCGGAACCAGCGGTGCTGCCGGTGGAGCCGGCGGTAGAAGTGCTGCTGCCGCCGCAGGCGGCAAGAGCAGAGGCTGCGGCCAACACACCAGTGACCTTCAGGAAATTGCGGCGATTGATCTTACGCATAGGGATATCCTCCTTCTTTTTGTGGAACCCTTTTCCGTTTTGCGAAAGCTAAATTTAGCTTTGATTAGCTAACTGTTATCCTTCGCTTTCTGTGGTTTAAGTATATTCCTTTTGAGATTCACTGTCAATATTACCAAAAAGATTCGGTGTTTTGGTGGCAATTCGGCAATTTTCTTGTGAAAACTGACCTGTAAATCCGGGATACATCACGGATTTTGAACTTAAAATAATAATTTAATTAACTTTTTACAATAAAATTAACTTAAAGATCGCTTAGCCTAAGGCTGATTTTGCACTTTTTAACTGGCTTTTCATTGACGAAACGACTAAAAACTGCTATGCTAACCATAAAGTTAACCGGAACGTTATTTACCTCATTCTAAAATGAAAGAAGAAAGCTGGTCAGGAACATGGCAAAAGCAGTACGCATGGCCGATATCGCGCAGCGGCTGGGCATCAGCACCGTGTCCGTCTCCAAGGGTCTGGCAGGCAAAGAAGGCGTCAGCGCCGAGATGCGGGCAAAGATCCTTGCCGTTGCCGAGGAGATGGGCTATCAGCCCCCTGCCCGGGCGCATACACAGCCCGGCGGCGAGAGCATCGGTATTCTGGTGGCAGATCGTTTTTTCAACGAGAACGCCTTTTATTCCAATCTGTACCGGGCGGTGCTTAAATGCGCCGCCGAGCAGGACATCTCGGTGCTGATGGAGATCGTTCTGCCGCAGGCAGAAAAAAGCTGCAATATGCCCTCCTTCCTTGTAAACCGCAAGGTGGAACGGCCTCATCTTTAATGGGCGAGATCAGCCGCCGCTACCTTGCCACAGCGGTGCAGACGGGCGTGCCCTTATGCTGCTGGATTTTTACGATGATGCCATTGCCGCCGACTGCGTGCTCAGCGATAACACCAGCGGCAGCTATATGATGACCGAGCATCTCATCTCCACCGGGCGGCGGAACATCGGTTTTGTGGGCAGTGTGCTGTCCACCAGCTCCATCATGGACCGCTATCTGGGTTATGTCAAAGCCCGCTCCGCGCCCGGGCTGCCCATCCGGGATGACTGGCGGCTGGAGGACCGGGACGACCGAGGGCTCTTTATTCCGTTCACCCTGCCTCACGAGATGCCGGAGGCCTTTGTCTGCAACTGCGACGAGGTGGCCTACAATCTGGTGGAGACCCTCAAGCGCAACGGCTACCGTGTGCCGCAGGATGTGGCAGTGACCGGCTACGACGACTACCGCTATTCCACCATTTGCAGGCCCCCAGCTGACCAGCTACCGAGTGGACTTGGACGGCATGGCAAAAACGGTGGTGGCGCAGCTGCGCCGCAAAATGGCGCATAAGCCTGCCCGTTGCCCCCACCGTCATCGTGCCCGGCGGCTTTGTAAGAAGAAGAATCTACCTGATCAAAAAGGGGTTGCTGCACAAACCTTCGTGCAGCAACCCTTTTACTATGGTACTATTTTGAATGGCCGCCGCTTTGCTCTGGCCATCTTCAGTGGAAAATATAGTTTGTATTTTGGGATACCGGAGCGTCTGCGGACGCTCCGGTATCCCGTTTTCACTTTTAGAGGATCGTTTTCAAAAAGGCAGTCAGAACCTTTGCCGCCTGCCGGTGGCTTTCTGCGCCGGGGTGCTGCCGGGCACCTACCGTTTCCGGTGTGGTGTTGGGCAGCTCCAGCAGATAAACAGAGTTGTCTCCGGTAATGGCTTTGTACTGCTCCGCGCCCTGTCGCAGCACCGGCAGCAGCTCACTGCCCAGCATCCCGATGCACCACACCAGCTTTGCCCCGGGGTTCTTTGCCCGGAGCAGGGTCAGAAAATGCTGCACACCGTTTGCCACCTTTTGGGCGTCCGCAGGATGGAAGTCTCCGTTGGAGAGCCGCCGCAGCTGGTGGGGCTTGCCGGTGGCAGGGTCTGTCCATGGCGGGTTATCGAATGCGCCGGTGTCGTTGGTGCCTAGATTGACGATGACGGCATCCGGCTGCCATGCGGCAAAATCGTTTTCCTGCTGTGCACCAAGGGCGGCGTTACGCTGTCCCATGGCTACGCCGCACACCCGGGTGTAGTAGGGCGGCAGGATGTGGCGCACGTCGTTGTCCCATCCAGACACGATGCCCCAGCCGCTTTGCGAGATGCAGCGGTATTCGGCACCCAGCGCATCGGCAGTCAGGCGACCGTAGTGGTTTTCTGCCGAGAAAAAGGCTCCCACCCAGTCTTCCTCCGGTTTGGCTCCGATGGCACCCTCTCCGCTGGTGATGCTGTCCCCCACAAATTCCAGCCGATAAACCGGCTCCGGCAGGGGCAGAAATTCGCCGTCTGCATATTCCAGCCCGGTGATCTGCAGCAGGTGCGCCGGGTCATCGTGCATGGCCTGCACATCCTTCAGCAGCCGGACGTGCTTCGCCTTGCCCGGCGTCATGCCCCGGAACAGGCACACCCGGCTTTTGCCGGGGTTCACGGCAAACCGTGCCACCCATGCGCCATTCAGTTCCACGCTGACCCACGGCTCTACCACTTCATAATCGGCGAAAAGATCCACCCACAGCTCACTGCCGGTAAATTCCAGTTCTATGCCGCTGGCTGTCCAGAACAGGGTCAGCGGGTCACGCCCGGTGTGCCGCCCCAGTGCCCGCACCTGCGGCAGTTGGGTCAGCGCTGCGGTTGTAAGTTGCTCCATTTTCCGTTCCCTCCCGTTGGTTTTGCCCGAAGCATAGCAGATTCCACCCAAAATCGCAAGCTAAATCTGTAAGCTAAATAAAACCTAAAATTTAGTTTAGCCTTTGCACCTCCCGGTGTAGGGGCTTTTTTCGGGTCAGGTTGACCAGTGCTTTGCCCCTCTCCTTGTGCCATACGCTGAAAATGAAGCAGCATATTGACCGAATTGCCAAAACTGCACTATACTTATTGTGCAATCTGACGTTGATTTTTGAAAAAAGACGAGGAAAATGTCATGGAGCACGAACACAACTTTTACGGGGTGAACTTTGCACCCTTTCCCCACAGAGGCGTGTTGAGCAGCGAGAACGCCCACCGCAGTATGGCAACTATGGTGGAAGCTACCGCCGCCAACTGGGTCATTCTGTCGCCCTCTGGAATACAATCTGACCCTTATAGTGAGGAAATCAACTGGAACACTAATGCCACCCCCACAGACGAGGAGCTATGCGGTGCCATCCGCTTTGCCAAGCAGTTGGGCTTGCAGGTGGCGTTGAAGCCTACCGTCAACTGCGCCAACGGCGTGTGGCGGGCGCGCATCAGCTTTTTTGACCACGATGTGCCCTGCGAGACCCAGTGGGGCAGATGGTTTGCCAGCTACACCGCCTTCCAGACCCACTACGCTGCTCTTGCCGAAGCCGAAGGCTGCGGGCTGTTCCTGACCGGGTGCGAAATGACCATGACCGAGCACCGGGAAGCAGAGTGGCGTGCTCTCATTGCCGCTGTGCGGCAGCAATATCACGGACCGGTGAGCTATAACTGCGATAAATACGGCGAGGACCATGTGAACTGGTGGGATGCGGTAGACTGCATCGCTTCCAGCGGCTACTACCCCCTGAAGGACTGGGAAAACCAGCTGGACCGCATCGAGGCAGTGAGCAAAAAATACAAAAAGCCCGTCCTCTTCAGCGAGGCAGGCTGCATGAACATCACCGGTTCTTCTGCCGTGCCCAACAACTGGGAGCTGAAGGGAACACGGAACGATCTGGAACAGGCCGATTGGTATAGTGCCATGTTTTCCGCCTGCGCCAAGCGTCCGTGGGTCATGGGCTTTGGCGTGTGGGACTGGCCTGCTGACTCCGGAACCGCCAGCGCCTATGCCGTGTCCGGACGTCCAGCAGCAAAAATTATCCATAGTGCATATCAGGGAGAAGTTTTAGAATGAACACGTCCAATTTTGCTCGCTTGAAAGAACTGCTTCGCCGTGCAGCAGCAGGGCAGGAACTGACCCTCGGTTTTCTGGGCGGTTCCATCACGCAGGGCAGCCTTTCCACCCAGCCCGGCAACGCCTATGCGTTCCGGGTGTACCAGTGGTTCGTGGATACCTTTCCGCAGTCGAAGTTCCACTACGTCAACGGCGGCATCGGCGGCACAGATTCTCTGTACGGCGTTGCCCGTGCCGTGACCGATGTGCTGATGTACCAGCCAGATTTCGTAGTGGTGGATTTCAGCGTCAACGATCTGGAAGTTCCCTTCCGGCAGGAGACTTACGAGGGTGTTGTCCGCAAGCTGCTTGCATGGCCCTCCCACCCGGCGGTGGTACTGTTGAATAACGTATACTACGATACCGGAGCCACCGCACAGGACGAGCACAACGCCGTGGGCGACCACTACGGCGTGCCACATGTCAGCATCCGGGACAGCATTTACAAGGATCTGCGTGCCGGTAAGTATGCCAGCCGCACCCTGCTCAGCCCTGATGGACTGCACCCAAACGATTACGGTCACGGTCTGGTGGCGGGGGAGATCATCAAGCTGCTGGAGGCGGTCACGCCCACCGGAAGAACCGGAGCAGGAGCCTGCCTTCCCGGCACCGCTCACCGCCAACGCCTACGAAACGCCCGCGGCTGACCATCGGGAACTCTCCCCCAAGTTGGAGGGCTTCCGGGCAGACCCGGAGGAAAAGCTGGGGCATCTGGACCACTGGAAAAACGGGCTGGGGTGGGCCAGAAGCCCGGCGACAAAATCACCTTTGAAGTGGATGCCTCCTGCATTGCAGTGCAGTACCGCAAGACCATCCGCCGCCCGGCGCTGCGGGCGCAGCTGGTTCTGGACGGCGACGCCGCCTACCCTGTTCTGCTGGACGGTAACTTTGACGAGGACTGGGGCGACTGCCTGTATTTGCAGCCTATCCTGCACCACGGGGAACATAGAACACACACCGTGGAGTTGACGATTCTGCCGACCGACACGCCCGATGCGACTGAGTTTTATCTGATGGCACTGATCGTTACGGGGTGATGGTGGTGGTTATCACCGTGATAACCACCACTATTCATATGTATCGACCTAAAAGCCTCTCTGGATATAGTGTCTCACTTTTTCATCTAAAATGTATTGCAAATTCTTATAGAATATGGTATATACATTATACGAAACAATGTTTTGAATGAACGCACTGCCGTTCTATGATGTGTAAAGTGAGGTGCCTGCCATGACCGCCGTAATTTACGCCCGCTATTCCAGCGACAACCAGCGTGAAGAATCCATCGAAGGCCAGATTCGTGAGTGCACGGCCTATGCAGAGAAGAACGGCATCACAGTCATCAAGCACTATATTGACCGTGCACTCTCTGCCAAAACGGACAATCGTCCGGAGTTCCAGCAGATGATTAAAGACAGCGAGAAACGGCTGTTTGACATTGTGCTGGTCTGGAAACTTGACCGCTTTGCCCGAAACCGTTATGATTCGGCACACTATGAGTACCAGTTGGAGCGAAACCATGTCAAGCTGGTGTCGGCTACTGAACCAATTTCGGAAGGCCCAGCAGGTATTATGGTCAAGAGTATGCTCACCGGCATGGCTGAATACTATTCCGCAGAGCTTTCTGAAAAAGTCGTGCGCGGCATGACCGAGAATGTTCTGAAGGGCAAGTACAACGGCGGCACGATTCCCATTGGCTATACGGTAGACGAGGAAAAGTTCTTCCAGATCGATCCTTTGAAAGCCCCCTTTGTGGTAGAAGCCTTTCAGCGGTACAACGATGGCGCGACCATGAAAGAACTGATGAACTGGCTGAACGACAGCGGCGTGACCACCAACCGCAACCAGAAGTTTACCTATAACAGTATTCAGACCTTGCTGACAAACCGCCGTTATATCGGCGAGAACCGTTTTAAGGACATTGTGATGCCGGACAGCATCCCGGTTATCATTGAGAAAGAACTGTTCGATAGTGTGCAGGATAAAATCGCCAAAAACCGCCGCGCTCCGGCTCGGCACAAAGCGGAGGACAATTATTTGCTGACGACCAAGCTGTTCTGTGGAATGTGTGGCGCGATGATGTTCGGCGAGTGCGGAACGAGTCGAAATAAGAACGTCCACCATTATTATAAATGTGCTAATGCCAAGCGCACCAAGACCTGCAAGAAAAAGACCGTCCGCAAAGAGTGGCTGGAAGATCTGGTAGTCTGCGAAACCATGAAGATGATTCATGACGATGACTGCATCCAGTCTATCGTGGATGCGGTGATGATTCTTCAAGAACAGGAGAACACGGTGCTGCCCCTGCTGGAAAAGCAGATGAAGGATATAGAGAACGGCATCGAGAATCTGTTAAATGCGATTCAGGCAGGTGTACTGACCAGCTCGACCAAAGGACGCTTGGAAAAGTTGGAG
>ENA-OQET01000495-OQET01000495.1-human-gut-metagenome-genome-assembly--contig:-NODE-495-length-20730-cov-3.448333_pt1 | contig 20730 bp, 24 predicted proteins | sample MGYA00242800_ERZ504645 | MGnify/ENA primary metagenome ERZ504645 (study PRJEB26092, sample SAMD00036308) | human gut metagenome | host: Homo sapiens | study: EMG produced TPA metagenomics assembly of... | reverse complement strand
ACAATAATTGATGAAGAACTATTTACAAAGTGCAGCGGAAAATGTTGATAAATAAAAATGCTCCTGCACGTTCAAGAGCCAGGGCGGAATATATTCTTTCCGGAAAACTTTTTTGCGGTTACTGCAAAGAAAAAATGACAGGACACAGTTCTAATCAAGTCAGCAAAAAGGAGTTATATTTAATTACTACAAGTGTAAAAACTCCGGTAAGGGCAAGACATGTAAAAAGAAAATGGTACACAAGGATTATATTGAGGATCTTGTAGTCAATGAATGCAAAAGACTTCTTACACCGCAAAATATTAAAAGAATAGCGAAAGAAGTTATAGGAATTTCCAATAAGATGGATGATCGTTCTGAAATTAAACGCTTGGAACGATTAATTAAGAAAAACCAAGAAGAGAAAGTCAATCAAATGACTTCGTTGAGATTGTGTAAAGATGATACTATTAGAGAAATGATATTTGAAGACCTTAGTAAAATAAGTGAGGAGGCTGATGCATTAGAAAGGCAACTGGAAATAGAAAGAGCAAGACATGTTGCATTGACTGAAGAGGATATAGTTAATTATCTGAGTAAATTGTTTAACGGTAATATTCATGATAAAGCTTATAGAAAATCATTGATTCAGATGTTTGTAAATAAAATTTTTCTCTATGATGACAGATTTACTATAACTTTCAATACCGGAGACGAAGAGGTTACAATTACAGACGACTTACTGCATGAAATCGAAGGCGAATCCCTTTGTGCATTGAACCACCCGGTTCACCATGAATAAGTCTTTAACTGTATTCCTTGCAGTTAAAGGCTTTTTTCATTTGTCTTGAAAATTTCATTTATAACAAAATATAAAAGTAAATAAATATTTCCTATTGTAGCAATAGTACAATTATGCACAAAATATTTCAGAAATGTTAAAAAATATATTGACTTGTTACAAAATTATTTTATAATGAAGTTAAAGAGTTAATGCTTTGATAAAAAACAGTCAAGCATTAACTTGGGGAGAATAATTATTTTTCAGAAAAGTGAGGGTGATGTTTTATGAAAAAGTCGTTTAAAAGCGTAATAGCTGTACTTTTAACACTTGTGTTAGTTGGTTCTTCATTGACGGTTTTTGCGGCATCAACAGATGATGCAACGCTTAACAAGTTTGAATCTCAGGGATTTACGATTGAAAAGATTTCTCATCCGGAAAACGGAGCTGGTGAAATTGATGGTATTCTTCCTTTTGAAATTTTAGGGGAAGAGATTAATCGTTTCCAAAGTTACTCGTGGAGCATGGCTGATTACGGAGACAGTATTTATATCGGAACCTGCTGGAATCCGATTTCAGGTATAGTTTATCGTAATTTTAAATCTCATTTAACTGATATTTATGTGGAACAGGGTATGGATTACGCTTCTGCACAGGTTAAAGCGGGAGAAGTGGCTGATGCAATTATTAATGTTATATTTGGAGGCGCTATGGCAGGCGGTGCAAATTCGCAGTCAGGTACTCCTGTTATAATCCGTGTCAATAAGACAACTAACGAAGCTTCATTGGTATATAAAGAAACTGAAAAGTCTAATTATATTAACTGGAACGGCTATCGTACAGCGTTGGTCTTTAATGATAAGCTCTATTTTGTTTGTGCGGGATATCCGACTTCACGTCTTATAGAAGTCAATCCGGAAACAGGTACTGCTGAGGTAGTTCTTCAGCGTACTTCTGAGGATACGACGTTTTCAAGCGGAATCAGAGGACTTAATGTTTTTGACGGACAGCTTATAGTTTCCTTGGCTACGGACGGAGCTGATCCCGATAATCTTGAGCTTAATCCAGCTCTTCCTGCCGGAATGCAGGAGGCAATGAGAGAGATAGCAAAGAAGGATACAAGGTACAATGACCCTAACTGGGATATGGAAGGTGTTCGAATTCTTTCAACGACTGATCCCAGTGATCCTGATGCGTGGAAGGTAATTGCTAATCAGGAATCATTTGATGATCTTCCGGCATGTTGGATTCGCGACTCAATTAACGGTGGCGGAATTTGGGATATAGAGCCTTATAACGGTTCGCTTTATGTTTTAATGGTTACAGGTAAAACTGATCCGGTAACAAATATAAATGAAAAACGAGGATTTGCAATTTATAAAGGTGATCAAACAGCCGACGGATGGAATTGGACTCCTATTGTAGGCGATACATCAAACGGAGCTCAGTATCCTTTCGGTATGGGTATTTCAGCTCCTTGTGCAGGTAATCTTCAGGAATATAACGGCTATTTGTACATAGGCGGATATAATGACCCAATGCTCGATATTGCCGCAATTACCGATCATGAGGATTGGTCGCTTCTCTACTACGACCTTCAGAATCCAGTTCATCTTTATCGTATGGATAAAAACGGCGATATTGAAGAGCTAGTAGATGACGGATTTGGTGATCCTTGTAATCAGTATGTTTGGAATATGGCTGTTTATAACGATAAGCTGATTATTGGCACCTATGATACATCCACTCTTTGTTCCGGAATTACTCAGCTGACAGACGGATCGCTTCTCAATATGACAAAAGAAGAATTTGCAGAATATATGCAGAATCAGACTTCGTAAAATCTAAAAACACCAAAAGTGATACAAAGGAGAGGGAAAGATGAAAACAGATATTCAGATTGCACAGGAAGCAGAAATGAAACACATTAAAGAGGTAGCGGTACAGGCCGGTATTTCAGAAGATGAACTTGAATTTTATGGAAAATATAAGGCAAAACTTTCCGATGAACTCTGGAACAGAATCAAAGATAACGAGGATGGAAAGCTTGTACTTGTAACAGCAATCAATCCTACTCCGGCCGGAGAGGGTAAGACTACAACATCTGTAGGTCTCGGACAGGCATTTGCAAAACTTGGAAAAAAGGCAATGATCGCACTTCGTGAGCCATCTCTCGGACCATGTTTCGGAATCAAAGGTGGAGCAGCCGGTGGCGGATATGCCCAGGTCGTTCCTATGGAAGATCTGAACCTGCATTTTACAGGAGATTTTCATGCGATCACTTCAGCAAACAACCTTCTTGCAGCAATGCTCGATAATCATATCCAGCAGGGAAATACACTTGGTATTGATCCAAGACAGGTTGTATGGAAACGTTGTGTCGATATGAATGATCGTGTTCTCAGAAATATTGTTGTCGGACTTGGACGCAAAACAGACGGTATGGTCCGTGAAGATCATTTTGTCATTACAGTGGCATCTGAGATCATGGCGATCCTCTGTCTTGCAGATGATCTTGCTGATCTTAAACGCAGACTTGGAAGAATCATTGTTGCTTACAATTTCAAGGGAGAACCTGTTACAGCAGATGATCTTCAGGCAACAGGTGCTATGGCTGCACTTCTGAAAGATGCGATCAAGCCAAACCTGATCCAGACACTTGAGCATACACCGGCTTTAGTACATGGCGGTCCATTTGCAAACATTGCACATGGCTGTAATAGTGTACGTGCAACAAAGATGGCTCTGAAGTTAAGTGACATCACTGTCACAGAAGCCGGATTTGGTGCAGATCTTGGCGCTGAGAAATTCTTTGATATCAAATGCCGTATGGCAGGTCTGAAACCAGACGCAGTAGTTTTAGTTGCAACAGTACGTGCATTAAAGTATAACGGTGGCGTTGCAAAGGCTGACCTTGCAGAAGAGAACCTGGATGCCCTTGCAAAAGGTATTGTAAATCTTGAGAAACATATTGAAAATATTCAGAAATACGGTGTACCGGTAATCGTTACACTGAATTCATTTGTAACAGATACGGATGCTGAAAATGCATTTATTGAAAAATTCTGTCGTGAACGCGGATGCGAGTTTGCCCTCTCAGAAGTGTGGGAGAAAGGCGGAGAAGGCGGTGTAGATCTTGCGCAGAAGGTTCTTGAGACACTTGAGACAAAAGAAAGTGATTTCCATACGCTTTATAATGATGAGCTTTCTCTGAAAGACAAGATCCGTACAATCGCACAGGAGATTTACGGCGCACATGATGTTGTATATGAACCTGCAGCTGAGAAACAGCTCGCCAAGATTGAATCTATGGGATTTGGTTCTTTCCCGATCTGTATGGCAAAGAATCAGTATTCTCTTTCAGATGACGCTACAAAGCTTGGAAGACCTGAAAACTTTGATATTCATATCCGCGAGGTATATGTAAGTGCAGGAGCCGGTTTTGTTGTCGCACTGACGGGCGCTGTTATGACAATGCCTGGACTTCCAAAAGTTCCTGCTGCAAACGGAATCGACGTTACAGATGACGGAAAGATCACCGGACTTTTCTAAAGTTTTTTATGATTGGCTGCCGGTCATAGTATTTTTTGACCGGCAATGCCAATTGTTTTCATGGAGTTAGATAATTAATTAAGGAGATACACATGGCACAGTTGATAGATGGTAAATTAATCTCTCAGCAGATTAAAGATGAGTTGAAAGAAGAAGTCGCACAGTTTAAGGCAGAAGGCATTGATATTTGCCTTGCTGTTATTCAGGTGGGAAGTGATCCGGCTTCTTCTGTATATGTCAGAAACAAGAAAAAGGCATGCGCCTATATCGGGGTAGAATCCAGATCATATGAACTTCCGGAAGAGACTTCGGAAGAAGAACTGATTAAGTTAGTAGAAGAGTTAAATGCGGATGAAAGCGTAAACGGAATTCTTGTACAGCTTCCGGTACCGGATCATATTGATGAAGATAAGATCATCCGTACAATTTCACCGAATAAGGATGTGGATGGATTCCATCCTGTAAGTGTTGGAAGACTCTGGATCGGAGAAAAAGGATTTTTATCCTGTACTCCGGCCGGAATCATTCAGCTTTTGAAAAGATCCAATATTTCGATTGAAGGAAAAGAATGTGTGATCATTGGGCGAAGCAATATCGTCGGTAAACCAATGGCAGCCCTTTTGCTTCGTGAAAATGGAACTGTAACCGTTGCACATTCCCGAACAAAAGATCTTAAAGAAGTAGCAAAACGAGCAGATATCCTGATTGTTGCAATTGGAAAAGAGCGTTTTATCACATCTGAATATATCAAAGAGGGAGCTGTTGTCATCGATGTAGGAATGCATCGTGATGAAGCGAACCATCTTTGCGGAGATGTTGATTTTGCGGATGTTGAACCTCATTCTTCTGCAATCACGCCGGTGCCGGGTGGTGTTGGTCCAATGACAATTGCGATGCTGATGAATAATTGTGTTGAAACAGTTCGTAAGTAGGAGGAGCTTGTAAATGAGGTGTACACATTGCGGAGCAAATATACCAGACGATCAGTTGATTTGTCCCGTATGCGGTGCTGAAGTACAGATTGTACCAGATTATAACCCTCTGGAAGACGTACTCGCACGCGAAGTGAAAGGCTCAGTAGCCGGAGCTACACGTCAGATCCAGGCAGATGTAGTCCGCAGGCAGAATATGAGCCAAAACCAACAGAACAGAAATCGGCAAGATCAACGATCAAATCCTAGTTCCACACGCGTCTTAAGCCAGGCGGAACTGGATAAAGTAAGAGAAGAGCGAAGAGAACAGCTACGACGCCAGAGAGCGCAAAGACAACGTCAGAAAACAGATGCAAAGCGTTATCAGGATGCCCGTCAGTCAGCAGAGAATCTGCGCCGGACATCTACTGAGAGCAGACGCCTGCAGCAGATCAAAAACAAGAGGCTGCCAGAAAAAAACGCCAAAAATTACTTACGGTTTTTTTCCTGCTCATTCTTCTGGTTGGTGTCGGAATTTATATCGGATATCAGAATTCCTATACAGGCATGATCAAAAAAGGGAATGCCGCACTGCAGAATAGCAACTATACTTCTGCAGAGAATTATTTTAACAGAGCAATTATAATGGATAAATCAAAGGCAGAGGCTTATACCGGACTTGCTAATATCTATGTTGCCCAGGATGATCTGGACAGTGCAGAGAGCGTCTATCTCAACGCACTGGAGACACAACCGTCGAATGTAAATCTCTATAAAGCTGCAGTAAAATTCTATGAAAAAACAGAACAGCCGAATAAGATTTCTGATCTCCTGCAAGATTGTGAAGATAAGAATGTATTATCTGCTATGAATGATTATGTTTCATCTGCTCCTGAATTCAGTTTGAAAGAAGGAACCTATGATGAAGTACAGCAGGTAACATTAACATCTGCTACAGACGGAACGATTTATTATACAACAGATGGTTCTGATCCGACGGAGTCAAGTACAGAATACAAAGAAGCTGTTTTGCTTCAGTCCGAAGGTGACACAGAGATCCGTGCAATTGCTGTTAATAAAAAGGGAATACCAAGCGCTGTTTCCAGTGCAAAATATTCCATTGAATTTCCACTTGTAGACGCTCCGGCAGTTTCTCCATCAACCGGACAATATAGTACAGCCACTCAGATCACGATTACGGTACCGGATGGATATACGGCATACTACACGATGGACGGTTCAACTCCAACCGCATCCTCTGAGAAATATACTGACCCGATTGATATGCCAGAAAATTCACAAACAACTTTTTCAGCAATTCTCGTGAACGATAAAAATGGAAAAGCAACGGAAGCAACAACACGAAACTATATTACTACATATTAAGTAAACTGTGTAAAGTAAACTAGAAAGCAACCTTGATTTTGGAAAATATTATGTAAATTTTCCAAAATAGGGTTGCTTTTTTTAGCATACAGAGTTATAATAATATCTGTTAAAAAAATAACAATACTACATAAAAAAGGAGAGATTTGTTATGAGTAGATTTTGCTTACCAAGAGACATTTATCATGGAAAAGGATGTCTGGAAGAACTGAAGAACCTGAAAGGAAAGAAAGCCATTCTTGTAGTTGGTGGCGGTTCTATGAAACGTCAGGGATTCCTGGATAAAGCAGTTAATTATCTGAAAGAAGGCGGAATGGAAGTTTCAGCTGTTTGAAGGTGTTGAGCCAGATCCGTCAGTTGAGACTGTTATGAAAGGTGCAGAAGCAATGCGTGCTTTCGAGCCGGATTGGATCGTTGCTATGGGTGGTGGATCACCAATCGATGCAGCGAAAGCTATGTGGGCATTCTATGAGTACCCGGAGATCTCCTTTGAAGACCTGATCACACCATTCAGCTTCCCGGAACTGAGACAGAAAGCTAAATTTGCAGCAATTCCTACAACTTCAGGAACAGCTACAGAGGTTACAGCATTCTCAGTTATCACAAACTATCAGACTGGTGTGAAATATCCACTGGCTGACTTCAACATCACACCAGATGTTGCAATCGTTGATCCTGACCTTGTTGCAGGACTCCCGGTTAAACAGGTTGCATATACAGGTATGGATGCTCTTACACATGCAATTGAAGCATATGTATCCACACTGAACGGACCTTTCACAGATCCACTTGCACTGCAGGCAATTGAGATGGTTCTTGATTATCTGCCAGGATCTTACAAATGTGATATGGTTGCAAGAGAGCAGATGCATTATGCACAGTGCCTTGCAGGAATGGCATTCTCTAATGCATTACTTGGTATCGTTCATTCAATGGCTCATAAAACAGGTGCTGCATTCTCTACAGGACATATTCCGCACGGATGTGCTAACGCAATTTACCTTCCATACGTTATCAAATACAACGCAAAAGACGTTGTAGCTGCAAAACGTTATGCTGAAATCGCACGCAGAATGGGACTTGCCGGAACATCTGAGCAGGCTCTGATCAACAGCCTTGTTGAGAAGATTGATGAGTTCAATGTAAGACTGAACATTCCTAAGACTCTGAAAGACTTCGGAATCAATGAAGAAGAATTCAAAGAAAAAGTTGACAAGATTGCAGAACTGGCTGTAGGAGATGCCTGTACAGGATCCAACCCACGTGCAATCGATCCTGCTGCTATGGCTAAACTTCTTACATGTACATACTACGGAACAGAAGTTGATTTCTAAAATCAAAAATTAATAAAGGTTTCAGTGTTCTTATAAAATAAGATAACGCTGTAAACTTGTCTTAAACAATACGGGTAGATGCATGAAATTGTGTGTCTACCCGTATGTTTTACTTGAATTCATAGCTGAAGTGTCGTATTATTAACAAAGAGCGAGTTGTTATTGTTTACACAATGTTTGAAGACAATAACGTCGATTTATTTACAAGGAGGAGAAACATGTATAAGATATTAAAAGCTGAAAAACTGGCTGATAAGATTTATCTGATGGATGTTCATGCACCACGTGTAGCAAGCCACTGTCAGCCTGGTCAGTTTGTCATCGTTAAAATGGACGAGAAAGGCGAACGTATTCCGCTGACAATCTGTGATTATGACAGAGAAGCAGGAACAATCACAATCGTCTTCCAGGAAGTTGGAGCTTCTACAACGAAAATGGGGGAACTTAAAGCAGGAGACAGTTTCCGTGACTTCACGGGTCCACTCGGATGCGCTTCTGAGTTTGTTCATGAAGACCTTGAGTCCCTTAAGAATAAGAAGATGCTGTTTGTAGCCGGTGGAGTTGGGGCTGCTCCGGTTTACCCACAGGTAAAATGGTTGAAAGCACACGGAATCGATGCTGATGTTATCGTTGGTGCTAAGACAAAAGATATGCTGATCCTTGAAGATCAGATGGAAGCTGTTGCAGGCAACTACTACCCATGTACAGATGACGGTTCTTACGGACACGCAGGAATGGTTACAACTATGGTAGAAGAACTTGTAAACAACGGAAATAAATACGATGTCTGCGTTGCAATCGGACCGATGATCATGTGAAAATTCGTCTGTCTCTTAACAAAGAAACTTGAGATTCCGACAATCGTCAGCATGAACCCGATCATGGTAGACGGAACAGGTATGTGTGGTGCCTGCCGTCTTCAGGTTGGTGATGAGATCAAATTTGCATGCGTTGACGGACCAGAGTTCGACGGACACCTTGTTGACTTTGATCAGGCAATGAAGAGAATCCAGATGTACAAATCTGAAGAAGGACGCGCAATGCTGAAGCTTCAGGAAGGCGATACACATCACGGCGGATGCGGACATTGTGGAGGTGACGAATAATGGCTGATATGATGAAAAAAGTACCTGTAAGAGAGCAGGATCCAAAAGTACGTGCAACAAACTTTGAAGAAGTTTGTCTCGGTTATAACAAAGAAGAAGCAATGGAAGAGGCTACAAGATGCCTTAACTGTAAGAATGCAAAATGTATCCAGGGCTGTCCTGTATCCATCAACATTCCGGCATTTATCCAGCAGGTAAAAGAAGGAAATATCGAAGAAGCTTACAAGATCATTGGTAAATCCAGTGCACTTCCGGCTATCTGTGGACGTGTTTGCCCGCAGGAATCCCAGTGTGAAGGAAAATGTATCCGTGGAATCAAAGGTGAGCCTGTTTCTATCGGAAAACTGGAGCGTTTCGTTGCTGACTATGCACTTGAGAACGATATCAAACCAGAAGGTGCTGAGACTATGAACGGTCACAAAGTAGCCGTTATCGGTTCTGGTCCGTCCGGACTTACATGTGCCGGAGACCTTGCAAAACTCGGATACGATGTAACAGTATTCGAAGCATTACATGAGCTCGGTGGAGTACTTGTATATGGTATTCCTGAGTTCCGTCTTCCAAAACAGAAAGTCGTTGCAAAAGAGATCGAGAAAGTAAAAGAGCTCGGTGTTAAATTTCGAGACAAACGTTGTTATTGGTAAATCCACAACAATCGATCAGCTGATGGAAGAAGAAGGATTCGAGGCAGTATTCATCGGATCCGGTGCCGGACTTCCAATGTTCATGGGAATTCCGGGTGAGAATGCAAACGAAGTATTCTCCGCAAATGAATACCTGACAAGAAGTAACCTGATGAAAGCTTTCCGTGATGATTACGATACACCGATCGCTGCCGGTAAGAAAGTAGCCGTTGTTGGTGGTGGTAACGTAGCTATGGATGCTGCAAGAACAGCTCTTCGTCTCGGCGCAGAAGTTCATGTAGTATACAGAAGAAGTGAAGCAGAGCTTCCTGCAAGAGCAGAAGAAGTTCATCATGCAAAAGAAGAAGGAATCATCTTCGATCTTCTTACTAATCCGAAGAAGATCAACGTTGACGAGAACGGTAATATCACAAGCATGACAGTGATCAAGATGGAACTTGGCGAACCAGATGCATCCGGAAGAAGACGTCCGGTTGAGATTGAGGGCTCTGAGTACGACATCGAAGTAGATACAGTTATCATGTCTCTTGGTACATCACCGAACCCGCTGATCTCTTCTACAACAAAAGGTCTTGAGACAAACCGCAGAAAATGTATCGTTGCGGAAGAAGAGAACGGACAGACATCTAAAGAAGGCGTATTTGCCGGTGGAGATGCTGTTACAGGAGCTGCTACAGTTATCCTTGCTATGGGAGCTGGTAAAGCAGGTGCCAAAGGTATCGATGAATATCTGAGAAATAAATAATTGAAGGAAGATTGTACATAGGATCGTAAGCTTCTTTGAGAAAATCGGAATTTAAAAAATATCCTGACAAGATGCAGAAAAATCTGTGCTTGTCAGGATATTTTTTAAATAACTGGAAATTTCAAGGTAATAGAGTAAGTATCGGATTCAATATTTACCTGACAAAGTCCATGCATCTGATGCATCATCGCATGTATATTTTTGACACCAATGCCTGTCCCGTGTACAAATTGATCAGGAACAGCGATCGTATTTTGGATGGTAATACAGGCAGATGTCTTAGTGTATTCAGAAATCAGAAAAACCGGCAGATCAGGATGGGCATATTTTTTAATATTAGAAACAAGATTATCAATAATCCGTCCAGCAAAATCTGTGCATATTTGTATCTGTACCGGTTCCCAGTGGAGTTTTTCTATAGAAACATGATATCCGTCCATTTCCAGCAATCCACATAGTTCGGAAAGGTATTCTCCTAATGCATATTCTACATTTTCCGGCTCCTCTAATTTCATAGGATTCTCTGAGTTGATTAGAAAAAAATCAAAGAGCTGGTTAGATAAATCACGTATCTGTGTTGTCTTGGCATAAGCTTTACTAATGTAGTCTGTGCATTCATTCAAAGAATTTTGCTTTCTGGCAATTTCTAAAAATGTCATAAGACCAGTTAAAGGTGTTCTTAAGTCATGAGCCATACTAAGTACAAGCTGGTCCTGGGCAGATTTCATTTGAGCTTCCTTTAGTTGCTTTTCAATCAAGGAAAGACGCATTTCGTTTAAGCCATGTGCAAGAGTGGCCAATTCATCATTTCCCTTTATAGGAATTTCGCAGTCTAATGCACCCGATTCAATTTGTGTTACACTAGAACTTAGCTGTTGAATATAATTCACCTTTTTTCCGATTCCAATAGCGAAAAGTAAGATCCATAGGAAAATACTGATAAATGCGGCAGCTATATAGTATAACAGATAATATTTCAATTCATAATTCGCATAAATGTAAACGTCTGCATCTCCATCAGAAAAAGATACCGTATGAAAATATTGCCAGTTGTAATGTAAAGTATCCGATTCAGAAGTATTTCCCAGAACGATAGAGTTTGAATAGGTACTTTCATAGATTAATACCCGTTCGCGGGAAATAGTAAAATGCCGAATTCCCTTTTGATGAGCCCAATCGCCAAGTTGGTCGGTATCTGTTGCAGCAAGCTTTTTCTTATGAACAAATTCTGTGAGCTCATTAATGTACGATGTTTCTGAATTATAGATGAAATTTGAACTGGCAAAATATTCACTTAGCAAAGTTGTTCCTACCTGAAAAAGGATCAAAAAGAGAATAAAAAGGCTGCTGCAAAAACCAGATAAAACTAAGAAAATGATTTCTTTCGTAAGACTGTTGCGTTTTAATTTAGCCAAGACGATACCCCTTTCCCCAAACAGTTTGAATAATTTTAGGCTTTTGAGGATTTTCTTCAATTTTTGTCCGAAGATTTCTTATATGCACCATAATAGTATTAGCCGAAGTACTTATAAAAGGTTCTTCCCAAATACTTTCATAGAGATTTTGAAGAGAAAATATTTTAGTGGGGTACTGTATTAATAAAAGCAATATTTTGTACTCTATTTCAGTTAATTGAATTTCATTCCCTTGTTGGAACACAATGTTTTTTGAAGAATTGATGCATATCTGATGGATTTCAATCCACTCTTCTTTCTGAATTTGCAATATTTCTCGATCATAAACCTGATGACGGCGCAGAAGCGATCTGACTCTTGCGAAAAGTTCAGTATAAGAGAATGGTTTTATAAGATAATCATCTGCTCCTGCCATAAATCCAATTAATTTGTCGGATTCATTTTGATTTGGCAGTTAAAAAAAAGAATCGGAACATAAGAAATTTTTCTGATTTCTTCACAAGTCTTCAATCCTGAGATGCCAGGCATCATGATATCGAGAATGACTAGATTTGTGTGCGTAAGTGAGTTTTTTCAGTCCATCTGCACCGTTTGAAGCTTCTTCAACGGAATAACCTTCTCCTTCCAATAAAATTTTTACTCCTTCTCGAATATCTTTGTCGTCTTCAATGATAATATATTTTTTTCCAGAATGTCTCCTAATATTTATTATTGTAAAAAATTTAAGATAAAAGCATTGAACTATACTGTCTGCTGATTAGTTACTACCCAAAACATACTATGAAAAGTAGTGCAGAGCGCTCTATATTTTATGCATTTTATAAATTAGTAGGCTTATTTATAATACCATAACAATGAATAGGAGAGAATAGACTTAAGAATTCTTCAGATTTCTTAAGATGAAACTTAAGGAATTTTTGATAAATTAAAGAAGAATTAATTGGTTCACCGGGAAATTCAGTTAGTTACATTGGAAGATTATGTGATGAAGGAGAGCGAAAATAATGAAGATATCTATACTCAAGTGGGTGAAATTTTGGTTGGGACATTAAATATGAAAAGAGCAATGCAAGAAATTATTAGAATTTTATTAATATTAACTATTCAAATTCTGATTGGCGTTCTTTTATCTTGTTTAATAGATGAAAAATGGAATTTTAAAAACCTATTTTGGAATTATGGTTTTATAATATTTTGGAGTAGTTATATTGTTGTTAGTATAAGCATTAGAATTGCAAAAAAAATAGGAAATAGAATAACGAGGAAGGTAAGAATATGATAAATTTGATTTACACAGTCATAAATATTGCATTAATTATAGTTATTGTAGCTCTTATTATTTATTTTATAAGAAAGAAAAATAGATAAATATTGTAAAGGACAAAAAACTCTATAGATATTTTGAATGTATTAGCTTTTCGACCCGAAAGCTAAACTGTTACGTTACTGTTACCCATTTTATCAGCAATTTTGCTCAAATTAGATGACAACCTATTCGAAGATATGGTAAAATAATAAGCCAAATGTTTGCAATAAACCTAAGAAGCAAAAATCTATTTTGGGGGAAATATAAAACATATGACGAATTATAAGAGCAATGACAACAGATTTGATGGAAGATGTTTCCTTGAAGACATTGAGATAAAGTTAGAAAAACGACTGGAAGAAATCAGGCAGTCTCTCTCTGATGGACAGAAAGAGATTGATAACATGCAGGAATATTACTGGGAAAACTATACGGAGATGGATGAGTATGGTTACGAAGATTATGATAATCAGCAGGCACTTCTGCATCAGGTCAACGCTAATAATGAGAAGCTGCAATTAAAACATAGATTTGAGAAAATGTTAGATGCACCTTTTTTCGGACGTGTCGATTTTATGTATGATGGAGATGACGAACCGGAACCGTTTTATATTGGAATCGGAAATTTTGCTGAAAAGAACGGTATGCAGCCGCTGATCTACGACTGGAGAGCTCCGGTCAGCAGTTTGTTTTATGATTATGATAAAGGACCGGCAAGCTATGAGGCTCCTGCCGGAAGACTGGATGGAGAGATTCTTTCAAAATGGCAGTTTAAGATTCAGAATGGAGAACTTGTCTATGCCTTTGAAAGTGATACAAAAATCGATGATGATATTCTGAAAAAAGAACTTGGAACAAACAGTGATGTGAAATTAAAAAATATCGTCCGCACGATCCAGAAAGAACAGAATGCAATTATCCGAAACACAAAAGATCGAATCCTTGTAATCCAGGGAGCTGCCGGAAGTGGAAAAACTTCGATTGCTTTACACCGAATTGCATATCTCTTATATCATGAACGTGACAGTTTAAAGTCTTCTAATGTGCTGATTCTTTCACCGAACGGTGTTTTCGCTGATTATATTTCACACATTTTACCGGAACTTGGAGAAGAAAATATCCGCGAAATGAGTTTTGATCTCTATGCTTATAAAGAACTTCGGAAAGGTGTTTCTGCTGATTGCGAAGACAGATATGATCAATTAGAACGCAGAATGAGATTTCCAGATCAAGAATCACAGGATCGTTTTGACTGGAAACAAGCAAAAGCTTTCATTGGTGAGATCGAAGGATTTCTTGCAGTTTTAGAAGACCGTCTGATTGAGTTTAAGGAAGTCTATTTCCGCGGGATGACATTGACGGAAGAAGAAATGATTGAACTGTTTTATTTCAAATTTACAGAGACTCCTCTTTTAAATCGTATGGATGCCATAAAAGATTATTTCATTGATTCCTGGGAAACTTTAAACGGAAGAAATATTTCAGATGATGATCAAGAAACACTTCAGATGAATTCGATAAGATGTACAAAACAAAAGACATTTATGCCATCTATAATTGGATGTTAGAAGACTGCGGATGTAATTTGCTGCCAGATGTCCCTTATGAGAAAAGAAAATTACCATATGAAGATGTATTTCCTATGCTGTATCTGAAATATCGCCTGTCAGGTGGCAATTCTACTCATAAGAATATCAAACATTTAGTAATCGACGAGATGCAGGATTATTCTTATCTGCAATATACAATTTTAGAAATGCTATTCCACTGCAGAATGACAATTCTTGGAGACCGTGCACAGACCCTGGATACAAAGCAACAGGATGTATTGAGATTTCTTCCCAAATTACTTGGACGTGAGATCCGAACGATTGAAATCAAAAAGAGTTACCGGAATACATTAGAAATTGCCCGGTATGCAGAAAAAGTCAGTGGAGTATCTGATCTTGAGTTACTGGACCGCCATGGAAAAGAAGTAGTAGAAAAGACATTTAACACAGATACGGAATTGCTTGATGAACTTGTCTGTCATTTAAAATGTCCGGGAGACTTTGAAACTGCTGCCCTGATCACAACAACAGAAGAGGAAGCTTTTGACTTAAGCCGTCTCCTGAAACTGCGTGGTATCAATGTATCCTATGTGGATCGTAACAGTTCCGCATTTAAGAAAGGTCTCACAGTAACGACATTTTATCTCGCAAAAGGGCTGGAATTTGACCAGGTTTTCGCACTTCGCGGTGCAAAAGAAAATCCGCTTAAAAATCAAGCGGAATATATCTGCGCAACAAGAGCTCTTCACGAACTCTATATTTATGAAATTACTGACAGCTTATCAAAATAACAGTTGACAGGCATGTATGATTAAAATTTATTCAGAAAGAACAGGAAAATGAAGATTACATTAATAACCGTAGGAAAGATAAAAGAAAAATATCTGCGAGATGCGATCGCAGAATACAGCAAGCGATTAAGCCGTTACTGCAAACTGGAGATTATAGAAGTAGCTGATGAAAAGACACCTGACCATGCAAGTGATGTCATGGAAAATACAATTCGTGACAAAGAAGCTGAACGCATTATGAAATATGTAAAAGAGGATGCCTATGTGATCACGCTTGAGATTAACGGAAAACTTATTAGTTCCGAAGAACTTTCTGCAAAGATCAATCAGCTTGGAATCCAGGGAACCAGTCATATTATATTTATCATTGGTGGATCCATTGGTTTGGGCAAAGAAGTGCTCGCAAGATCGGACTATGCATTAAGCTTTTCCAAGATGACCTTTCCACACCAGTTGATGAGGGTCATTCTGTTGGAGCAGATATACAGAAGTTATCGGATCATCAACGGTGAACCTTATCATAAATAGAAATCTGTCACAGAAAACAACTGGTATAGGACATCGTGATACATTCATATACTGATGACAAAGGATTTTTATATAAAAACTTCAATGAACAGAGAGCAGATCAAAGAAAAGATGATATCCGCAATGGATCTCCCAAAAGATGTGATTCAGAATGCTTCTGTTATAACCATTTTAGGCCGAAATGAATTATGCATTGAAAATTATCGAGGCATTATTGAATACACAGATACACTGATCCGTGTGCAGACGCGGGCAGGACAGATCCGGATCCAGGGAAAACGACTCCGGATTCAATATTACACAAATGATGAGATGAAAGTATCTGGAACATTATCATCTTTAGAATTTACTGAGGGGAGGAATCCGGGGTGATTCATTGCCTGATCCGCTATTTGTCCGGTTATGTGAAGATTCAGATCAAAGGATACTCCCCTGAACGATTTCTGAATCTCTGCTGTTATCACCGCATCCGATTCTGGGGATTGACCCGTATCGGAACAAATTATGAATTATACTTGAGTTTATCTGATTTTCGAAAGCTTCGTCCCTATGTCAGAAAAACACATACAAAAGTCATACTAAAAAAACGGTATGGCTTTCCTTTTTTTCTTTATCGCTATCGAAAAAGAAAACTATTCTTTATCAGCATCTTCCTATGCATTTTTCTAATCAATTGTTACTCACAATTTCTATGGGATATTCATTTTCAGGGAAATAAAAGATGGACCGACACGACCTTAACAACATTTCTGAAAGAAGAGGGGATTTATCCTGGAATGCAAAAGAAAAATGTAGATTGTCAAGGGATTGTCAAAGCCCTTCGAAAAGAATATAATGATATCGTTTGGGTATCTGCTTCTCTTGACGGCAGCCGATTAAAAATACAGATAAAAGAAAATGAAGATGCGTTTCCTATCATCTCATCTACTCAGCCAGATAAGAGTAACAAGACAGATCCTTTACCTGCTGATCTTGTTGCTTCTACTGATGGAATCATTACAAAATTAATTACACGCACCGGCATTCCTCAGGTACATATCGGGGATTCTGTAACGAAAGGAACTTTACTTGTATCTGGGCGGATTGACATCCTGGATGACAGTGGTGAAATTACCGGATATCAATATACGCATGCCGATGCAGATATTTTCGCTGATACACAGATTTCTTATCTGGATACAATTTCCTGTTATCATAATAAAAAAGTATATACAAAAGAAACAAAAAAGTCCGGATTTATTCAAATCGGATCTGTCCGGTTAGAAACATGGAAACCGAAACCATCTGACCGTTCTGAAAAACTTTGTATAGAGCATCAGTTAAAACTGGGAGAAAATTTTTCACTTCCTGTTTTTTATGGTCATGAAACAATAAAAAAATACAGCTTCAAGAAAATAAAATTACAAAAAAGAGATACAGACATTTTTAAGCAGTCGATTTCGTTATTTTTGTAAAGATTTAGAGGAAAAGGGTATTCAAATTAATGAAAAAAATGTTAAGATATATATATCTGCCGAAAAGGCAACGGCTTCAGGTACGCTCTATCTGAATCAGCAGATTGAAGAGGAAACAGAGACCGCAAGAATAACTTTAGAAAGGAACGAACCGGATGAGTCTGTCGGAACTGATCATTGATATTCCGGCTGAATACGAGATGAATGTATTTGGCCAGTTTGATACTTATATAAAGAAAATAGAGAGAACTTTTCATGTCACATTGATTTCACGTGACGGTGCAACTAAGATTGTAGGAGATACAATTGCTGCACAGAAAGCCCAGCGTGTACTTACACAGCTTGTAGAACTTGCTAAACGAGGAAATACGATTACGGAACAGAATGTAGACTATGCAATCTCGCTCGTATTTGAAGATCAGGAAGAAGCCCTTGTTTCTATTGATAAAGATCTGATCTGTCATACACTTCAGGGAAAACCTATAAAGCCAAAAACATTAGGTCAGAAAAAATATGTTGATGCAATTCGTAATGGAATGATCACTTTCGGTCTCGGACCTGCCGGAACAGGAAAGACCTATCTTGCGATGGCAATGGCAATCACAGCATTCAAGCGCGAAGAAGTAAGCAGAATCATCCTGACGCGTCCGGCGATTGAAGCCGGAGAGAAACTGGGATTTCTTCCGGGTGACCTGCAAAGCAAGATTGATCCGTATTTAAGACCTTTATATGACGCACTTTATCAGATCATGGGAGCTGACAGTTTTCTTAAGAATTCTGAGAAAGGATTGATTGAAGTTGCTCCTCTGGCATATATGCGCGGGCGTACTTTAGATAATGCGTTCATCATCCTTGATGAAGCACAGAATACAACGCCGGCCCAGATGAAGATGTTCTTAACAAGAATCGGTTTTGGATCCAAAGTTGTCATTACAGGTGATTCTACGCAGAAAGATCTTCCATCCGGAACAATATCCGGACTTGATGTTGCTGTAAAGGTTGTAAAAGATCTAGAAGGGATCAACATCTGTACGCTGACAAGCAAAGATGTTGTAAGACATCCATTAGTTCAGAAAATTGTAAAAGCATATGAGGACTATGAGAAGAAATCGTCCAGACCGAGAGAAAACAGGAGGAAAAAAGGATGAGTCTTTTTATCGAAGAAGAGGGGACTATAAAGTTAGACTTTAATACAGAAGAGATTGCCGCATTAGTTATTGACGCTGCATTAGAACTTGCAGACTGTCCTTATGAAGCAGAGATCAATCTTCTTTTAACAGAGAATGCCCAGATTCACGAAATGAATCTGGAACAACGTGGAATTGACCGCCCAACAGATGTACTTTCTTTCCCTATGATTGAATACGAAGAGCCGGGAGATTTTTCCGTGATTGATGAAGAAAGTGCAGAAGCTTTTAATCCGGAATCCGGAGAATTGATGCTTGGTGATATCGTTATCTCAAAGGAAAAAGTGTTATCTCAGGCTGAAGAATATGGACATTTACCCAAAAGAGAGTATGCTTTCCTGATTGCACACAGTATGCTTCACTTATTTGGATACGATCACATGGTTGATGAAGAACGTGTTGTCATGGAAGCGAAACAGAAAGAAATCATGGAAAAAGTCGGTATTTTCCGCTGATGGGATACATATATTAAATAGATTTTAAGGAATGGGACACTAGGAGGAAGTCATGTCTGAAACTGAGGCACAAACAACGAAAAAAACGAACGAAAAAGGATGATTATATTGTCCAGGGTTCGATACTTGCAGCAGCAGCTGTACTTACAAAAATCATAGGCGTAGTCTACAGGATTCCGCTGACGAATATTTTAGGAGATGAAGGAAACGGATTTTATGGATATGCCTATCAGGTCTATGCAATCGCTCTGATGATTTCATCATTCAGCCTTCCGACTGCCGTATCCAAGCTGGTATCGATCCGCCTTGCAAAGCGTCAGAGACGAAATGCATTCCGTGTATTTATCTGTTCCCTTGCTTTTGCAATCGGTGTTGGATTATTCATCTCGCTGACAATCTTTTTGGGAGCAGGACTGATTTCAACACATTTAATGAAATCTCCACTTAGCGTTTACGCACTGCGGGTTCTTGCCCCGGGACTTCTGATCGTTGCAGTCATGGCTGTTATCCGTGGATATTTCCAGGGAATGGGAACAATGCTTCCAACAGCTATCTCACAGATCATTGAGCAGGTATTTAATGCCGTGATCAGTATTGTCGGCGCAAGTGTCCTCTTTGGTATCGGAACAAAAGCAGGAGAAAAATCCGGAAAGGAACTTCTCGGACCTGCTTACGGTGCTGCCGGAAGTACACTTGGAACGGTTGTCGGCTCTTTATCTGGATTGTTATTTCTTCTGTTTGTCATTTTTATATATAAAAATGTGATACGCAAACAGCTTAAAAGAGACCGCACCCAGAATGTTGAAAGTTATTCTTTCCTTCTGAAAGCATTACTTTTAACAGCAATCCCAGTTGTATTCAGTACCGCTGTATATAATATTAACCAGATTATCGACCTTACAATCTTTAATCACGTTATGGGGTCACAAGGCTATGTAGAGAAAGAATATATGGCTCTTCAGGGTATTTACACTGGTAAATACGACACCCTGATCAATGTCCCGATGGCAATTGCGAACGCACTTGGAACATCTCTTGTGCCAAGTCTTACAGCTGTTGTTACAGCAGGTACAAAGAAACAGGTTCACAATAAGATTAACCAGACTTTACGTCTTACAATGGTAATTGCTATTCCGAGTTGTATCGGTTATTTTGTACTTGCTTCCCCAATTATGGTTTTGCTGTACAATGACTCCAGTGCAACACCGGCGCGTCTGTTGATGGCAGGAGCTATCGTTGTTGTACTGTATGGACTTTCCTCTGTAACGAATTCCATTCTTCATGGATTAAACTCATGACAAGTCCCGCAAAGAATGCTGCAGCAGCTCTTGGAATTCATCTGGTAGCATTTGTACTGATGATGACTGTATTCAAGATGAACGTCTATGCACTGGTGGGTGGAAATATTGTATTTGCACTTGCAATGAGTATTTTGAACCTGCTCAAGATTCGAAAGTCAGCGGTTTCAAAATCGATTTTGTAAGCACTTTCGGAAAACCATTCGCTGCAGCAGCAGTGATGGGCATTGTAACTTTCGGCGTATTCAGGACTGTTTGATACACTGATCGGCGGTCGTGTAATTCCAGTATGCATTTCACTGATTGAT
>ENA-OQET01000492-OQET01000492.1-human-gut-metagenome-genome-assembly--contig:-NODE-492-length-20885-cov-2.779121_pt1 | contig 20885 bp, 22 predicted proteins | sample MGYA00242800_ERZ504645 | MGnify/ENA primary metagenome ERZ504645 (study PRJEB26092, sample SAMD00036308) | human gut metagenome | host: Homo sapiens | study: EMG produced TPA metagenomics assembly of... | reverse complement strand
GGAACAGTACCTTATGGGTAATGTAGATGAGGGAATCACAAAGCCTGAAATCGTAAAAGACTTTGGAAGATGTAACGTCTATACGAAACCGGACTGTAAAGACTGTTTTGCCAGATTCTACTGCAGCGGCGGCTGTGCGGCAAATGGTTACCACTTCGGCGGAGATATCCGGGGGAATTATAAGATCGGATGCGAACTCCAGAGGAAGCGTGTGGAGTGCGCTATCATGATAAAAGCCGCTTTGGCGGAATAAGAGAGGAAAAAGAAAATGAAGAAAAGTAGAGGAATTGCAGTGCTGCTTCTGACAGCAATTGTCACAGTATTCTTCTGCTATGTGGCTGCGGTAGGCATTGGTCCTACAGGAACAGGTTCGGCTAAGAATATCAACACCGGACTTGATCTTGCCGGCGGTGTCAGCATCACATACCAGGCTAAGGACAGCAATCCGAGCAAGGAAGACATGTCCGATACTGTTTACAAGATGCAGCAGCGTGTTTCTCAGTACAGTACTGAGGCACAGGCATATCAGGAAGGTTCCAACCGTATCACCATTGAGATTCCAGGAGTATCAGATGCAAATGCGATCCTGGAAGAACTTGGAAAGCCAGGTTCTCTGTATTTTATCGATCAGACAGATGCAGACGGAAACAAGAATTTTTACAACAGGAAACAGTGAGAGTGGATATGTTCTTGCAAGAAGTATTGAGGATATCCAGAAAGCCGGATCTGTTGTACTGGAAGGTACAGACGTTGCAGACGCTGAGGGAGGTGCTTATCAGGATTCATCCACAAGCTCCCAGAAATATGCAGTCAGTCTGACTCTTACAAAGAATGGAAAAACCAAATTTGCGGAAGCTACCAAGGCAAATGTTGGAAAGCAGATCGCAATCGTATATGACAATCAGGTTTTAAGCGCTCCGAATGTAAATGAGGAGATTTCCGGCGGAAAAGCTCAGATCACCGGAATGGCAAGTACAGAAGAGGCACAGAATCTTGCTTCTTACATAAGAATCGGTTCCTTAAGTCTTGAGCTTACCGAGCTTCGTTCCAGCGTAGTTGCTGCACAGCTTGGTGAAGAAGCCATCGCAACAAGTGTAAAAGCCGGAGCGATCGGTCTTGTGATCGTTATGCTGATCATGATCATCGCATACCGTATCCCAGGTCTGGTTGCATCTGTTGCACTGGTTCTTTATACAACCTTAATGCTGATCACACTGAATGCCTTTGATATCACCCTTACGCTTCCGGGTATTGCAGGTATCATCCTGGGCATTGGTATGGCAGTGGATGCCAATGTTATCATCTACGCCAGAATCCGTGAGGAGATCGCGGCAGGCCTTTCTGTCCATGCAGCGATCAAAAGTGGATTCGGCAAAGCGTTTTCCGCTATTTTTGATGGAAACATCACAACACTGATCGCGGCTTGTGTGCTGATGTGGCTTGGCTCCGGTTCTGTTAAGGGGTTTGCCTACACGCTGGCAATGGGTATCGTGATCTCCATGTTTACAGCACTGGTTATATCCAGGCTTGTTATTAATGCGGTATACGCAATTGGTGTTCGTGACCCGAAATTCTATGGCATTGCCAAGGAACGTAAGGTTGTGGATTTCGTTGGAAAGAGAAAAATCTTCTTTGCTGTTTCCATTATCCTGATCCTTTGCGGACCTGTAGGAATGCTGGTCCACAGTAATGTGATCGGTGACAAAGCCATGAATTACAGTCTGGAGTTTTCCGGCGGTACTTCTACTAATGTAACCTTCAATAAAGAGATGGATATCAAGGAGATCGATTCCGAGGTAACACCGGTTGTTGAGGCAGTGACAGGTGATAAGAATGTACAGCCGACCAAGGTGCAGGGAACCAATCAGGTAGTGATCAAAACACGTTCTCTGGATCTTAAGGAACGAGAAGCACTGAATAAGGCATTAGAGGAAAATTTTGATGTAGATACAAGTCTGATCACATCGGAGAATATTTCCGCTACTGTCAGCAATGAGATGAGAAGAGACGCTATCGTAGCGGTTATCGTAGCTGCGATCTTCATGCTTCTTTACATCTGGTTCCGTTTCAAGGATATCCGCTTTGCAAGCAGTGCAGTACTTGCACTTCTTCATGATGTCCTGGTCGTACTTGCGTTTTATGTTATTTCCAGAACATCTGTGGGAAATACATTTATTGCGTGTATGCTGACGATCGTAGGTTATTCCATCAATGCTACTATTGTCATCTTCGACCGTATCCGTGAGAATATGAGAGGCAGAAAGAAAGTTGAGGATGAGAAACTGAAAGAGATCGTAAATACCAGTGTTACAGAAACTCTGACACGAAGCATTTACACATCCCTGACAACATTTGTAATGGTTGCAATTCTTTATGTAATGGGTGTTTCCTCAATTAAAGAATTTGCAGCACCGCTGATGGTAGGTATCATCGGTGGAGCATATTCTTCTGTATGCATCACTGGTGCTCTGTGGTACACCATGAAAACATTCAGAAAAAATCGTGTTGCAGCACCGGCAGCTGCAGCAGCTTCCGCAAAGATTTCTTCCGAGAAATCTGAGAAAAAGGTAAAACAGCCATCCGGACAGCAGACAGCTCAGCAGCAGCCGAAGAAGAAAAACCGTAAAAGAGTTGCCGAGCGCCTTGCAGCGCAGGAGGCAGCAACGCAGCAGAATGATGAGGAGAAATCTGAATAAAATTGCTGAATAACAGAAACGTTCCGTACCGGGAAAGAATATTTCCTGGCGGAACGATTTTTTTTGTGTGGCATAAAAAACTTGCAGCTATGCAGGAGTATGAGTTACAATACGGTTATTGTGTTGCTTTGAAGAAAGAAAGCGGCAAAGCATCAAGGAGGAAACAACATGGAACGATGGGTTGTTGCTGCAAAACGGGCGGACTTTGCGGCAATTGGAAAAGAGTTCGGAATTGATCCGGTGATCGCCAGACTGATCCGAAACCGGGATGTACAGGACAGGGATGAAATTCGCAGATATCTTTATGGAAAGGTGGACGAACTGGCTTCTCCACATTTGATGAAAGATGTGGATAAGGCAGTGGAGATCCTGCGGAATAAAATAAAGGAAAAAAAACGCATCCGTATTATAGGCGATTATGACATTGATGGGGTAGTATCGACCTTCATTCTGATCAAAGGACTGAAGCGTGCAGGAGCTCTGGCAGATACATATATTCCGGACCGTGTGGCGGACGGATATGGAATCCATGAGCACCTGATCGAAAGAGCAGTGAATGATGGGATTGACGTAATTGTTACCTGTGATAATGGAATTGCGGCGTACAATGAAATCACTATGGCTAAAGAGAAGGGAATGACGGTGATAATAACCGATCATCATGAAATTCCCTATAAAGAAACGGAAGATGGAAGAGAACTGATCCTTCCGCCGGCTGATGCCATTGTAAATCCAAAACAGCCGGACTGTAATTATCCGGAGAAAAGATTGTGCGGAGCAGTTGTTGCGTTGAAACTGGTGACAGCTCTCTATGAGGCATGCGGGATTCCGGAAAAAGAGCTGGAAGATTTTCTGGAATTAGGAGCCATTGCCACGGTGGGAGACGTGATGGATCTTCAGGGTGAAAACCGCATCCTTGTAAAGGAAGGCCTGAAACGACTTTCCCACACTTCTAACAAAGGTCTCCGTGAACTGATCCGTGCCAATGGCCTGGAGGATGGGCCGATCACTGCCTATCATGTAGGGTTTGTGCTGGGACCATGTATCAATGCCAGTGGAAGACTGGATACCGCTGCACGTTCCCTGAAACTGCTCTGTGCGGAGACGGAAGATGAAGCAGCAAAACTTGCCGGTGATCTGACTGCGTTGAATCAAAGCAGAAAAGCTCTCACAGAAGAGGGAAAGGAAGCAGCGATCCGTATTGTGGAAGAGACAGAAATCGGACAGGACAGGGTTCTTGTGATCTATTTACCGGACTGTCACGAAAGCCTGGCCGGAATTATTGCGGGACGCATCCGGGAAAAGTACAATAAACCGGTCTTTGTACTGACAAAAGGTGAAACAATGGTGAAAGGTAGCGGACGTTCCATAGAAAGCTATTCCATGTTTGAGGAACTGGTAAAATGCGGAGATCTGATGGAACAGTATGGTGGTCATCCCATGGCGGCAGGATTATCCATTAAAGAAGAAAATGTGGAAGAGTTCCGCAGACGGTTAAACGAAAACTGTACTCTGACAGAAAAGGATCTGGCTCCAAAGATCCTGATCGATGTGCCAATGCCGGTTTCCTATATAAATAAGGAACTTGTGGAAGAGATATCCCTGCTGGAGCCTTTTGGAAAGGGAAATACCAAACCGATTTTTGCACAGAAGGGACTTCGGGTTTTAAGCAGCCGTATTCTTGGCAAAAATAGGAATGTGGCAAAGCTTCAGCTGTCAGACAGTACCGGCTGTGTAGTAGAAGCAGTATATTTTGGAGAAGCAGATGAATTTGTTGATAGAATAAAAAACTGTGGAAGTATTGCGGTCACATATTATCCTGAGATCAACCGTTATCAGGGAAGAGAGACCTTACAGATCGTAATCCGAAATTATATTACAGAATAACAGGAGAAGGTATCACTAAAATGCAGATCCTGACAGCGAGTAATTGACTGTAAAACAGGAAAGAAGGCTCTATACTGGGCAATATGCAGTCCAGGGCCTGTCGTAATTCCGCGAGTTCTGTCGGGTTGCACATTGATTCCCTACAGAAAAAGTGCTATACTATCTAACATCTGATTGACAAATTAAACCATTGGAGGTTATTATGAAAAAAATAGAAGAATATGTAAGAAGTATCCCGGACTTTCCAGAGCCAGGGATTATTTTCCGTGACGTTACCAGCGTCCTTCAGGATGCGGATGGATTACAGCTTGCCATTGATTCTATGCAGGATTGTCTGGAGGGTGAGGAGTTCGATGTGATCACAGGTCTTGAATCCAGAGGCTTTATCTTTGGTATGCCGATCGCATATAATCTTCACAAACCCTTTGTTCTGGTCCGCAAAGCAGGAAAACTTCCATGTGAGACCGTTTCCAGAACCTATGATCTGGAGTATGGAAGTGCAACTATCGAGATGCATAAGGATTCCATCAAGCCGGGACAGAAGGTTGTTATTGTGGATGACCTGATCGCTACGGGCGGAAGTGTGGAAGCAGCCATCAAGCTTGTGGAGGAGCTTGGCGGCGAGGTTGTCAAGGTGGTTTTCCTTATGGAGCTTGCAGGTCTGAAGGGACGTGAGCGTCTCAAAGGTTATAATGTGGCATCTGTGATCTGTTACGACGGAAAATAATTTTTTGTCGGTGGAAGGGGATGTGAACTGTTGTAGTCATACGGCAGTATGAAATTGTGCACAGGCAGGTGGGATTTAATGGCAGAGACAAAAAATACGGAAAAACAAAACATTGAGATACAGAAGGAAGAAGAAAAAAGAGAGTCTGTCCGGAAGGCAGATGCGGCGGTGAAATCCATGCATGATTTTACAAGCCCTGAGGTTCTTTATCAGGAGCTGATAAAAAGTGTGAAGAAATATCATCCGTCTACAGATATTTCCATGATCGAAAAGGCCTATAAAGTGGCCAGTGAGGCACATAAGGATCAGAAACGTAAATCCGGTGAACCTTATATCATTCATCCTCTCTGTGTTGCGATCATCCTTGCGGATCTTGAACTGGATAAGGAGACCATAGTGGCAGGTCTTCTTCATGATGCGGTAGAAGATACTTGGATGACGTATGAAGAAGTAGAAAAGGAATTTGGTTCTGAAGTAGCGCTTCTGGTAGATGGTGTTACCAAGCTGGGACAGCTGTCCTATTCCAAGGACAAGGTAGAGGTTCAGGCTGAGAATTTAAGAAAGATGTTCCTTGCAATGGCTAAGGATATCCGCGTCATCCTGATCAAGCTTGCGGACCGTCTTCATAATATGCGTACCCTGCAGTATATGAGACCGGAGAAACAGCAGGAGAAAGCAAGAGAAACCATGGATATCTATGCTCCCATCGCGATGCGGCTTGGTATTTCCAAGATCAAGGTGGAACTGGATGATCTTTCTCTTAAGTATCTGAAGCCGGATGTTTACTATGATCTGGTAGAAAAGGTTGCTCTTCGCAAAAGCGCCCGTGAGGAATTTGTTAATTCTATCGTGAAACAGGTAAAGCAGCATATGGAGGATGCCAATATCAGGGCACAGGTGGATGGCCGCGTGAAGCATTTCTTCAGCATCTATAAGAAGATGGTCAATCAGGATAAAACCATTGATCAGATTTATGACCTGTTTGCCGTACGTATCATTGTAGATACTGTGAAGGACTGTTATGCAGCTCTTGGTGTTATCCATGAGATGTATAAGCCGATCCCCGGCAGATTTAAAGATTATATCGCAATGCCGAAGGCCAATATGTATCAGTCTCTGCATACAACGCTTATTGGTCCTAACGGACAGCCTTTCGAAATCCAGATCCGTACATTTGAAATGCATAAAACCGCAGAATACGGTATTGCAGCTCATTGGAAATATAAGGAAACTTCCGATGGTAAGAAACCTGGAAAGAGTGAGGAAGAGAAGCTGAACTGGCTGCGCCAGATCCTGGAGTGGCAGCGCGACATGTCCGATAACCGGGAGTTCATGAGTCTTCTGAAAAATGATCTGGATCTTTTTGCGGACAGTGTTTACTGTTTCACTCCCCAGGGAGATGTAAAAAACACTTCCCAATGGTTCTACACCTATTGATTTTGCATACAGCGTGCACAGTGCAGTAGGAAACAAGATGGTAGGTGCCAGGGTCAATGGCAAACTTGTTCCTATTGAATATAAGATCAAAAACGGTGATCGTATTGAGATCATAACATCCCAGAATTCTCAGGGCCCCAGCCGTGACTGGCTGAAGATCGTAAAGAGCACACAGGCTAAGAATAAGATCAACCAGTGGTTTAAGAAAGAACTGAAGGAAGATAATATCCTGAAGGGTAAGGACATGCTGAATCAGTATGCCAAGACCAAGGGCTTTAAACCAGGCATATATACCAAGCCACAGTATATGGAATCGGTAATGCATAAATATGGTTTCCGAGACTGGGATTCTGTATTGGCAGCGATCGGACATGGCGGCCTGAAAGAAGGTCAGGTGTTTAACAAGCTGGTAGAAGCCTATGAGAGGGAACATAAGAAGAATCTTACAGATGAACAGGTCCTGGAGGCAGCTTCCGAATCACAGGAGAAGCTTCACATTGCCAAGAGTAAGAGTGGCATTGTAGTAAAAGGCATTCATGATGTGGCAGTTCGTTTTCCAAATGCTGTAGTCCGATCCCGGGAGATGAGATCGTAGGCTTTGTAACAAGAGGAAGAGGGATCACCATTCATCGTACAGACTGTGTGAATGTGCTCAACATGCCTGAGATTGACCGGAAACGTCTCATTGAAGCAGAGTGGCAGATGCCGGACAGAGCGGATTCCGAGAAATACGAAGCGGAGATCCAGGTTTATGCAAATAACCGTACCGGACTTCTGGTGGATATTCCAAGATCTTTACAGAGAGGAAGATCGATCTTCGTTCCATTAACAGCCGTACCAACAAGCAGGAACGCGCCACGATTTCCATGTCCTTTAATGTATGCAGCAAACAGGAACTGAATTCCCTGATCGAAAAGATCCGTCAGGTTGAAAGTGTTCTTGATGTAGAGCGAACAACGGGCTGACCGATAAACGGAGGAATTTTTATGAGTAAACTTGAAATGCAGCAGTGTGTGCTGGGTCAGGTGTTTACCAACTGCTATTTTCTGAAAAATAAAGAGACCGGAGAACTGCTGATCGTAGACCCGGGAGACTATGAAGAAAAAGTTTTTCAGAAAGTATCTCTTATTCAGGGAAAACCGGTGGGGATCCTTCTGACACATGGTCATTTTGATCACATCATGGCTGTAAAGGAAGTGAAGGAAAAATATCAGATCCCGGTTTATGCATGCAGGCAGGAAGAAGTGATGCTGGCAGAGCCCACGATAAATATGACTGCTGTTTATGGAAGTGCCTGTTCAATTAAGCCGGAGGTTCTTCTGGATGACGGGCAGATTTTCGAAGCGGCAGGATTTTCCATCCAGATGTTCCACACACCGGGACATACCAAAGGAAGCTGCTGCTATTATATCAAAGACGAAGGTGTGCTTTTCAGCGGAGATACATTGTTTTGCGGCTCTGTGGGAAGAACCGATTTTCCTGGCGGAAGTTCTGCTGAGATCGTAAGAAGCCTTCACAAGCTTGTGGATACTTTGCCAGAGGATACAGAAGTATTTCCGGGGCATGACGCATCCACAACCATTGGTTATGAAAAGAGGTATAATCCATTTGTGTAAAATAGGCATTCTGTTTGAGAACAGAGATTTGAGCATGATGTGTATGAACTGATCAAAGCGTTTTATCCCGGAAATGAGATCGTTTCTTTTTATGAAGAGGATGATGCGGATTATGATATCCGTTTCCGGGTCTCACGTGATGAAGAAGGTTATACCATCAGTTACAACAACGGAATAGAGAAAGAAACAGCTCATGGGGCTGTGATAGAAGGGCAATCCAGTGGAGAAGCTTCGGATGCCCTTATTTCTTGCAATGATGCCCATGATATCCGCAGGAAAAAATAAAGACGCGATCAAATACGCTCTGTATCAGATGCTTTCCAAAGCTACAGGAAAGACACTTCCCTGGGGAAATCTTACAGGCATCCGTCCTGTGAAAATGGCTATGGGAATGCTGGAGTCCGGAATGAAGAATACAGAGATCGCCAGATATATGAGAGAACAGTATCTGGTAAGCCCGGAGAAAACAGCGCTTGCAGTTACCATTGCCAACCGTGAGCGGGATATCCTGAAGAATATTGACTATGAGAACGGTTACAGCCTTTATGTGGGAATCCCTTTTTGCCCAAGTATCTGTCTGTACTGTTCGTTCAGTTCCTATCCCCTGGAGAGATGGCGTAAATACGTAGAAGACTATCTGGATGCACTGATCAAAGAGATCCAGGCGGTTTCCAAGATGATGAAGAACCGGAAACTGGATACGGTTTATATTGGCGGCGGAACACCGACCACACTGGAGCCGGATCAGCTTCGGAGACTTCTTGGCGCGATCACGGAATATTTTCCCTGTGAGGAGCTGGAAGAATTTACGGTTGAGGCAGGAAGACCGGACAGTATAACCTTGGAAAAGCTTCAGGCGATCCGGGAGTTTCCGGTTACCAGGATTTCCGTAAATCCACAGACTATGAATCAGGAAACCCTGGATATCATTGGCAGACGTCATACAGTAGAACAGACAAAGAATGCGTTTCATCTGGCAAGAAAAGCCGGATTCGACAATATCAATATGGATCTGATCGTGGGTCTTCCCGGCGAAGATATCACAAAAGTGCAGCATACACTGGACGAGGTAAAAGCTCTCGGGCCGGACAGCCTGACCGTACATTCTCTTGCTGTGAAGCGTGCGGCAAGACTGAATATTTTCCGTGATAAATACCAGGAGATGACCTTTGAAAACAATCAGGAGATCATGGATCTGACTATGAAAACGGCCTACGAGATGGGAATGGGTCCCTATTATCTGTACAGACAGAAGAATATGAAGGGGAATTTTGAGAACGTCGGGTATTCTGAGGTTGACAAAGCAGGGATTTACAATATACTGATTATGGAGGAAAAGCAGCCGATCATCGCACTGGGTGCAGGTGGTTCCTCCAAACTTGTGTTTGATCACGGACAGCGCATTGAGCGTGTGGAGAATGTGAAGGATGTTGTCAATTATATCACACGTATCGATGAAATGATCGAGAGAAAACGCGAGGGCATTGCAAAATGGCTGTAGACGGAAAGGAGAGACGGATCCTTGAAAAGCGTACAGAAGATAAGTGAAAACTACGCAGGACCGGATCCTGGAAATGGATCTTTCCGCAGAGCTGAAACATGGGGTTGTTGTCAGTAACCTTGCCTATGATGTGGCAAAGGAGCTTGGTCTTGGGGAGAAAGAATGTTATCAGCTGGCTATTGCCGGAATGCTCCATGATATAGGCAAGCTGAAACTGGAAGGATACATTAATGGCCAAGAGCAGAATCCGATGGTCATTGAAGAATTGAAGTATGTCCGCATGCACTCCACATTAGGTTATGAGATCCTGAAAGACCAGGGATATTCCGATTATGTTCTGGAAAGTATTCTTTATCATCATGAGAAATTTTGACGGCAGCGGTTATCCCAGCAACAGAAGCGGAAAGGATATCCCTATGGGTGCAAGGATCCTGAGAGTATGTGATGTATATGCGGCTTTGAGTATGGACAGACCATATCGGAAAGCTCTGGAAAATGATGAAGTTTTAAGACTGATGATCGATGAGATTAAAAACTTTGACATGCAGGTGTTTCTTGCATTTCAGAGGGTGATTCATAAAGGAGGAAACTATGGCATTAAAAAAGAAACCAGTTACAGGAATGAAGGACATTTTACCGAAGGAAATGGCAATCCGTAACTATGTGATGAATATGATCAGAGAGACGTACGGAACCTTTGGTTTTTCCGCAATTGAGACTCCCTGTGTAGAACATATTGAGAATCTCTGCAGCAAGCAGGGCGGTGAAAATGAAAAGCTGATCTTCAAGATCATGAAGAGAGGCGAGAAACTGAAACTGGATACTACAAAAACAGAGAATGATCTGACAGATTCCGGACTTCGCTATGACCTGACCGTACCGCTTTCCAGATATTATTCCAATAATGCAAACGAGCTTCCGGCTCCGTTTAAGGCACTTCAGATGGGAAATGTATGGAGAGCTGACCGTCCGCAGAGAGGTCGTTTCCGTCAGTTTATGCAGTGTGATATCGATATCCTGGGTGAGCCGACCTATCTTGCTGAGATCGAGCTTGTACTTGCAACTACAACACTTCTTGGAAAACTGGATTTCCATAACTTTACGATCCGTATCAATGACAGAAGGATCCTGAAGGCAATGGCTCAGTACAGTGGATTCCCGGCAGAGAGCTTTGATACGGTCTTTATTATTCTTGACAAGATGGATAAGATCGGCATCGAGGGAGTTGCAGAGGAGCTTGAGAAAGAGGGCTTTGAGAAAGAGAGCATTGACACCTATCTTGGACTTTTCCGTGAGATCACCAACGATGTTGAGGGTGTTCGTTATATTAAAGAAAAACTTTCTGATGTTCTGGAAGCAGGTATTGCAGAGGATCTTGAAACGATCATCAATACTGTAGAATCTGTAAAAACAGCAGACTTCAAAATGTCCTTTGACCCTACACTGGTACGTGGAATGTCCTATTACACAGGTCCGATCTTTGAGATTTCCATGGATGAGTTCGGCGGAAGCGTCGGTGGAGGCGGACGTTACGATGAGATGATCGGCAAATTTACAGGAAATAATACCTGTGCTTGTGGTTTCTCCATTGGATTTGAGAGAATCGTTATGCTGCTTCTTGAGAGAGGCTATGAGATTCCAACCAAGAATGGCAAGAAAGCATATCTGATCGAGAAGAACATGCCGGCAGACAAGCTTCTGAACATCCTGAAACAGGCAACTGAGGAAAGAAGTGCAGGTACACAGATCAATATCTCTATCATGAAAAAGAACAAAAAATTCCAGAAAGACCAGCTGGCAGCAGATGGTTATACAGAGTATGTAGAATTTTTCAACAGAGACTGAAACTGCCCGTCTGAAAACGGAGATAGCAGAGTAAATTAAAACGACTATGAAAAAAATAGTCAGAGGAGGATAAAGAGATGGCTGAAAGCATGCAGGGACTGCACAGAACATGCCGATGTGCAGAAGTGACCACAGAGATGGTTGGAAAAGAAGTAACATTAATGGGATGGGTGGCAAAAGCCAGAAATAAAGGAGGTCTTGTATTTGTGGATCTTCGTGACCGTTCCGGGATCATGCAGCTGATTTTTGAGAATGGCAGCATTGACGAGGAAGGCTTTACAAAAGCAGGTAAACTGCGTAGTGAGTTTGTTATTGCTGTAACCGGTACCGTAGAGAAACGTGGAGGAGCAGTAAACGAGAATCTTGCAACTGGCGAGATCGAGCTTCGTGTAAAATCCCTCCGTGTTCTTGCTGAGGCAGATGTTCCTCCATTCCCGATCGAGGAGAATAGCAAGACAAAAGATGAGATCCGACTTAAATATCGTTATCTTGATTTAAGAAGACCGGATCTTCAGAGAAATATCATGATGAAGAGCAAGGTTGCCCAGCTTACAAGACAGTTCTTTACAGAAGAGGGATTTCTTGAGATCGAGACACCGATGCTTGGAAAGAGTACTCCTGAGGGAGCCAGAGACTATCTGGTACCATCACGTGTTCATCCGGGAAGCTTCTATGGCCTTCCACAGTCTCCGCAGCTGTACAAGCAGCTTCTGATGTGCTCCGGATTTGATCGTTATATCCAGATCGCAAGATGTTTCCGTGATGAGGATCTTCGTGCTGACCGTCAGCCGGAGTTCACACAGATCGATATGGAGCTTTCCTTTGTTGATGTAGACGATGTTATCGATGTTAACGAGAGATATCTTGCATTCCTGTTCAAAGAAGTTCTGGATATCGATGTAAAACTCCCGATCCAGAGAATTACCTGGCAGGAAGCTATGGATCGTTTTGGTTCCGACAAGCCGGATATGCGTTTCGGTATGGAACTTCATGATGTCAGTGATATCGTAAAAGACTGCGGATTTGGTGTGTTCACAGGTGCGCTTGAGAACGGCGGAAGTGTTCGTGGTATCAATGCAGAAGGTCAGGGCGCAATGCCGAGAAAGAAGATCGATAAGCTTGTTGAGTTCGTAAAAGGTTATGGTGCAAAAGGTCTTGCATACATTGCCATTGCAGAGGACGGAACCAGAAAGTCTTCTTTCGCCAAGTTTATGACAGATGAAGAGATGGATGCTCTTGTAAAAGCTATGGACGGCAAGCCGGGAGATCTTCTTCTTTTTGCAGCAGATAAGACAAAATTGGTATACGATGTACTGGGAGCACTCCGTCTTGAGCTTGCAAAACAGATGGATCTTTTAGATAAAAATGAGTATCGTTTCGTATGGGTAACAGAGTTCCCGCTTCTTGAGTGGAGCGAGGAGGAGAACCGTTTTACAGCAATGCACCATCCGTTCACCATGCTTATGGAGGAGGATCTTCCGCTTCTTGATACAGATCCGGGAAAGGTTCGTGCAAAAGCATACGACATCGTTCTTAACGGAAATGAGATCGGCGGCGGCAGCGTGCGTATCCATCAGGATGATATTCAGGAAAGAATGTTTGAGGCACTTGGCTTCACAAAAGAAGCTGCACATGAGCAGTTCGGATTCCTTCTGGATGCCTTCAAATATGGAGTTCCGCCACACGCAGGACTTGCATATGGCCTTGATAGACTTGTTATGCTTATGGCAAAGGCAGATACGATCCGTGATGTTATTGCATTCCCGAAGGTTAAGGATGCCTCCTGTCTGATGACTCAGTCTCCTAGCCAGGTAAGTGAGGCACAGCTTCATGAGCTGGGACTTGACCTTGAGCCGCAGAAAGAAGAGGAAGAATAAAAGATCATGCAGCCGACAATCTATACATTTCTGATCGTTTGTCCACTTGTATTTCTTGCCGGATTTGTAGATGCTGTAGCAGGCGGGGGAGGACTGATCTCCCTGCCTGCTTATCTTTTGGCCGGAGTTCCTGTACATAATGCTGTTGCCACCAACAAGCTGTCATCAGCAACAGGAACATTGATCTCAACTGTCCGTCTGTGTAAAAATAAATTTGTGGACTGGATCCTGGTGCTTCCATGTATTCCAATGGCGCTTCTGGGATCTTCCATAGGAGCTCACCTTGCTCTTATAGCCAGTGATAAGCTCCTGCGTTATATGCTGATCCCGGTTCTTCCGGTGGTTGCTTTTTATGTGCTGCGCAAGAAAAATATGGATGAGAAGGGTGGCGAGATCGCCAGAAAAAAAACAGATCCTGCTCTGTGCCGTATGCTCTCTTGCTGTAGGATGCTATGATGGCTTTTATGGACCAGGAACAGGAACTTTTCTCTTGCTTTTGTTTACAGGATTGGGAAAAATGAGTGTGGCAAAAGTTTCCGGTACCATGAAGGTTACCAACCTCTCTTCCAATGTAGCGGCTCTTGTTGTATTTCTGCTCAGCGGAAAGATTGTGATCATGCTTGGAATTGCAGCGTCAGTGTTCTCAATCGCAGGACATTATACCGGTGCAGGTATGGTTATGAAAAACGGAAGCCGGATCATACGGCCTATTATTCTTATAGTCCTTGCATTGCTTTTTATAAAGATCATATCCGGAATATAAAAAAGAAGAATATAAAAAACCCGTGAAGATCACGCTTTCCTGTCAGAGAAAGCAGATATTCACGGGTTTTCTAGCTTTTATTCTTTATTCGTTATCTTCGGTAGAATCTTCAGGAACCGGTGAAGCGGTAAGAGTTCCGAAGATGGCATTGCCCAGTTCGGTACCTGCATTTTCAAGCTTCCAGGATGCACCATCGTTTGTGAGATGGAAGGTAGCAGTGGCAGTTATGGTTGCCTGATTATTCCTGATACTGTCCAGAAGCAGTTCATGTGATTTGTTGTAACGCTTCTGGGAACCGTCGATCACTGCATCAGCAGAAGCCAGATAAGTATTCAATTCTTTTTCGTACTGTGTAAGAATGGAATTACTGTCAAATGTGGTAAGCTCTGCGTCCACTTCAGCAAGATATCCGGAAACAGAGGTGCTTGATATTTTGTAGTTAAAACAGGAGTGAAACTGTTCCATAAGGGCAGAAGCAATGGCATTTTTTTGCCGAATCTGAAGTGTTCAGAATGGAATCCAGCCCCAGATAATTAGCCATCTGCTGTACATCCATTTCCTGAAGTGTTTTCAGATAGACGGTAAGCGTTTCGGCAGGCGGCACAAGATCAGGATCGGACAGATAGGTGATAAGGCCACCGACCAGCTCATTTTCGAGAGAGGAGCTGTGCGTGATCTCCCAGTCAGGTTCTGAAGAAGATCCAAGATTGTTTAGTTGGATGGAAGTATTGCGTTCTACAGAACTGTACGTGTTATTCTTGAGAAGCTTGTACAGGAGCAGATAACGCTGCTCCAGGGAATTTCCGTTATCATTTTCTTTACCGGAGGCAGTTTCCAGTATTTCTTCCTGAAGGCTTGCAGAAACAAAATCACTGGCAAGAGCCTCAGCATCCAGAGTAGTAAGCTTAAGCTGCGCAGAAGCATTTTTTTCGTCGCTATCAACGGATATACCTAGGATTTTGTAATCGAAATTCTGAAAGAAGAGAGAAAATACTTCTTTTATGTCAGCAGAAAGCTTTGTGCTGTCATCAGAATCCGGAAACAGTTCCTGATAGGATATGTACTGCATGGTTGTTTCAGAGTCCAGATTTTTAAGAAGATCCAGATCTTTTTTGATCGCCTTCTCCGCCTGAGCTTTGGCCGACTGGGAGCAGCTACATAAAAAAACTGAGAGAAGAATGATCATTAAGAAAGCCAGCAGATGTTTCACTGTCTTCATATTGTTCTTTCCTTTCAAAAAAAGTTATATTATAATATTCTAGCAGATAAAGCACTGAAAGTCAAAATATCGCAAAAAGGAGAAATTAAGAAAAATGCAATATAATTACAAATATGTTACACAGGTTGAAATCGGATTATTATGGTGCTATAATAAAACCCGTTTTTGCGGAACTTTTTTATCCGCTTGATTCAAAGCAGAGCTTATAACGAATGAAATATAGGAGGGGACAGGATGTCAAAGAAAACAGCAGTAGTGCTTAGTTGTGTGATATTTGTGCTTCTGATAGTGTTGATGATCTGTGAAGTAATGAATCCTGCAGGCGGACCAGCACTTTTTAAGGAAGATTTTCTGATAAGAAGATACATCCTGCTGAACATAAAGTATTAAAAAACTGGAGTGAGATTTATGTCCCAATACAGAAAAAAACAGGACAAAAAAAGATTGTACAAAGGTATAGCGATCGCAGCGGTGGTTCTCGCAGCAGGAACTGTTTTTGTCAATATTATACTGGGAATGGCAGATCATCATACTGTAGATCAGAACAGCAGTATTGAGGCAGAGGAAACAGTTACATATAAAGATCAGATATATGTTCCGAAGGGAAATCTGGAAACATATCTGATAGCCGGAATTGATGATCCTGGTAAAGTACAGGAAGTAACTGAATATGACGGTACCGGCCAGTGTGATGTTCTGGTTGTTATTGTGAGAGACAGAAGTACAGACACATGCAAGCTTCTTTCTGTTGACCGGAATACTGTCACACCTGTCAGAAGCCTTGCTGATGACGGAACCTATCTGGCAACAACAGATATCCAGCTGTCCCTTGCGCATTCCATGGGGCTTGATCAGAATATGAGGGCTGAAAACACGGTGGATGCAGTGTCCACTCTTCTGAAAGGACAAAAGATCGATGGCTATGCAATGATCAACATGAGCGCGATCCAGGTAGTGAATGATATGGTCGGAGGTGTGACTGTTACCATCGAGGATGATTTTTCGGAGAGAGATCCTTCTCTAAAAAAAGGTGAAACAGTTAAGCTGATGGGAGCGCATGCTGAAAATTATGTTAGAGGCAGAATGGATGTTGCGGATGGCACTAACCAGAACCGCATGCAGCGTCAGAATGATTATGAAGAGGCATTTAAACCTGCTTTCAGATCCAAATGTGATTCGGACAGTAAATTTCCACTGCAGGTATATCATGCACTTGAGGACTATATGACTACCAATATCGGCGCAAAGAAGTTCTGCCGTCTGGCACTTCTTCTGTCAGATGACAAAAAAGATGACAGAGTTTCCATAAGTGGAACTTACGGTTCGGACGAGGAAGGCTGGCAGACATTTACGCCTGATGAGGACAGTCTGCAGCAGGTTGTCCTGGAGCTGTTTTATAAAAAAATGGATTAAAAGAAAAATCCAGGTGCAGGCCACCTGCGGAAATATAAAACAGGAGAAAGCTATGAATCAGAAAGATATGAATGACGAGATGGAAATAGATCTTTTGGATCTTGCGTATATGCTTATGGATCACTGGCACCATTTGCTTCTCTGTCTTCTTGCCGGGGCACTGGCTTTGAATGCATTTGCATTCTTTTTCATTGAGCCAACCTATGAATCAACGGCAAAACTTTATGTGGTTTCAACCTCTGATGATTCAGTTGTCAATCTGAATGATTTGAATCTGGGAACTTCGCTGACATCCGATTATGAAGAGCTGATGTTCAGTTACCCGGTGCTGAACCGTGTAATCGAGAAACTGAAACTCGATATGGATTACGAAGATCTTGCGAAGCTGTATACACTGAACAATCCGTCTGATACGCGTGTGCTCCAGATCACAGCAACAACAACAGATCCTCAGCTATCTATGGACCTTGCAGAGACAATGGCAGAGGAAGCTGTTTCCTATCTGCCGGATACAATGAGTACCAAGGCCCCGAATATTGCACAGCATGCAAAACTACCTGAACACAAGGCTGCACCAAGCTATTTCAAGTTTACGGTGATAGGAGGACTTCTGGGGCTTCTCATCTGCGCAGGTATCCTGAGCGTCAGATATCTGATGGATGATACGATCCATACGGCAGAAGAAATGGAAAAATATTTTGGCCTTGTGCCGCTGACTACGATTCCTGAAAGCAGTAAGGTGAAAAGCTATGACGGAGAGGAAGAGTATAGCAGCAGAAAAAGGAGAAAGAGAAATGAATAAACTGAAAGTAGTGTTTCCGGATCTTCCCTATGCAGTAGAAGAGGCAATGAACCGTCTCAGGATCAATGTTAAATTCTGTGGCAAAAACACAAAAAAGATCCTTCTTACAAGCTGCATGCCAAATGAAGGTAAAAGTACTGTTTCCTCATATCTCTGGAAGATGCTTGCAGAAGCAGGTTTTTCTACTGTTATGGTGGATGTGGATCTGCGTAAATCTGTTCAGATGCAGAGAATGCAGGTGGAAAATGCGTCAGAAACAAAGGGCTTGAACCATTATCTCTCCGGCATGGCAGAATATGAAGATGTAGTCTATAAAACAAATATTGAAAATGCATACATAGTTCCGTGTACACAGCTTCTTGAGAATCCGTCCCCTCTTCTTGAGGATGCCAGATTCAGAGAACTGCTTGACAGACTTGCCGGAGAATATCGTTTTGTGATCGTAGATACACCTCCCCTTGGAAGCGTGTCAGACGGAGCACTGATCGCTTCCATGTGTGATGGCGCGATATTGGTGGTCAGAGCCGGTCAAACACCGAAGGCAATGATAAAACAGTCTTTATATGAGATCGAACAGTCCGGATGTAAGCTTCTTGGCACAGTGCTGAACCGCGCGGAAGTTTCTACCAGAGGCTATGGTAAATATGGAAAATACGGAAACTATGGATATGGATACGGTTATGAGCCGGATACGAAACATAAGAAGCACTCAGAGAAATGATTGTTATCTTTTTATATCGTTATAAAGGATCAGACGTGGCGGGATCGTTTATAAATAAATCAAAAACAACAGGCGTATACCTGTGATAATTTAAGGGAGAGGTGAATCAAAATGAAGTCTATCAAAAAACTTGCAGTTATTATGCTTTCAGCTATGGTTCTGTTCGGAACAATGACCGTTCCGACAATGGCAGCTGCAAAATCACCAACAAAGCAGACTTTCAACACTGTGTCACTGAAAAAGAAAACTACAACTTACAATGGAAAAACCCAGCATCCGGTATTAACTGTAAAAGCTGGTAAAAAAACTCTGAAAAATGGTAAAGATTATGTTATAACATACAAGTATGGACAGAGTATGAAAACCGCCGGTAAAAAAATAGTTTATATCAACGGTATCGGCCGTTATGCAGGTTTCTATAAAACTGTAGCATATACGATCAACCCTGCTGTTCAGAAAAATTGTAAAAGTTTCCAGGAGCAGTGTTGCAGTTAAAAGAGGAAAAGCTACAACCATCAAGCTTACAAAGGCAAAAGCTGCAAAAGCAACATGGACTTCCAGCAACTCCAAAGCTGTAAAAGTAAGTAAAACAGGTAAGATCATAGTAGCAAAAAATGCTAAAAAGGCAAATTACTGTAAAAGTTACTGTTAAGCTGGCTAATCACAAGACATGTAACAAGGACAGTTAAAGTAACAGTTAAATAATCATTATTACATAAAAAATCTCCTGGCCACGAAGGGGATTTTTTTTTATGAAAAATCTGTGAAATCTGCATCGTTTTCTTCAGGGACTTTTCTTTTTTAGAGTGAATCTGCTATGATGTTTGAAGCAACAGATAGTTTTAGTACGATGCTGAGAAAAGGGGACAGATATGAAAAAACGTATTTTGATCGCACTTGGAGTCCTTGTACTTGCAGCCGGTATCGGAGCCGGTGGATGGTATTATTATACACATCATGCAGGGTCCGCAGGAGGTAGCGATATTGTATATGTAACAAAGATAGGCAAGCTTTCGGAAATGGATTCCGGAGTGGAAAACCGATATGCAGGTGTTGTGGAACCGCAGGAAACGGTTCAGGTAAAGATCGAAAGCGGCCGAAAGGTAAAAGAAGTTCAGGTAAAGACCGGTCAGGAAGTCAAGAAAGGGCAGCTTCTTTTTCAGTATGATCTTGGAAGTATCCAGCAAAGTCTTCAGGAAGCACAGCTGGCCTTGGACCGCCTGAAAAACGAACAGTTAAGTATATCTGATCAGATCACTACACTGGAAGCTGAGAAAAAGAAAGCTACAGCAGATAATCAGCTTTCCTATACAATAGAGATCGAAACACAGAAAATGAATCTCAAGAAGAATGAATATGATCAGAAAAGCAAACAGGCAGAGATCGATAAGCTTTCCCAGGCAACGCAGAATACCGAGGTGCGCAGTGAGATCGATGGAGTGATTCAGAAGATCGATACCTCCAAGATGGGCGGTGATGATTCTGAGGGCGTGGAGGATACGCTGACAGAAGGCACGACGGATTCCACAGATTCCAGTTCCGGAAACAGCTCCGGCAATGCATTTATCACGATCCTGAGTACAGGTGCTTATCGTGTAAAGGGAACGGTAAATGAAATAAACCGTGATTCGATCATAGAGGGAACTCCTGTGATCATTCGTTCCAGGGTGGATTCTTCAAAAATCCTGGAAGGGCACCATGGGCTCTGTTGACCTGGATAATTCTACCAGCAACAGCAGTTCGGATATGGCAATGTTCGGAATGTCCAGTGCCAGTGATGATCAGACATCATCCAGTACCTATCCGTTTTATGTGAATCTGGATTCATCTGAGGGTCTGATGCTGGGACAGCATGTTTATATTGAACCGGATGAAGGACAGGATGAGAAGAAGGCCGGTATCTGGCTGAATGATTATTTTATCGTGGATGCGGATACAGACAGCCCATATGTTTGGATCGCAAACGGTCAGAACAAGCTGGAGAAGAGAGATGTCATATTAGGACAGTATGATGAAGATCTTGGGGAATATGAGATCGCAGACGGACTTTCTGAAAAAGATAAGATCGCATTTCCGACAGATGAGCTGAAAGAAGGCATGTCTGTCGCAGAAGGTACTGCAGATCAGACTACAGCGGCTATGTGGGATGATTCTGAGGATGATGAAAGTTCTGATGATTCTGCATACACGGAAAGTGATGGCTCAGAGCCTGAAATGATCGAAGATGGAGCGAGCGACAGTGACATGATGGATGCGACAGACGATATTTCTTCGGGAGATGACCTTGTTCCGATGGAAGGAGCGCCGACAGAATGATTTTGGATTTAAAAGGAATATATAAGGATTATCAACAGGGGAAAATGACTGTACCTGTATTGAAA
>ENA-OQET01000490-OQET01000490.1-human-gut-metagenome-genome-assembly--contig:-NODE-490-length-20912-cov-3.912966_pt1 | contig 20912 bp, 21 predicted proteins | sample MGYA00242800_ERZ504645 | MGnify/ENA primary metagenome ERZ504645 (study PRJEB26092, sample SAMD00036308) | human gut metagenome | host: Homo sapiens | study: EMG produced TPA metagenomics assembly of... | reverse complement strand
ACACAGTTGCTATCGGAAAATGTAAAAGTTCAGACACTGGCATGTGTACTTAGTACTGCATTCCATCGAATGACAGGGATTTACGGAAAAATTCAATTATATTTGCTTGACGGATTTTAATAAGCAAAAACTGTTGGGATTAAAGCAAATTAAATCGGAAAGAGTATTTGTAAAGCCTAATTTTGTTGAATGCAAAAATGAATTCATTCCTGAGAAAGATAGAAAGAATCAATTTGTTTTTGTAGGAAGATTAGATAAGCTAAAAGGCATTGATCTGCTTTTCGAAGTATGGAAGCGTATGGGAGCACACGCGCCTAAGCTGATTGTTTGCGGTACCGGTCCAATGGAAGATTGGTGTAAGTCGTTCATTAGAAAAAACGATGTGAACATTGAAATGCGTGGATTTGTGCCAAATGATGAGGCTCTAAAGATAATAGCAAACAGCAAAGCACTTGTATTGCCTACCCAGTGGTATGAAGGATTTCCGATGAGCATTGTGGAAGCATTTAGTGTTGGAACACCTGTCATTTGTTCTGATCTTGGAAATGCTGGAAGTGTTGTCGAAGAGGGAATAACAGGTTATAAATTTCAATTTGACTCTATAGAAGATATGATTACTTGTGTAATGAAATGCAATAGTATATGTGAAAGTACAGTATCCAAATATTATGAAAAAATTACACAGAAAAAAGGAAACTATGCACTGCTTATTGATGTCTATGAAAACCTAAAGAATGAAATATGAGGAGAAATATAATATGAAATTGTCAATTGTTACTGTTTGCTATAACGCTGAACAGTGTATAGATAGAACTATAAAATCGGTTTTAAATCAGACATGTCCAGTATATGAATACATTATTATTGATGGAGGGTCAAAAGACAAAACGTACAATCGAGTTTGCAGTTACGAGAAATCTTTTGCAGAAAAGGGAATACTATTTAAGCATATTTCAGAAAGAGACAAAGGGATTAGTGATGCGTTTAATAAAGGAATAAAAATGGCATCTGGAACATTAATTGGGTTGATTAATGCAGATGATGAATTGCTTCCGGAAACATCGGAGATATTGAAAAATGAATGTAAAAAAATAGATGTGGATATATACTATGGGAATTGCTATTGGGTTGATAGCGAAAGAAATTTAGAGTATGTATCTAAACCTAAACATGATTTAAGTAAACTGTTGTATAACATGGTTTTGATTCATCCATCTACATTTGTAAAGAAAAAAGCTTATGAGGAATGTGGTTTGTTTGATGTGACCTATAAATACTGCATGGATAAAGAATTACTTTATAGAATGTATAAAGCAGGGAAAAAGTTTGATTATATTGACCAATGTTTGACAAAATTTAAAGCCGGAGGAGTGAGTGATACACATTCTAAGGCAGTATTTAAAGAAGGAAGCAGAATGGCGTTATCTTATGGAGAACCCCAAATAAAAGTAAAAAGTATAGAGATTATAAAAACAGTTAGAAATCAAATGGTCAATATGATTAAGGGAATGAGAGTGTATCGAGTTTTGAAAGGAATATGATTTAATAATATGGGACTAAAGAAAACAATTATAGTAATTAAATGGTTTCCAAGTCATGTCATCAATCTTTTGACGCTGAGATTGAGAAAAATTAATTGTGGAAAAGGGCTATCCACACATGGGACATTATTTGTTAGAGGAACAGGTACAATCACTATAGGCGAAAATGTATCGATCACTTCTTGCAGAGAAACTAATCCGATTGGTGGTGACGTGAAAACTATTTTATTTGCAAAAAATAATGCAACTATAACAATCGGGGATAATACCGGAATATCAAATAGTGCTCTTGTTGCGGTAGATTCGATTGCAATAGGAAATAATGTTTTGATAGGAGGAAATTGCAAAATTTATGATAATGATTTTCATTCTTTGGATTTTGATGAGAGAATGGGAACTGTAGATTTAGGAGTAAAACATGCCCCCGTTGTAATAAAAGATGGTGCATTCATCGGTGCTCACACCATAGTTCTTAAAGGAGTTACAATTGGTGAAAGAAGCATTGTGGGAGCGGGATCTGTTGTTTCTAGATCTATTCCAGATTATGAAATATGGGCGGGGAATCCTGCTAAATTTATAAAAAAGGTTGAGTAGAATATGAGTGCAATTCGAGAAAGTATTGAAAGTACTATAAAAAAAATAAAATTCAAAAAAAAGAAAATGTAGGTTTGCACGATGCTCAAAAGTATCTTTTTGACTGCAAATTTGAAGGAAATAATTTTTATAGACAGATATGCAAAAATAGTATCATCGAGTTTTGGGGTATGCAACTTATGTTGGACATAATAGCAGCATAGAAGGTTGCAATGTAGGAAGATATACGTGTATTGGGCCAAATGATGAGAATTATTCATGGAAATCATCCGGTTCATGAATTTGTATTCGATACACCCGGCTTTTTTTTTCTTTTGCAGAAACAAGCTGGTTTTACATATGTGGAAAACAAAATACTGTGAAGAATCTTATGTTGATCCAGATAATCAGTATTATGTGAAGATTGAAAATGATGTTTGGATTTGTGATGGTGTCTCAATTCTTGCTGGTGTGACAATTGGAAATGGAGCAGTTGTTGCCGCGAATGCTTTAGTTACGAAAGATGTATCTCCATATGCGATTGTAGCAGGTGTTCCGGCAAAAATAATTGGAAAAAGGTTTTGAAGAAGACCAAATTAATTATTTACTTTCAATCAAATGGTGGGAGAGAGATAAGAAATGGTTAAAAAATAACTGTGATCTATTTGCAGATATTTCTACAATGATGAAGGAGTTAAAAAATGAGTAAGAAAGCGATACAAAAATATCTGTTATATGGTGAACTGGTTTGCGTATTGCTTATGTCTTGCTTTTTTGCATATAGAATTTTAATATTTTCAAATAGCGAACCTATGGGATACTTATTAGCGAGACTTATTTGCTTTGTATTTGCGCTATTAATTATTCTTCAAAATATCAAGAGTAAGGTAACAATATGGGGTCCTACATTTTTGGCAGTATCTTATGTGCTGATAGTGACATTTAATATTCTTATTTTTACCCAAACTTCTATAAATGATTTTACAGATGCAGCTTTATGGCCTCTTCTATTTCTTACTATTTATGAGGTTACGGCTCAAAATTGTATTTCAGAGGTGTCTCTTTTTAGAATTCTAAAGATAACAAAAATTGTATGTTTGGGATATTCATTTGTTTTGGTCATTGAACATATTTTTGGGATAATTCCAGGAACGAGTGAAATGTTTCCAACATATGTGCTTTTAGCACTGGTTCCATTTTCATTATATGAAATGGATATGGAGCATGGCATCAAGTTTAATGTAATTTATTTAATATGCACATTCCTTATCATGCTAATGACAAGTAAGCGGAGTTGTATCCTTGTTTTAGCCGTCGGAATAATGGGGTATTTTCTTGTAAAAGCTAAAGTTCAAGGAAGAAATGTTAAAGCTATAGTTAATAGAATGGCAAAATATATTCTTGCAATTCTTGTGATTTTTTTGGCAATGTATTTTGTGACAAAGCTAATGAAATTGGATATAGTTGAAAGACTAAATGAAATGTTAAATGGTGATACAAATGGGCGCAGCGCAATTTGGGAAAATGTTTTGGAGGCATTTAATGCATCGACATTGAGCGAAAAATTGATAGGACATGGTTATCATGCGTTTAGATTTTATAAATACAGTGGCTATATGTATATTTTAAATGGAAATCTAGCACATAATGATTATCTTAATACTCTATATGATTATGGAATTATTGGTGTAGCTGTTTATGCATCTTTTTTACTTAGTATGATAAAAGAATTGTTGCTTCTAATAAAAAAGGAAAAGTGAAATAGCACCAGCATTTACTTTTTCAATTGTGCTATTAGGTTTTTTGACTTTTGTTAGCTATTTTGGAATCGAATCAAGAATTATTAATTATGTTGCAATTTTTTGGGGATATACACTTGCAATAAAACGTTTTGACATAAAAAATTAATATCTGGGAAGTGAGGAAGTGGATTTATGGAAGGGATTTCAATAATAATTCCTAACTATAATAAAGAGAAATACATAGAAAAATGCGTAGATAGTGTGCTAAAGCAAAGCTATATGCCAAAAGAAATAATAATAGTAGATGATTGTTCAACGGACAATTCAAGAAGAATTATTGAAAAATTGGCAAAGGAAAATGAAACTATAAAGCTCATATATCCAAAAACAAATGGTGGAGTTTCAAAGGCAAGAAATTTAGGACTACAGAACGCAAGTTATGATTATGTGACATTCATCGACTCAGATGATTTTTATATCAATGTGGGTAAATTGAAAAATGAAATGAAACAGCTTAAATTATTGGAGGAAAAAGGTTATCAGGGACTTGCTTATTCTACTACTGTTCTGGTAGATGAGGATGGAAAGGTAATTCCGTGTAGAGCTAACAGAAGACGGAGAAAAAATGAATTTATGAAAGGAAATAGAGTATTAAAAACACTTATTTCTTTATCTAAACAAAAAAGAATACCTAGAGATTATTGTATTAGAAAAGAAACCGTTCTTAAAGTTGGAGCTTATAATTATCCTCGTAATTTTTATGAAGATTTGGATTTGTTGATGAGATTAGCAATGGCTGGTGTCTTTTTTCAGCCAACGTATGAAAATGGAACGGCCTATCGACAATTACAAAATGGTCTATCAGGAAAAAACACTATAGAGCATAATAAAGAAATTGAAATTATTTGCAGTCATTATATGAAAGATTTGAAATTCAGCGATAGAATTATAGCAACTTATGGGCAGAAAAAATCTAGGCTAAAGAAAAAAGTAGATTGCTTCAATAAAGAAAATTTTATAAAAAATACCGGAGTTATAAATGAAGACTAATTTAAAAAAAAGTAAGCCGATTATATACCAATATGACATTGCCAGTAAAGGCTTCCATGTGGTATTTGGCATGTAGTGTGTTACAAAAAGCAATAGGATTTTTAACTACCCCGATTTTTACAAGAGTTATGGGTACAAGTGATTTTGGCGTTGTTTCAATGTACAATTCGTGGGAGGCTATTTTTACTGTTTTTTGTACACTGTATTTATATAATGGTGTATATAATAATGCCATGATTGAATACAAATATGATAAAGATGGTTTTACATCTTCTATGCAAACGTTAACTACGGTACTTTCTGTAGCTGTATTTGGTGTGGTATATGTTTTTTTATGGACATTTGTCAGGTGTAATAGGTCTGTCAAAGCCTATTATGTTTTTAATGGTGATAGACATTATTTTCTCGACCGGGATGTCATTTTGGTCAATAAGGAATAGATACGAATATAAGTATAAAAGTGTAGCTGCTTTTACGATATTATCTTCATTATTAATGCCAGTTTTAAGTGTAATACTTGTATTAAATTCGGCAGAACATAAGGCAGAAGCAAGAATCCTAGGTACAGTTGTTACACATGTTATTGTATATGGCATTGTTTACTTTTTGAATTTAACCAGAGGAAAGAAAGCTGTTGACTTAAAATACTGGAAATATGGTATAAAGTTTAATCTGCCTTTAATACCGCATTATTTATCTAGCACAATAATGACGCAATCGGATCGAGTTCTTATAAATACTCTTTGCGGATCTTCAGCAGCTGGAATCTATAGTATATCCACAAATGTAACAAGCATTATGAATATAGTAACAGTAAGTATCAATCAAGCGGTGACTCCATGGATTTATGAGATGCTGGAAGCAAAAAAAATGAGGGAAATTGGGAAGAATGTCTACAAGATAGTTTCATTAGTAGGAGTAGGATTTGTATTAACATCATTTATTGTCCCAGAAGTTATTGGTGTTTTGGCACCTTCCGAATACCAATCAGCAATTTGGGCGACACCACCATTGCTGATTGGTATGTTTATGTATTTTATTTATTGTAATTTTGGAAATGTTGAAATTTATTTTCATAAGCAGAATGCAATGTTATTTTCATCTGTAACAGTTGCAGCAATAAACATTATTCTTGATTATATTTTGATTCAAAAATACGGTTATATAGCAGCAAGTTATGCAACGATGGTTTCTTACTATATTTATGCAGGACTGCATTATATGTTTATGAGTAGAGTATGCAAAGAGAAGAAAGTAGAAAACCCATTTAACGCATCTGTAATAATCGTAATGACAATTGTTTTCTCTGTGTTAATTATGTGTCCAGCTCTTCTTTATCGAGTTGTATTATTGCGATACAGCATTCTGGCAGTTATGTGTATAGTCTGTATAGTGTGGGCAATAAAAAATAGGGATTTTATTTTGCAGTTGATCAGTAAAAAACGTGTATAAGTATTACATTCATTATTAAAGAGTAGGAGAAGGTGTATGAAGAAAGTTGGAATTATCACGTTAACCAAAAATGCTAATTATGGAAATGTGCTTCAAAATATAGCTATGCAAAAAATTGTTAATGAACTTGGATTTGAGGCAGAAACTATTTTGAATCTTACAAATTCACCACTGTTTAATAAAAAAAATTTTTTCATTTGCAAATTTGGTGAAATGGATGCTGAATTATAACGGTTACAGAGAAAATGAAAAGCGAAATGAAAATTTTCGGAAATGTTGTTCGAAAAATTTGCAATATAGCGAGGTAACATATAATAATGGAAGATTCAGCAAAGAACCAACGGGATATGAATATTTTATTACAGGAAGCGACCAAGTGTGGAATCCAACTTTTGGATTTGCAACAGAGTTTGAACTTTTGGGCTTTGTGCCGAAAAATAGAAAAATTTCGTATGCTGCAAGTTTTGGAGTTGATAATCTTGATATGCTGTCTGATTCTAGAAAGGACGATATAAGGCATTACTTAGCTGAATTTTCTTCGATTTCAGTGAGAGAGGATAGTGGAGAAAGAATAGTTAGAAATCTCTGTTCGACTCCAGTCGAAACGCATGTAGATCCTACATTATTATTAAAAAGGCAAGAGTGGGAAATGTTGGCCATTAAGCCTAAATTTAATTTAAAGAAGCCGTATATTCTGGTTTATATGTTAGGAGAAATAAGTGCTGAATATCAAACGACTATAAAAAAATTAGCAAAGCAAAATAATGCAGAGATTATAAATGCCTTAAAGGGAAAATGCAAATTTATTAATCCTTTAGAGTTTATATGGTTAATAAATAACGCTACCTATGTTTGCACAGATTCGTTTCATGCTTCTGTTTTTTCGATTATATTTCATACGGAGTTGTATATTTTTAACAGAAGAGATCAGCATGCAAACCAAAATTCACGCTTTACTTCACTACTGAGACAATGTGGAATACAAAAAGATAAAGTAATTTATAAAAAAAATCATGAAGATAGCAGCATTGATTGGGAACGTGTTGATAAATACATAGAAAAAGAAAGAGAACGTTCATTTGAATATCTTAAAAAAGCACTATCTAAAGAAAAAATAGTTGTTAATCAAATAGAAATTCTGAATAAAAAAGACTGCTGCGGATGCTCTGCTTGCGCGCAGGCATGTGCCAAAAAATGCATCACAATGAGAACGGACTATGAAGGATTCACATATCCGGAAGTTGATTTAAGCACATGTGTACAATGTGGATTGTGTAAAAAAGCATGTCCAATTATTAACGCAGACTCCAATAGCAATGAAATGTTACACTATCCTGCATATGCGGCATTTGCGGATGCAGAAAATGTTAGACTTAGAAGTTCATCGGGAGGAATATTTACTCTATTAGCAGAAAATGTATTACATAAAGGTGGTATGGTATTTGGTGCGGCTTTTGATGATGAATTTATGGTGTCGCATATAGGTATTGAGCATATTGAAGAAATAACAAGATTGCAAGGAAGTAAATATTTACAAAGTAGGATAGGAAACACTTATTATGAAGCTAAAGTAGCGTTAGATGCGGGACGTCAGGTGCTATATAGTGGGACTGCATGTCAGATTGCAGGGCTTAAAGGGTACTTGAAAAAAGAATATCCTAATTTGTTAACTCTTGATGTTTTGTGTCATGGAGTACCTAGTCCAAAAGTCTGGAATAGATATTTGAGAAGTCAAGAGGTGCTGCACAATGGACATGTGCGGCGAACGTTTTTCAGACATAAGAAATATGGCTGGAAAACGTACGCCTTATTATTAGAATTTTCTAATAATAAGGCGTACGAACGGATCTTTGCAGAAGATCCGTTTATGCAAATGTTTTTATCAAACATTTGCTTGAGGCCGTCATGCTATGCATGCAAGTTTAAAAGTTTATCAAGACCTTCTGATATAACAATAGGCGACTGTTGGGGCATTGATAATATATATCCAGATATGGACGATGATAAGGGAACCTCTATAGTATTTGCGCATAGTGAAAAAGGAATGGATTTATTGAAAAAAATTTTGGGCGAAATGACTTATAAAGAGGGGAACATAGAAGAACTACTTCCTAATACGGCTGACAGTCGAAAATCTGTTTCACTTCATCCTAATAGAAATGCTTTTTTTTGCTGCGCTTGATGCAGGGGAAAATTGTGATGAATTGTTAAAATTTGTAAAACCAAAAGTATCCATATTAGGAAAAGTTAAAAGGAAAATTAAGGTGATTATAAGGATAGATTAATCATATGTCAACAAAAAAGATATGTTCGCAGAATTATAAAATTGTGCATGGTAATAAATAATTATTTAATGAAGGGAAATAGTTATGTCTGATAATCAAAACTTATAGAGTTAAAGTAATAAAAAACATGCTTAGAGATATCTACTATAATATACGATATATTGTAAACCAGCCTCTGGAAGTGCGGGGGGGGGACAGCTTATATAAAGAAAAAGCTAGCTTCATCTGAACCATTTATGATTTGTCGTTTAGGAGCGAAAGAATCGAGAACGGCTGTTCGGTGGATGAAAACCATCCCATATGAACAACGTAATTCCACAATATTATGTATAATGCTGGAGTTTTTCCAAATGACAAAGAAACAATTGATGAATTTTGTAGAATATACACAAGTGCTTTGAAAGATGCTGATGGTGTGTTTTCGTGAGGATGTAAAGGTGAGTGCTCATTAATAAAAAAACACGCCTCTCCCAATGTTGTACTTCTTAATAACGCTGTTAATAATATTTTATTTTATGATGATGTATGGACTACAGCCTTGAAGGGGAAAAAGGTTCTAGTTATTCATCCATTTGTAGATACTATAAAGAAACAATATGAAAAAAAGAGATAAGCTTTTTGAAACATCTAAACTGCCAACATTTGAAAGTTTAGAGTGTGTGCGTGCAATTCAAAGTAATGCTGGAGAAAATGAAACAATTGAATTTTCATCATATTTTGAAGCTTTAAAATCAATGCAAGCAGAAATTCTAAAAAAAGATTTTCAAGTAGCTTTAATTGCAGCTGGAGCTTATGGATTGCCGCTAGCAGCTTACATAAAAGGACTAGGAAAACAGGCCATTCACATGGCAAGCAATATGCAAATATTGTTTGGCATTCGTGGAAAACGCTGGGATAATTGGCCAGCATGGGCAGTACATTTTAATGAGTATTGGGTTTATCCATCTGAAAATGAAACCCCTAATGGAAAAAATGCTGTAGAAGGTGGAAGTTATTGGAGATAATTTAAAATAACCAGAATTTGTATTTTGGGCTATACAAAGAAATGTTGTATTGTGCATAAGGAGAAAGTTAATGTGTGAAAATGGATTAAAGCGAATTTCTGAACAAGAATTGAGAAAAATACAGATTGAAATTTTAGATGAGGTGGATAATTTCTGCAGGAATCATGCAATCAATTATTGGATTGATTGCGGTACTCTACTCGGTGCAGTTAGACACAAGGGATACATTCCGTGGGATGATGATATTGACGTGGGAATGCTCCGAGATGATTATAATCGATTCGCTAAAGAATTTAATCAAAAGGGCAAGAGATATCGTTTTTTGTGTCCGGAGAAGGATCGTGATTATTGTTATGCACAAGGAAAAGTCATTGATACAAATACAGTTTTATATGAACCAGATGAAACAGGAAGAAAACTGGCTGTTAATATTGATATTTTCGTATATGACAATGCCCCCAATGATGAAATAAAACCAAAAAAATGTTTGATAAACGCGATTTTTATCGGAGACTTAATGTCGCACATTCACAGCGATGTGACATAATAGGTGGAAAAAAAGAAATCTAGTATTTGGAATTCTAAGAATTATAACGATGCCGTTTAGTCATAATTTTTTTGCATTGAAAATGGTTGAAAATTCTCAAAAATACGCAGCAGTAGATTTGGATAAAATAGGTGATTTTACTTCTTACTCTCGGGCAGATTTGCGAAAAAGCAGCGTTTGATAGTTTTTTAGAAATGGAATTCGAACATAAGAATTACAAAGTACCTTCAGGTTATGATGAATGGCTGCGAGCATTATACGGCAATTATATGGAATTACCCCCAATTGAAAAAAGGGTTTCGACGCATAAATTTAAGGCATATAAAATTGTACAAAAAGGTGAAGGAGAGAATTAGAGATGGTCAAAGTGATTACCTATGGAACATATGATATGTTGCATAGAGGACATATTAGACTTCTTGAAAGAGCAAAAGCATTGGGTGATTATCTTATTGTTGGTGTCACAGCTGATGATTTTGATAAAACTCGAGGAAAGATTAATGTACAGCAATCTTTGATGGAGAGAATAGATGGAGTAAAGTCCACAGGATTGGCTGATGAAATTATTGTTGAGGAATATGAAGGGCAAAAATAGATGACATCAAAAGTATGATGTTGACATTTTTACGGTTGGCTCTGACTGGAAGGGCAAATTTGATTACCTGAATGAATATTGTAAGGTTGTCTATTTAGAAAGAACACAAGGTGTATCAAGTACAGAAATTAGAGAACAGAAGAGGCAGCTCCGTATGGGGCTGGTTGGTGAATCAAAATATTTGTGTAAATTACTTAAAGAGAGTACATATGTAAATGGATTGAGTATAGAAGTAATTTATTCTGATTCACTGGATGATGTACCAGCTGAATTAAAAAAACTAAAGATGGTAACGGACAATTTGGACGTTTTTATAAATGCAGTTGATGCAGTTTATATTAGATCTTTTCCGACAAAACATTATGAGCAGATAAAAAAAGTGTTGAATGCAGGAAAACATGTTTTGTGTGAATCGCCAATTACGTTAGATAAACAGGAGTGTAAAGAACTCTTTGAATTGGCACAGGCAAAAGGTTGTATTTTGATGGAGGCAATAAAAACTGCGTATAATACGGCTTTTTCACGACTTGTACTGTTGGCTAAAAGTGGAAAAATTGGAGATATTGTATCAGTTGATGCTACCTGTACAAGCTTAAAGGAACTTGCGGCAAATGAAGTTGAAAAACTTACCGTATGGAACAGTGCGTTTGACTGGGGACCGACAGCAATGCTACCAGTTTTTGAAATTTTAGGAACAGATTATAAGAGCAAAAGAGTAGTAACACATTTTATTGATACAGAAAAGAAATTTGATGACTTTACTAAAATCGATTTTACATATGATAACGCTGTTGCATCAATTAAAGTTGGAATGGGTGTTAAGTCAGAAGGTGAACTGATTGTATCAGGCACAAAAGGGTATATTTATGTTCCAGCTCCGTGGTGGAAAACAGACTATTTTGAACTACGTTATGAAAATGCAGCGAATAATCGGCGATATTTCTACCAGTTGGATGGGGAAGGAATTCGGTATGAGTTAGTTGCTTTTGTACGAGCAATTGATAATGGCCGTATGGCACGATATATTGAAGAATATGTTTCTGAAGCGATTTCTTCGATTGTAAGTGATTTTCATAATGGTATAGATGTTATTTATATAAAAATTGAGGAGGATATAAAAATGTATTATTTGGATAGTAGGGTAGAAAATCTGTATAGAATTTTTGATCAGAATGCAAGGAAGGATTATCTTCGATTAGATTTGAATGAGAATCCTGGTGGTCTTCCGCAGGAGTTTATTGATGATGTTCTTAAAAATGTTACACCGCAGTTTGTTGCACAGTATCCGGAAACGTTACATTTCACTGAAGTTCTGGCGAATCATCTCGGAACGGACATTTCTCATATTTGCCTGACAAATGGTTCGGCAGAGGGCATCCGTTACATCATCCAGGCGTTTACCTCAGTAAATGGACGTATTGTCGGTGTTGTACCATCCTATTTTATGTTCCAGGTTTACTCTGAAATGTATGGACGTAATTTTGTAAAGGTTCCGTATAAAGAAGACCTAAGTATGGATGTTAACGATATTATTCGTGAAATGACGGATGATACACAGCTCTTAATTCTTTTGAACCCCAACAACCCGATGGGAAATGTATATTCGGATGATGAATTTGAATCTATTATGAAGGTTGCAAGACAAAAGCAGATTACGGTATTAGTTGATGAGGCCTATCATTATTTTTATCCGAAGACATTTATTAAATATGCATTGACAGAGGATCATGTGTTTATCACTAGAACATTTTCTAAATTGTTCTCTATGGCTGGTTGTCGTTTAGGTTACGTTGTTGGTTGGTCTGAGGGTGTTAAAATGGTGCAGAAGATGTGTACACCACATAACACAAATGCATTTGCTATGATGTTTGCAGAAAAAGTATTGACAACGCCGGGAATGCTTGATTCTCTGATTACAAAGTTTGACGGTGGAAGAAAGTATCTTGTTAATTCTTTAGATAAAAATGGGTATCGTCATAAGGGCGAAGCAGGTAACTTCATTTTTATCGAACCTAAGACGGATGCACAGACTATCGTGGATAGAATGAAAGCAGAAAAGAAAATCTTGATTAAGGCGTATCCTAATGTTGGCGATTTTGGTAATTGTTTGCGTGTGTCAATTGGTGAAGAAAAGTATATGAAGCAATTTATGGAGGCATTGCTTGAAATTGATCAATAAATTTTGAGGGAGAGTCTGGAACATGAGTTGTAAAAAACGGGGGGCGCTGCAGTAACTCCCAGAAAGAACTGATATTAAAAATAACAATCGTTATATTGGCAATACTGCTGGGTGTCTTTCTATGGATGAATAAAGTGGTACAGTATAAGGTGTCAGGCATCAATGTGGTCAACCTAGTGTCAACTTAAGATAACTGCCTGGCCAGAGTAATGACCAATGGTGTGTAAGGACCACAGTGGTGTCAGGTACACAAAAAATGCGATAAAAAAAAGAAAATCCAAATGAAGATTTTCAGAAGAATTTATAAAATGGATCAGTAATTAGAATAAGTTAAACACAAATCATCACTTCAAGTGGTGGTTTGTGTTTAAAGAAGTGAATGATAGATCTGAGATATTGTAAAAACGATTTTTAAGATGTATTATCCACTTTTTTATATATTAGAGTTTATAAGGTATCAGACACCATTAAATTCGTAAAAAAATCAGGAAGCAAGAACAATTATATTTAATCCAAAATTTTTAAGAGAATCAAAGGCATTATATGACAATCTTTATCCAAGTCGTATTGTTGTTGGAACAGATCTGAAAGATGAACGTCTGGTAAAAGCTGCGAAACAGTTTGCAGCACTTCTTCAGGGAGGTGCAATCAAGAAAGAGATTTTGATCATGGGATTCACAGAGGCAGAAGCGGTAAAACTATTTGCTAATACATACCTGGCTCTTCGTGTATCCTATTTTAATGAGCTGGATACTTAAAGGATTGAACACACAGCAGATTATTGACGGAGTATGCTTAGATCTACGTATCGGTTCTCATTATAATAATCCATCCTTTGGATATGGTGGTTACTGCTTGTCAAAAGATACAAAACAGCTTTTGGCAAACTACCAGGATGTGCCGGAGAATTTAATTGAAGCCATTGTAGAGTCCAACAGACAAGAAAAGATTTTATTGCAGACCGTGTATTACAGAAAGCCGGATACTACAATTATGATGAATGAAAACACTTATGATCTGGCTATGGAACATCTGGTAACAATTGGAGTGTACCGATTGACAATGAAGAGAATTAAAGCGAAAGGTGCTTCTGTAATTATTTATGAGCCAACATTGGAGAACGGAACTACTTTCTTTGGATCTGAAGTAGTGAATAATTTGGAAGAATTTAAAGCGAAGAGTGATTCAATTATTGCGAACAGATATGATGAGTGTCTGGATGATGTGAAGGAGAAGGTTTATACCAGAGATATTTTTAAGAGAGACTAAATATGAATCAGTTAATCCACAGAAGAGGTTCAAAATGCTTGATTTTATACAACAATATTTAACAGGTGAAGAATGGGAAAAGCTTTGTAATTCCTGCTACAGGATGAAATATCAGGAAGAAGGATACCAGGAGATACCGGCTGCTTATAAAGGAGACGGTGGAATTGAAGGTTTTACGAAGAACGGAACAGTGTATCAATGCTATTGCCCAGAAAAGGAATATACGGATGATGATCTGTATAAACATATGCGTAATAAAATGACAAAAGATATTGCGAAGTTTATAAGTCCCGAGTATGAAAAAGTATTAAAAGGTCTAGGTGTTAGGGATGTTCATCGATGGCAATTGGTTGTTCCGGAATATAAGGACAGGCGTATTTTGGAACATGCAGAGTCAAAGAGGAAGGAAGTCTTGAAATATAGACAAGAACATGAAGAACAATGTAGTTACATTGCAACTGATTTTGTCATTGATGTTAAAGTAGCAGAGGATTTCAAGCTGGAAATATCACGAATCATGCGTAATGATCTGGGAGGCAGAATGGATTTGACTTTTTTGAGAAAGAAAAAGATCGACTGGTCAGATTGTGAGAGTGTGAAAGTAAATAATGTGAAAAGAAAAATCAAAGCAGTGATGAACGATATTGACGAAGATGACGAAGATTACATAGATTTAGTAAATACATATATGGAGTCATATGTCATAGGGATTGAATTGATGGAGAAGCTTAGAACAGATCAGGTTGATGTGTATGAGCAGATTATCAAGTTGGAACAGGCATATAAAAGAGAAGTTTCGATGAAGACGAAAATGAATACAGACAGTTCGATAAATTATCAGTTGTTTACCGCTATTCTTGATGATTTTCAATCGGTACTGGAAAAAGAATTTCCTTATCTGACCAAAGCATCTGTGGGAGAACTAAAAGACGATATGGTAAGCAGCTGGCTGGCAGATTGTTCCATGCAGTTTAAGAGTAGGTGATAGCAATGAGGGAAAAGATTAATTTGATTAAGGAAGGAATCGTATTTGATGCAAAACCAGATGCGATTCCTTTTAATTACCGGATTAGTTACAAAGTATCTTTGATCTGTATGATTATTAAAGTATGCTGTGGGAGACGTGGGTGCTCTCTGGTAAAGATGCATGTGATTGCGACAGCTGTTTCGGATCGTGAATTTGAAGAGAAACTAAAGAAATATTTACAAACACAGATATCAAGTACATTTGTAATTCGATTTGAGCCATCAATCAACCGGGCATTGGAGTATGCTTTAGCAGATGGATTTATCGCTCAGCAGGCGAATGGAACATACAAACTAATGGACCGGGGAAAGGCACTTGTAAAAGAGATATTGAATGATGATACATTATTTCAACGTGAGAAGGATGTGCTTGAAGAAATTCAGTGTGATTTAACAGAAGAAAAGATCAAGTCACTTATGGAAGGGTGGAGATATCAGAATGTTAAAAATCAACCGACTTAAGATTAAAATTACTGCTACAAATAAGGTTTATCAATTTGACGAATGTTTTAGCAGTGGTCTTAATATCATTGCAAGTGACGACAATACAAGAGGAAAAAGTTCGGTTCTTATCGCAATCTATTACTGTCTTGGGTTCGAAGAGATTATCGGTGGATTAAACGAAAAGGTACTGACATCTGCTTACAAAAATCAGATTGAGGACAAGGATACCTCCTGGCCGGTGTTAGAGTCGGGAGCATATTTAGAAATCAGCAATGGAACAGATGAGATAACGATTTACAGAAGTGCAAAGCATGAAACAAGAGATTCCAAATTGGTAACGGTATATTTCTCAAAATTGGACTATATCTACAATGTCGATACAACGAGTGAGGATTATTATGTTCATATGAAATTTGCAGCAACGAACAGAAGTGGGTTCCATACATTTCTGGAAAAGTTTCTACAGATAGAATTACCACTTGTTCCGGCATCTGATGGTGTGGATCGAAAATTATATTTACAGTTAGTATTTGCAGCAATGTTTATTGAACAGAAAAATGGATGGTCAGGAATTTATTCCGGTATGCCTTATTTGGCGATAAAGGATGCAAAGAAAAGAGTAACGGAATTTATTTTAGCTCTAGAAACTTTTGAAAATGAACGTAAACGAAATCAGCTGTTAAATAAAGAAAGATATCAAAAAGAACAGTGGAAGAATCTTTATGCAGAAATGAGAGTGCTACAGAGTAGTGTGCAATGCTATGTAAAGAATATCCCACAAACTCCGGAAATTATACCAGAGGAATTTGAAAAGAATGTGGCAATTGTAAGGATGGTTGGAGATAATGTAGGAATTGATGATTGGATTTCTCAATTACAGGAAGAGCATGATACATTAAAGACAGTTCGCCCGAGAATAATTGACAATTATGACGAATTACAGAATGAACTGCAGGAAGTAGAAAAGGTTATCGAAGAAAACAATAATGAAATTCATACAATCCAACAAGATCTGCATGTAACGACACGAAAGATTCAGGAGATTAATAAGAATCTGGACGTAATACGGCAGGATATTACCAATAACAAGGATGCTAAAAAACTGAAGATGCTTGGTAGCAATCTTGGATCAGAAAGTTTTCAGGGAAGATGTCCGGTTTGTAACCAGAAAATTCAGGATTCTCTATTACCGGTACAGCACGATACAAATGTGATGAGTATCGATGAGACAATCAACCATCTGACTGCACAAAAAGAGATGTTTGAATTCGCTTACGAGTATCAGGTGAACAGAAAACAGCAATTAAACATAGCATTAGATAACATTCGAAATGCTCAGATGAAATTATACAGGCTGGCAAAATCTTTGCGGAGAGATTTATATTCAGTAGATGAAGACTTGTCCGAGACGATTATATACAAAAGGATGAGCATTGAACATAGAATCCAGGAATTAGAAGATTTCAAGAATAAAATTAGTAATATTGTAGAACGTTTCAAAGAGTTGAGTGAGAACTGGAAGAAGCTATTACAGGAAAAAGCACAGTTACCAGAAAAGGGATTTAATGACAAAGACCGGAAAAAGCTGACAAGGTTAAAGAAAAATTTTATTCGCGATTTACAAGATTATGAGTATACGAGTATTTCGAATGTCAGTGCAATAGAAATCTCAGATGATAATTATTTACCGGTGATTGACAATTTTGACATGAAATTTGACTCATCTGCGAGTGATAATGTGAGAGCCATTTGGGCATATACAATGGCTCTGCTGCAAACGTCAGAAAAATGTGGAGGAAACCATCCGGGACTTCTGATTTTTGATGAACCGGCACAGCATAGCATCGGAGCGGTTGATACAAAAGCTTTCTTCGATAGTATCCTGAATTTGGGAGATAACTGTCAGGTGATTATAGGAATTACGATTAACAATGCAGATATCCGGGAGGTTATATCGGAAATTGGGGAAGAGAAGTGTAATGTAGTTAATATTGGGGAGAAGGCATTTGTGTGAGAGTGAGAATTATCGAGGATGTATAGAAGTGTCACACTATTATAATAGAAAGATAGAGTTAAGAAGATATCACATATAAGAAACACATCGGTGCTCTGCTGAAGCAGAGCATTTTTTGTGTAAAGGAAAATGAATAGTGATTAAATGGCAGAAAGACATTATATAGTAATGGCCTGTGAACTGTGGTATAATCGTGTAGTATATGATAATTCCACAAAATTAATTTGCAAATTAGATAGGACGGATACGATACTATTAAGGAGAATGAAAATTGGAAGAAAAAAATGAATTTAATCAACTTAGCTTTTTGACATCACAAGATTTTACATTTGGAAATGCTCCACTATATTTTGAGAATATCCCAGATGAATTAAAAAAATTCAGAAGATATAAAGAAAATTGTGAATTATAATAATCGTAATAAAGGAATTATAACGAATGATTTTTTAATATGGGCGCTGGAAACAGGCATTTCATATGATGTAATAAGTTGGTTTATTAAAGACTTTTCTGGGCAAAGCGATCAAGAATTGCTTTGGATTATAGATTCATTTTTTAAATGCTATACGATTTATCTGGATGAAAGCAATAATTGTGTAAAATTTCGTTTCAAAGATATTAAAGGAAATACAAATGTAAAATGGTACAATGATTTTGTTTTGTCAGGAATAGCCTTTGAAGGTGATTCTGACCCGATTAGAATAGAAGATCTTTTTCGTAAATTTGAACTTCAAAAAAATATTACGGATGTAAAGCTAAAGCATATCGCAAAGTATAATGGAGAGGATAGTGAACGCTTTGTTGATATATTAAAATCAGACAAGGTTTCGATTTTATTGGAAACTTTACTTCAGTCTAATCGGATTTATATTCATTGGGCAACACAAAATCTTCTTTATTATTCTTTAGTAGACATTGTGGATTCAGTTTTAGAATTGCCGTTTATACATGATGAAGTTAAGAATATATTATATAAGTATGCGGTAAAAGACCAAGAAGGATTACTTAGTTTGCTGGCTCAGTATGATTACCCCAATATAAAAAAAGATATGATATCGAGTTTTTGTGAACAACTTATCCGTTGGATTGAATCATTAACTCCTCAAAGTATAGAAGAAGATTTTGCGCTTGAATTGCTGCGACAAGGAACAAAAACATCGCGCAGAATAAATCATTTGTTATTTTTAGAAGATAATACAGATAAATTACTTATTGAAAATTTTGTTCCCATATATGCAATGAGGGCAGCTACTTTTCCAAATTCTAATATTCATTTTGATAAATGTGGAATAGTAGAGAGCAATATTCAAACATACATAGATACATATTGCGTTAATAAGACCCCTAATTATGATTTTTTAAATTCTAAAAATAGTAGATGGATACAATTGTCTGATATGGTTTCAGGAATTAACGGTGCACTTATGGCATATGTTAACCTTCATGATATTAGAAGTATTCGTGAAAGGCTTAGATATTTTGATGAAACTCAAAATCGAAATTTAGTAATGTTTATGAAATTAAGAAAAATAAGTAGTAGAAAAAATAAGTATTTTGATAATATGAGCAAGAATTTACCACAGATAGAACGTATACAATTTTTGATGGAGTATTGTAATTTATAAATTATGATGATTTAGATTTATCGGTTGGAAAGGAGGATAGGATGTCTACGTTATTTGTAATAGGAAACGGATTTGATAGAGCACATGGGTTGAAGACATCGTATTGGGATTTTAGAAAGTATCTCGAAAAATATGCAGAAGATTTTCTCGTACAGATGGAGAATATGTATAGTATTGCTCCTTTTGAAAGGCTGGATAAGCGATTTAAAAAGAATAAAAATATTCAAAATCGCCGGGATGACGCTATATATAAAACACTGTGGAAAAATTTTGAATATGGACTTGGCGAAGCGAATGAAGCAGAGATATTGGACTTTTCTAAATCAATAGTAGATGATTTGGACTTAGATGGAGGTCCAGTTGGAATAAAAGACACAATGGATGATTATTGGGAAGAACAATATAGATTTATTGAAGGACTTAATGAATATGTAGGCAAATGGATTAGGCAGGTACGTTTATTCAAAGCAGCGCCAATGAAGGCTACTTTTATTGATAACTCTGAGGATTATTTTTTTACATTTAATTATACCAGCGTATTGGAACGTATATATCGTGTACCGTCTAACCATATATTACATATTCATGGCGGATTATATCCATATTGTGATGAACCTCCAATTCTGGGACATGGAAATGTGAAGAAAATAAAAGAATGTCGTGAGAAAGCTGAAAGGGCTGCTGAAGAATATGACGAAGGAAAAGAAAGTATATACAATGCAGTTGCAAACTATTATGAGCGAACTTTTAAGAATACAAATGAATGTATGGCCTTCAGAGGAAATTTTTTTTCGGCAACTAACGGAAGTTAATAATGTTGAAATTATTGGACATTCTTTCGGAGAAGTAGATATGCCCTATTTTACATATTTGAAATACTGTATTTCAAAAAATGCAAAGTGGAAATTTTATTATCACAGTTCGGAAGATTATAATGCTGCAGAAAAAGCGGTTAAAGAATTGGAATTGGACATAGGGGATTATGAAATACTGCCATCAGATTGTTTTTGGCAATAAAGAGATGAAGAAGATGGGAGTGTGAAGCGGCGAATTGTCAGCGGAGGAAACTGCACGATAAAATCGGCAGTTTTCCCTTCCTGACTGCGCAGCTTATCTGAAAAAAGCATTTTCTGAGCAGAAGAACGGCACAATCTCGTAGTTTTATCTTATGGGAGCATACTGCTCTTATAAGATAAGACTATGAGCACGAAGTGGTCACAGCCTTAAAAACAGAATACATATGGATCAGAAGTTCTGATTGTTGACAGCAGCAAGGATGATGGAAAGTTGATTAATCTGGTGACAGCTCATGAGATTAGTAACACTTAAGAAATCAACGTGTATGGGTCTGTCACGGAAACAAAAATTTAGATACAGCTAATAAAATACTGTTCTGATCTCAAAAATAATTCAGCTTGCAATATTAGGATTCTCATGTTAATCTAATACCATGCAGTCCATGTTCTAGTGGACTGCAAAAAGATCTATTAACCAAATCGGTAATTATTCATTAAGCTCAGTATCTCGAGCAGATAATCCGATGACAACCGAAAAAGATGAATATCG
>ENA-OQET01000489-OQET01000489.1-human-gut-metagenome-genome-assembly--contig:-NODE-489-length-20937-cov-4.399039_pt1 | contig 20937 bp, 19 predicted proteins | sample MGYA00242800_ERZ504645 | MGnify/ENA primary metagenome ERZ504645 (study PRJEB26092, sample SAMD00036308) | human gut metagenome | host: Homo sapiens | study: EMG produced TPA metagenomics assembly of... | reverse complement strand
GTCGCCTCCGGCTTCGCGGATAACCGGAGCAGACTCACCGGTAATGGCACTCTCATCAATGGAAGCCAGTCCCTCGATAATCTCACCGTCTGCCGGAATCACATCGCCCGCCTCACATTCAAAAACATCTCCTTTCTTCAACTGCGAACTGCTCACGGTCTTTACCTTACCGTCGACAACAGTTTGGCCGGAGTTTCCTCACGGGTTTTTCGCAGACTGTCGGCCTGCGCCTTACCACGAGCTTCGGCTATGGCTTCAGCAAAATTGGCAAACAGCAAAGTGAGAAACAGAATGACAAACACCCAGAGATTGTATACAAATGAACCTTGTGAGGTATGAGTGGCCGAATAGAGTGTAACAACCAGCATGATTAAGGTAGCAACTTCTACCGTAAACATGATGGGATTCTTCACCATGATTCTGGGATTCAGCTTGACGAACGACTGCTTCAAGCTTTCCATGACTTGTTCCCTCTGAAACAGGGAAGTATGATTCTTATTTTTCATATCTTTTTTCTTTCGTTGTTATCGTATCTTCTTCAATGATACGTTTCAGTATTTTTCTCTTATAAACTAAAGTGTTCTGCAATTGTACTCAAGGCATGTGCCGGAAAGAATGACAAGGCGGCTACTATGAAAATCACTGCAAATGTCATGACACCGAAAGTCACGGTATCTGTTTTCAGTGTGCCGGCACTTTCCGGAATGTATGTCTTCTGCGCCAGCAAACCGGCGATGGCTACCTGACCCACAATCGGAATGAAGCGGCTCAGGATAAGCACGATGCCACAAGAGATGTTCCAGAACCAGGTATTGTCGCCCAGACCTTCAAAGCCAGAACCGTTATTAGCTGCCACTGAAGTAAATTCATACAGCATTTCGCTCAGGCCATGGAATCCGGGATTGTTCAGCCATCCCCCTTCGCTTTCCACCCATTCAGGTGCATGTACATACAGGTAAGCAGCCAGTGCCGTACCCACCAGAATCACAAACGGATGAAGAAGGGCCACCATGGAAGCCACTTTCATTTCACGGGCTTCTACCTTATGGCAGAGAAATTCAGGCGTACGCCCTACCATCAGGCGCTGATGAACACTGCGATGATGATAAAGGTGAAATAGTTCATCCAACCTACGCCTACCCGCCAAACCACGTGTTAATCTGCAATTCAGCATTTCAATCATACCGGAAACCGGCATGGTAGAATCATGCATGCCATTTACCGATCCGTTGGAAGTCACCGTGGTAGCCACACTCCACAAACCGGTGGCTCCGGCTCCCAGACGTACTTCCTTGCCCTCCATGGCTCCGTTATCCTGTGCAATACCCATGGCATCCATGCGCGGATTTCCTTTCATCTCTGCAGGCACGTTAACACATACCCCGATGAGGAATGCGGCCAGCATGACACAATAAATACTGTATCCCAGTCTCCTGCGCTTCACATAGAAGCCAAAGGCAAATACCATGGCCATCGGCAGAATCAGGATAGAGCAACATTCCACCCATATTAGAAAGATATGTAGGGTTTTCCAGCGGATGCGAAGAGTTCACCCCATAATATCCGCCTCCGTTCGTACCCAGCTGCTTAATAGGAATGATAGCGGCAGCAGGCCCCTGCGACACATGCTGTGTAACCCCTTCGAGCGTCGTTATCTCCATCTTTCCGTCGAATCCCATCGGAGTGCCTTGCGTTATCAGTATAAAGCCCACTACCAGTGAAAGCGGCAGCAAGATACGTGTACAGCTCAGCACAAGGTAATTCCAGAAGTTTCCGATAGTTTTGGTCGTCTTTTCACCCAGCGCTTTCATAATGCCTGCCATGGCCGCCATACCGGTGGCAGCTGTAATAAACTGAAAAAGCATAATGACAAACAACTGCGTGAAATAAGTCAGGTTGCTTTCTCCGCTATAATGCTGCTCGTTACAGTTCACCATGAAAGAGATGCAGGTGTTGAAAGCCTGATGCACCGTCTGTCCGCCATTTCCATCTGGATTAAGCGGAAGACTGCCCTGAATCACCAGCAGTATCATACCCCCAGATAAACCAGAACAGGTTCACCACCAGCAAAGCTTTCAAGAACTGCTTCCAGTTCATTTCTTCTTGCGGATGGATACCTGAGAATCGGAAAATCAGGTTTTCTACCGGCTGCATGAAATCCGACCAGACTTTTTCACCCTTATACACTCTCGCCATATATTTTCCAAGCGGATAGCTTAGCACTATCATCAGAACAATTTGCGCTACAACACCTAAAATTTCTGTATTCATAATACCCAGAATTAATCAATATCTACTTTATCAGAATTTCTCCGGCTTCACAAGCACATACATCAAATAGCCGAACATGATGACACTCACAATAAATAATGCGGTATACATAAAAGTTTCTCCTTTCAAATTCGTTCAAACCAGTCAATACATTTATAAAACAACCAGAAGCAGGCGAGGCCGCCTAACAAACAGATTAAAAATCCCACTGTAAATAGTCCATTAGTTTTTTTCATTTTTTTCGGCTGTATAATGAAATTACATTGTACGACGAAGGAGGTATCACACATGCAATTTGGACATTTTTGATGATGCGAAAAAAGAGTATGTCATCACAAGCCCGAAGACTCCGCTTCCGTGGATCAACTATCTGGGATCTGAGAACTTCTTTTCTCTGATTTCCAATACCTGCGGCGGATACAGCTTCTACAAGGACGCAAAACTTCTGCGTCTGACCCGTTACCGTTATAACGATACGCCGCTCGATCAGAACGGACGCTACTACTACATCAAGGACGGCGATACCGTCTGGAACCCGGGCTGGCAGCCGACCCAGACGCCGCTCGATTCCTACGAGTGCCATCATGGCCTTGGCTACAGCCGCTTTGTTTCTTCCAAAAACTTAGTTGCCGCTGAACTGACCGCTTTTGTTCCGCTGGCAGATTCCTGCGAAGTAAACCGTCTCATGCTGACCAACAACGGCACCGAAGAAAAAACACTGGCTCTGACTTCTTTTGTAGAGTTCTGCTTCTGGAACGCCATGGACGATATGACCAACTTCCAGAGAAACTTCAGCATCGGCGAAGTTGAGATCCAGGGTTCTGAGATTTACCACAAAACTGAGTACCGCGAGCGCCGCAGACATTACGCTGTTTATGCAGTCAACTGCCCGATCGACGGATACGATACCGACCGCGACGCTTTCCTTGGCGCTTACCGTGGAAATGACCGCCCGGAGACCGTTCTGCGCGGCACTGCAGGCAACACCGTTGCCAGCGGATGGGGTGTGATCGGTTCCCACCACATCGACGTTACCTTAAAACCAGGCGAGTCCCGCTCCTTTATCTTCGTTCTCGGCTACTGTGAGAATGCAGCGGATGACAAATGGGAAGCTCCTGGCGTGATCAACAAAAAACCGGCAAAAGAGATGCTCTCCCACTATCAGACCGACGAGCAGGTTGACGCAGCACTTGCAGAGCTTGCTTCCTACTGGGAAGGCCTGCTGGCAAAATATGCGCTCTCCTGTGCAGATGAAAAACTGGGACGCATGGTCAACATCTGGAACCAGTATCAGTGTATGGTTACCTTCAACATGTCCCGTTCCGCATCCTACTTTGAGTCCGGCACCGGCCGCGGCATGGGCTTCCGTGACTCCTGCCAGGATCTGCTCGGCTTCGTTCATCTGATCCCGGATCGCGCAAGAGAGCGTCTGCTCGATATTGCCGCTACCCAGTTTGAAGACGGAAGCGCATACCATCAGTACCAGCCACTGACGAAAAAAGGAAACATGGATATCGGAAGCGGCTTCAACGATGACCCGCTCTGGCTGATCGCCGGATGTGCCGCCTACATCAAAGAGACCGGAGATTTCTCTATTCTCGACGAGCAGGTTGATTTCGACAACGATTCCACCAAGGCACAGCCGCTGATGGAGCATCTGAAACGTTCCTTCGACTTTACCGTAACCCATCTCGGACCGCACAAACTGCCGCTGATCGGCCGTGCTGACTGGAATGACTGTCTGAACCTGAACTGCTTCTCTGCAGAGCCGGGCGAACCGTTCCAGACGACAGGACCTTCCGAGGGACCGGTTGCTGAGTCCATTTTCATCGCCGCTATGTTCGTGAAATACGGCAAAGAGTACGCAGCCATCTGCCGCCGCAGAGGCAATGAGGAAGAAGCTGTTTACGCAGAAAAAGAAGTCGAAAAAGTTTACCAGGCAGTCCTTGATGCAGGCTGGGACGGCGAATGGTTCCTGCGTGCTTATGATGCAGCAGGCGAAAAAGTCGGCTCCAATGAGTGTGAGGAAGGTAAGATCTACATCGAGCCGCAGGGCTTCTGTGTTCTTGCTGAAATCGGTGTCAAAGAAGGACTGGCAGAAAAAGCCCTGACTTCTGTCCAGAACATTCTGGAAACCAAGTACGGCGTTGTTCTTCTGCAGCCGGCTTACACCAAGTATTACCTGAATCTTGGTGAGGTTTCCTCCTATCCGCCGGGATACAAAGAGAATGCTGGTATCTTCTGCCACAACAACCCATGGATCTCCATCGCTGAGACCGTTGTCGGCCACGGAAACCGCGCATTTGACCTGTACCGCAAGATCTGCCCGGCTTACATTGAGGACATCAGCGAGATCCACCGCACCGAGCCGTACGTCTACTCTCAGATGATCGCCGGAAAAGACGCTGCTCACTTCGGTGAGGCAAAGAACTCCTGGCTGACCGGTACTGCCGCATGGACTTTTGTCAATGTTTCCCAGTACATCCTCGGCATTCAGCCGGATTACGACGGACTGACCTTAAATCCGTGTATTCTGTCCGATATGGAAGAGTTCAAGATCCGCAGATACTTCCGCGGTGCATGGTACAACATTACCTTTAAGAATCCAGAGCACAAAGAGAAGGGCGTTTCTTTCCTGACTGTCAACGGAACTGCTGTAGAAGGAAATCTGATTCCGATTACCGAAGGCTGCACGGAGTATGATGTTGTTGCAGTGATGTAATTTTTTTTCAGACCACAAATCTCCATACATAACATACAAAACGAACCCCCGAAAAAAGCAATTGCTTTTTTTCAGGGGCTCGTCCCTTTTCTATCTTTTCCTACTGTAACTGCCGTCTCTCCCTGACTCCGGAAAGATCCTTGATAACCTCTCCTGCCAGAATCAGGCCTGCTACGGACGGCACAAATGCGATGCTGCCCGGAATGTCTCTCCGCTCGGTGCATTTTCTTGCAGCACCCGGCGGGCAGATGCATTGCGTTCTGCAGCTGATGCTCATGTCCTCCAGCGGGCGGATGGATTTCTCCTCAGAATAAACAACTTTCAGTTTCTTTACGCCGCGTTTCTTCATCTCACGCCGCATGACCTTTGCCAGCGGGCACATGTTCGTCTTGTAAATATCTGCCACACGGAACTTCGTCGGATCCAGTTTGTTTCCGGCTCCCATACAGCTGATGACCGGCACGTTGCACGCTTTGGCGCGCATGATGATCTCGATCTTTGCCGTTACCGTATCGACAGCATCGACAACGTACGAATACTTCGTGAAATCAAAAGCATCCGCATTTTCCGGCAGATAGAAGCATTTGTATGTTTCCACCTCTGCTTTTGGATTGATGTCAAGAATCCGCTCCTTCATCACGTCTACTTTATATTTTCCAACGCTGCTTCTTGTCGCAATAATCTGACGGTTGATATTGGTCAGGCAGACTTTATCGTCATCCACCAGCACAAAATGGCCGACACCGCTTCTTGCCAGCGCCTCCACGGTATAGCCGCCCACGCCGCCGATACCGAAAACGGCAACGGTCGCATCCGCCAGAAGATCCATGCTCTCCTGACCCAGCAGAAGCTGTGTTCTGGAAAACTGATTTAATGCCATTTGTTTTCCTCCTTGTTTTTTATAATCTCTAGTACAATGATAGGTTATTTGCTTTTGTCTGTCAATACCTTACGGAACCAGCTCTGCGGGAATTCGAAGACGAGGAGAATGCCGAGCACGATCGCCACCGCATCTTTGAATGTCAGAAACCCTCTTGCGCCTGCCTGCTCCAGATCGTTTGTCACCACGTAAAAGGCAGTCCAGTAGATGCCGCTTCCCGGCACCAGCGGAAAGATTCCTGCGATCAGAAAGACCGTCACCGGGCAGCGCTTGTATACCGCGAAGCTGCGCGACAGAATGATGACGAGCCGGTTGCAAAAAAGATCGAGACCGGCTCCGTCGTATACGGAAGGATCAGTTTGTAGCAGATCCAGCCGCAGGCGCCCGCAATGCCGCAGTACAGATAGTATTTCCGCGGAACCTGGAACAACAGCGCAAACGCGATCGTTCCGACGCAGGCGGCGAAAAATTCTGCGATTAAACGAATTGTATCACTGCTCATAGCTGCAGCCCTCCTGCCAGTTGATGGTAACCTGTGATAATAAGGCCGACGCCGAGCGCGATGCAGAACGTCACGAGCAGCGCATCGAGCATCCGCACAGAACCCGCGATATAGTCCTGGTCGGCGATATCACGGATCGCGTTCGTAAAGTTTACGCCCGGCACCAGCGGAATAATCGAACCGATGATGACCTTGTCCAGATGATGGCCGATTCCCGCCTGGTACAGAAAGACGGCGATCAGCGTGACGAGTGCGCCGCCGGAAATGTTCGTTGCAATCTTCGACATTCTGCCTCGCAGCAGATACAGCAGGTAAACGTACAGGACAAAGCCCGACAGAAACGCCACCATGCTGTCCACCACATCGCCTCCGAACAGAAAGCAGAAGCAGGCGCTTCCGACACCGGACGCAAGGACCTGATGCATTTTAGGTTTTTCAGGCATCCGCTGGATGTCGAGCAGCCACGCTTTCGCCTCTTTCGGCGTGTGCAGTCCCTCCTCGATCTCGCGGGAAAGCTGGTTGACCGCCGTTACTTTATCGAGCCGCGCCGCCGACAGCGGGATGTGGCGCACACGGGCAAATTCCTGTTTTTTTCCGCTTTCTGCTGTCAGGAAAATGCCGCTGCTCAGTACAAACGCATCGCTGGATTTGACGCCGTACGCCCGCGCAATGCGGTCGATTGTCTCCTCCACACGGAAGATTTCCGCTCCGCTCGCCAGCAGAATATCGCCTGCCAGCGATGCCACATCGAGCGCTTCTCTCGTTGATTCTGCGTTCATCGTTTTCCTCCTTTTTCAAAACCGTAGACCCATTTTCCGCGCAGGAACAGATACAGGAAAATGGCAGAACTGATGCTCCAGGTCAGCGGGTACGCCCAGAAGATCACGCGGATATCCGGGATCAGACGGACCGTCACCGTGATGTAGCTGACGCGGAACAGGCACCAGACACAAAGCATGACGAGCATCGGGATCGATGCGTTTCCGGAACCGCGGAGTACGGCCGCGATACAATGAGAAAACGCCAGCAGGAAGTAGAACAGTGCAATCGTTCTCGCCTGCATCACACCATAGTGAACGACTTCTGGATCGCTGTTGAATGCCGCGATCAGGGTCGGCGCTGCTGTATAAATCACAGCTCCGATCAGCTCGGCAATAATGATGGAACAGAGGATGCCGAACCGCGCACCTTTTTTCGCACGGTCGTACTGCTTTGCACCAAGGTTCTGACTGACAAATGTCGTCAGCGCCATCGTAAAGCACGTAACCGGAAGGAACGCAAAGCCCTCGATTTTTGCATACGAACCGCAGCCTGCCATCGCCATCTTTCCGAAGGCGTTGATGTTGGTCTGCACAAAAACGTTCGCAATCGAGATTACGGAGTTCTGAAAGCCCGACGGCACGCCGTTCCGGATGATCTCGCCGAGCACTCTGCCGTCAAACCGGATTTTGCTGATGTGAAGCTGATACTCTTCTTTCGTCCGCATCAGGTGGATCAGGCAGAGAATCGCACTCGTAAACTGTGAGATCACCGTTGCAAGTGCCGCTGCTCCGACACCCATGCCGAGGCCCGCGATGAAGAAGAGGTCAAGTACTACATTGATGCACGACGACAGGATCAGATAAATCAGCGGGTGGCGGCTGTCGCCGACGGACTGCAGGATTCCGACGAAAATATTATACATGACAAAGCCAAGCGATCCTGCGAAATACGTACGGAAATACTCGACTGACTGCGGAAGCACATCGGACGGTGTTCCCATCAGCACCAGGATTTTCGGTGCCAGATACATACCGATCGCAGTCAGGGCAAGTCCCGCCGCAAGACCAAAAGCCACGGTCGTGTGAATCACCTTCTGCAGATCTTCCCTGTTTTTCGCTCCGTAGTACCTCGCGATGACGACACCGGCACCCATCGCGATACCATTGATGAAGCCGACCATCAGAAAAATCAGATTGCCCGACGAGCTGACTGCCGCCAGCGCGTTGCTGCCAAGAAAGTTTCCCACGATCAGGGAATCTGCCGTGTTGTACAACTGCTGAAACAGATTTCCGAGAAACAGCGGGATGGCAAACAGGATGATCTTCCGGGAAATACTGCCTTCTGTCATTCTTGTTTTGCTCTCTGCGCTCATGATACAAAACCCCCATTTGTATTTTATTTTCCATTGCTGTCATAATCTGTTTCTGTCCAAACAGATTATGACAGCGAAAACCGGCCACCTTCAGGTTCCCGTCCGGAGCACTGCGAAACTATGTTATCCGCTATGCACCGGAGCCCACCCGAGATGACCGGTTCTGGAATATCCTTTTCTTTATTATATCGAACCTTTATCAGAATGACAAGCTGCAAATTTGCCGAACAGCCTGTCCATTCACACTTTTCAAGATTCTTTTACCTCAAAAGCTGTCAACGCCTGACGCGGTGAAATGCCGAGTCCGCCGACACTGATCAGCGTATCCTCTGCCTCTAACAGCAGCTTTTCCTCCTGGAATCTGACGATCATGCGGCCGCCGCTTAAGCCATCCATCCGGCGAAGCTCCATCTCAAGCGTGTTGACGGTACGCCATGCAGCGGATCCTGCGTAAATATGGCCGTCTGCTTCACTGTAGGCGAAATCCCGGCGCATGGAGAGGACAAATTCCTTTTCTTTCCCGCCTTCCTGTACTTTCCAGTACATCTTATCGCTGCCAAAGGAGAATCGCATCTCCTGAATCGGACTTGTCTCCAGCGAAAACAGACCGCTTCCGCCGATCAGAATTTCTGCGGAATCCGGCAGCTGCTGGTTCCCCATCAGCGGAGCAGATACATAAACATGCTTGCTTACCTTCTCTTCCATAAACGGATTTCTCGTTCCTCTGCGCGGCGGCAGAGCCAGATCTGCGGTACGCTCTTTTACTGCACCGGCAAGCGGGGACGGTGGCAGCTCTCCTGCCTCTTTCTTCACATACGGGATCAGTTCCTCCTGCAGTGCGCTCAACTCCTCCTGAGTCTGTTCTGTTGCTGTTGTCAGGATCACAATCAGATCGAGATCCGGGAACACAACGCCGAACTGACCGTACGCACCATCTGCGCGGAAGGAGCCCGGATAACGGCACATCCAGCACTGATAGCCGTAGCCCTGCGCCCAGTCTTTTACGTGGCCTTCCGAATCGCCCTCCGTCTCAATCTGCTTGCGGCAGGCGCGTTCAAACCAGTCTTTTCGAAGCAGCTGTTTTCCTTCCCACTCGCCCTGTCTGGACAGAAAATACGTGAATTTTGCCATATCCTCCGTCACCATCTTCATACCGCCTCCACCGAGCTCCGTTCCGTCTCCGAGCAACGCACAGGTAAGGGATGTGATGCCAAGCGGCTCCAGCAGACGGGATTTCAGAAACTCTGTGACGTTCTGTCCCGTTTTTTTCCTCAGAACGGCAGCCAGCATGTTAGTTCCGGCTGTATTGTATTTATAAAACGTTCCCGGTTCATGGAGCACCGGATGATGAAGAAAGGTGGAAATCCAGTTTTCGGAATTGTCCATAATCTCCGTCTCGTGACCACAACCCATAATCAACAGATGATGCAGCGTGATTTTTTTGAGATTTTCGGATGGATTTTCCGGCAGCAGGTCCGGAAAGATATCGACAATTTTCTCATCCAGCGATAAGATTCCCTCCTGCTCTGCAAAACCAATCGCCGTTGCTGTCAACGATTTACTGAACGAATACAGTGGATGACGGAATTTTTCATCATACGGCTTCCACCAGCCCTTCGCCGCACACTGTCCATGGCGGATCACCATAAAGCTGTGCAGCTCAATCTGGTTCTCTTCGATTCGGTCGAGAAAATTCAAAATTCCTTTGGAGCTGATTCCAGCTGATTCCGGTGTCACATCTTTAAAGTATCCCATTTTGCTTTTCCCCTTTCTCACAGCCCTTATGCATCAATTTCGTAAAGTTCGACAGACAGATTGCCCTTCCAGCTTACACGGTCGTACGGTGTCTCCGGATAAACCACTGTAGAGATAGCATCTACGCCATCCTCAGCAAACAGTTCCAGAATGGAAACATCAAAAACAAGCTCCAGATTCCATGCTCCGTCTTTCTTTCTCGCTGCGGTGCTGATGGAATATTTCTCTGTCATGAAATGCTCACTGAATTCTTTGTAGCCCGCCATGGTACGGTCAACCGTGATTTTGGTGTCGCTTACATAAATCTTCAGTTTCTGTCCCACTGAGTTTTTCAGGCAGATTTTCGCATCTCCCTTTCCGGAAATTTTCAGTCCGAAGGTCTCTGTGCGAATCGTTGTGTGGTTCTCGATCGGGTAACTGCTGTGGCGGAATTTTTCCAGTCCGGCCGGAGCTGCCGCAAGGGTCAGAACACCATCTACTTCTGTCAGGGACAGTTTTCTTGCCAGAGTTGCCTGACCACAATACTCTTCCGTCGGAGTCTGTGCTGCATACTGCCAGTTCATACCCCATCCCATCAGCAGAACATCTTTCGCATTCTGGAATGTAACGGCTGCATAGTTATCGAAGCCTTCATCCAGCCATCTTGGCTCATCGGACGGATAGGTGCAGAGGAATTTTTCTCCATCGAAAATCACCCAGGAAATACTGCATTTTACAGTGGTCGTCCTCGGAGGCTTTTGTCATGCTGACAACAAGAACCCATACATTTTTTCCCTTATACTCAATCGGGAACAGATCCGGGCATTCCCACACCCCCTTCGCATGATTTCCTTCCGGTCCGAATTCTCCTGTTTTCTCCCAGTTTTTCATATCCTGGGATGCGTAGAAGAAGACACGGTCCTGCGCTGCAAGAACAAGGCTCCAGCATCTTCTGACCGGATTCCAGAACGCTTTCGGGTCACGGAAATCGGAAATTCCCGGGCTTTTTGATGACCGGATTCAGATAGGACTTTTCAAAGTGCCGGCCCTTATCATTGCTGTATGCAATACTCTGCTGTTCCAAACCGTCCTTGTGATGGCTGGTATAAATAGCAATGATCGGCGGATTTTCATTGGTACCATACTCAGAAGAATTCTGCGTATCATACACAGCACTTCCCGAGAAGATAAATCCCAGTTCATCCGGATAAAGTGCGATCGGCTGATGCTCCCAGTGAATCAGGTCGCGTGATGTTGCATGGCCCCAGTGCATCGGTCCCCAGCTGGTATCATACGGGTACTTCTGATAAAAGAAGTGATATTCGCCGTCCACATAAACCATGCCATTCGGGTCATTCATCCAGCCTTTTTCCGGCGAAAAATGGATTTTCGGTCTGTAATCTCTTTTTTTCCATCATTTTTTGTAAAACCTCCCAGGATAAACAACGGTCTGCAAAACCACTTCCATCGGCTTTGCAGACATCCGTCGTTTTTATTAATTTTTTATACATGGCAGCACTTTAGAGTCTCATCTCAATTCTGCCATGCTGCATCGTTACCGTTTATAAATGTTTCTATCCCCTATTTTTTAATGGTGTACATTTTCACTTCCAGATCTCCGTCTGTGGAAACCACCTGATACGGTGCATCCGGATAAACGCATACGGAAGCGGTCTCCAGACCACCATCTGCATAAATCTCCAGATAGGAAACGTCAAAAATAATCTCCATGTTGACATTTTCCGCGCATGTTAACGTTTTGTTGTAGATACCAGCAGATCCTCTTTTTTGAAGAGCTTCGGATCTACATCCTCAAAGTAACTAAGGTCGCCGCTCTTAGAGCGGTCCACCGTGATGCTGTCCACCGTCACTTCGATGACTACTTCCTCACCTCTGCTGTTTTTCAGTGCAATTCTTCCGAAATTGCCCTGCACGAGAAGTCCAAAGCTCTCGGTCAGCAGCGGCTTCTGATTTCCGATCGGGAAGGCACCCGCACGGTACTCATCGATCCCGAACGGTTTTGTTTTCAGGCGGTAGCCCTCATCGGTCTCACAAAGTGAAAGTTCTCTTGGCAGTGTCATCAGACCGGAATACTCACCGGTCGGAACAAAGTTCGCGTAGAGCGGATTAACGCCCCATCCAAGGTAAACCGGGCGGTCGTAGTTTCCATACGTTACGCCGGCATAGTTGTCGAATCCGAAATCAATCCACAGCGGCTCGTCTGTGATCTCGGTGCACTGGAAGGTATCTCCATCAAAATCGCCGACGAAATACTGTATATTGGCACGGCCTTCGGTTCCCGGATGTATCATGCTGACTATCAGAATCCATTTGAATCCGTCAAATTCATTTCCTGTTTTAGCACGGATCAGATCGGTGCATTCCCATACGGTCGGCACTTTATTGACACCGACACCGAACTCGCCTGTTTTCTTCCAGTTTTTCAAATCCTGGGATGCGTAAAACTCTGCGTGATCGCCGGATGCCAGAACAAGGCTCCAGCAGTCCTTTTTATCATTCCAGAAGACGCGCGGATCACGGAAATCCGGTGCGCCCGGGTTTTTGATCACCGGGTTGCCATAATATTTTTCAAAATGCTTTCCCTGATCCAGACTGTATGCAATACACTGCTGCTCCAGGCCTGTTTCCATATTGTGCGCCGTGTAGACAGCCACCATCGGCTTCTCACCGTATTTCGCAAATCCGCTTGTGTTATTTTCATCGTATGCCATACTTCCGGAGTACATCGTTCCGATCTCATCCGGGTACAATGCGATCGGCAGATGCTCCCAGTGAATCAGGTCTTTCGATACTGCATGACCCCAGTGCATCGGTCCCCATACAACGTCATTTGGATTGTGCTGATAATACAGGTGCCAGATACCATCGATATAAATCAGTCCATTTGGATCGTTGTTCCAGTTTTTCTCCGGTGTAAAATGAATGTTCGGTCTAAAATCTCTTTTTCCCTGTTTACTCATGTAATCCCTCTTTTCCTATTTTATCTTTTTCCATTTGAAACTTCAACAAAAAAGAAATAAGAACGAAATAGTCTTCTTTTTAAATATGGCCATGTTATATGGGATACAACATGGCCACCTTTAGAATTTCTTTAGTTGTAGAACATCAATTGCAAATCGTTTACGTTACTGTTTTTTTCGTAATCGCTTTTCGCCCGATTTTTAGTTTGCTGCAGAAGCTGCTCGATCTACTGCGCCCTGGTAAATCTCAACCAGTTCATTCAAGCCAGCGCCTTCCAGCTCTGTTTTATAGGAATCCCAGCTTGCATCATCAACGCCGCCGGTTACCCATGTGGTGATATAACGATCAACGATATCGGAGATGGTCGGCTGAATCTGTGCCAGACGCTGAATCTCTTCCTGGGTCATCAGAACACGCGGAATAGTGTCATACTCTTCCATGATGTCATCTTTACCGTTTTCTTTCTGCATCTCGAGAAGCTTTACAGCATCAAAGGTGTATCCGCAAACAGTATCATAGTACTCGTTCTGAACGATCATAGAACCACGGCAGGTTGTGGAGTTTATACGAGCCTCACCAAAGTTCTTATAATCCGGATTCAGAGGTTTGTAGTTTCCATTTTCATCAAGTGGTGTACGAAGAATGCCGTCCTCGTCTTTCTCATAGTTGTATCCGATTGCACCCCAGTTAGATGTAACAGAAATTTCCGGATCGCCTACCATGTAATCTACAAATCTTGCAACAACGTGCGGGAATTTGCAGGTTGTTGTAATTGCTGTATCGGAAGAATCCTGCAGCTCAGAGTAGTTACACTCGAAACCGGTCATACCGTCTTCGCCCTGCAGTCTTGGAACTGCTACGTACTGATCATGTACTTCCTGGTTTGTAATTTCCTGATCGCCCCAAACACCGAAGGAACCGATCTTTGCAACGTTCTCTTTGATCAGGGAAGCGTTGAATGCCATACTGGAGTCTGCCTCGAAGGAGCCGTTCCAGATCAGTCCTTCTTCATACAGCATATTGAAGAATTCTGCTGTTTTCTTGAATGCTTCGTCTGTTGCAGTGAAGGTAACTTTTCCATCAACCAGTCTTAAGTGATCCGCATATGCATTTCCGCCGCAGTAGGAGTCAGCGCATCCGAATGCACCTGTGAAACGATAGAACAGGTTGTAGGAACCAAAGGTATCGGTTGCACCGAACCAGGTTGCCATTGGGATTTCATCAGCTTCGCCGTTGCCGTTCAGATCGCCGCCGTCGCGGAATGCTTTCAGGCAGTCTACCCACTCGTCTACGGTTGTCGGCACTTCTTTGCCTACTTTATCCAGCCATGTTTTGTTAATCACGAATGGTCCAGGTGTTAATACAAGACCTTTCATTTCCTCTACGTACGGGAATCCATATTTATGGCCGTTCGGAGCGGTGATTTCAAGCTGATACTGCTCATTGTCATCGAGGAATGCTTTCAGGTTCGGCATATACTCTTCGATCAGGCCTTCGGTTGGAAGGAATACATCCTGGTCTGCGTACTGAACTACGGTGTTTCCGGATTTACCATCGCCGAAGTTCCAGAATACATCCGGAAGATCCTGTCCGGAAGAAAGCATCAGGTTGATTTTCTCTGTTGCGCTCTCCTGCGGGATCGGCTGCCAGTCAAACTCTACTCCTGTGTCCTCGAACCATTTCTTGCACATAGCCAGGTCGCCTACTTCTACGGTTCTGTCTGCAGAGTTTACGATCAGAGCGGAAATTTTTCCGTATTTCTCTTCGAATTTTGCCGGATCTTTGATGATCGGAAGAGTACCATCGAGCTGGATGATTCCCTCATCAACCGCTTCCTGCTCCTCTGCTGTGAGACCTGTGTCACCTGCTTCTGTACCGGATGCAGATGTGGTGTCTCCTCCTGTGCTTCCTGCACCGGAGCTGCTTGAGCTGCCCGAGCTGTTTCCACAGCCTGCGAGCATGCTGGTTACCATAAGGCTTGCCAGTAATACGGATACGATTTTTTTCTTCATGTTGTTCCTCCTTTATTTTGCTGCCTTTTCGGCAGTGAAATACGTAAATATTTTTGTGTTTCTACTATAAAATCATGTCTGTTGTAGCCATGAACTCTGTAACGATAACTTTTCTGTTCTGTATCAGCCCTTGACTGCACCGATCGTAACACCTTTTGCGAAGTATTTCTGCAGGAAAGGATATACGCACAGCAGTGGGAATGCGGAAACAACTACAACGCAGTATTTTAACTGCTCAGCCAGTTTCTGTTTTGTTACCATCTCAGAAGCACTACTTCCCATCTGGTTGGACTGGTTCATCAGTACCAGGTTTCGAAGAACGACCTGAAGAGGCATCTTACTGTCATCCTGCAGGAACATCAGTGCGTTGAAGAACTGGTTCCACATTGCGGTTGCATAGAACAGACACATAACTGCGATGATGGTTTTCGACAGCGGAATTGCAATTTTGAAGAAGAATCCAAAATCGCTGCAGCCGTCGATTTTTGCTGCTTCGAGAAGCTCGACCGGAATACCGCTTTCAAAGAAGGAGCGGCATACGATCAGGTTGTAAGCGGATACTGCTACCGGAAGAACCATAGCCCATGTTGTGTTGTAGATGTGCAGCTGCTGTACCGTTAAGTACATCGGAATCATACCGCCGCTGAAGAACATCGTGAAGGTGAACAGGAACATGATCGGTTTTCTTCCTACCATATCGTATCTGGAAAGTGCATAGCCGGCCGGAATGGTGCAGACCAGGGAAATCAGCGTTCCTATTACGGTATACTTGATGGTGTTTGCATAGCCGGTCCAGAGCGGCTGATATTTCAGTGTGGTTTCATATCCGTTGGTGTACCACGCTTCCGGATAGAGAAGGAATTTACCGGAGCTTACAACAATCGGGTCTGTAACAGATGCCAGAAGCACGTAGTACAGAGGATATACAATTGCGATACAGACAAGGATCATGATAACGGTATTGATCACAGTAAAGACCTTGTCTCCCGTACTCATTTTTACTTTTTTCTTTTTCACAGTGTTATTATTTGCCATTTTTCAAGCCCCCTGACTCTTAGAAAATACTGATATCGCTGGTCTTCTTTGCAACTGCGTTTGTGATAACCAGAATAATGAAGTTTACAACGGAGTTAAATAAGCCAACGGCTGTCGCAAAACTGTACTGTGCGGTCTGGAGACCTACTTTGTATACGTATGTCGAAATGATCTCACTGACGGTTGTGTTGGTACCGTTCTGCATCAGATAAGCTTTCTCATATCCCACGTTCATAATGTTACCTACCTGAAGGATCAGCATCAGGATGATGGTCGGCATAATCAGAGGTAAATCAATGTAAAGGATCTTCTGAAATCTGGAAGCACCATCCATCGTTGCTGCTTCGTAATATTCCGGGCTGATTGCGGTCAGTGCTGCGATGAAGATGATGGCGTTGAATCCCATCGTCTGCCAGATGTTACTTCCGATGAAAAGTTTGCGGAAGTACTCCGGAAGGCTGGTGAACATGATTGCTTTTCCGCCGGCTCCCATAACCGCGTGGTTTACAAGACCGTTTGCGGAAAACAGTACGGAAATCAGGCTGACTACAACTACGTTTGACATAAAGTACGGTGCGTAGGAGATGGTCTGGATGATTCGTCTCGGTCCGCTTCTCTGTACCTGGTTCAGTAAGAGTGCGAAGATAACCGGAATCGGGAATCCGATGATCAGGCTCTCCAGACTGATGACGATCGTGTTCTTGATTGCCGTCATGGCAATACTGGTACTGAAGAACATCTTGAAATACTTGAAGATCGGATCTGCCCACGGACTTCCCATGATTCCCATGCGGCCTTTAAAATCTTTAAAGGCGATGATCAGGCCGTACATTGGATAGTAAGCAAAAACGATCAGCCAGATCAGTGCAGGAATCAGCAGGATGTACAGCTGCCAGCACGAGAGCGCTTTTTTCAATTTTCCACTTTCTGCCGTTTTCGGCGATGACGTTTTTTTCTTCATAGTTCCCTCCTTATTTCTCTAAAAGCTTTACCAACCGCTTTTCGTTCCACATTTGCATCGTTTCCGTTTTGGCACTTTGCCTTGTGGAACCTGTTCCATACCTGTATCATAGTACGCAGTTCGCCCAATGTCAACAAATCATCAATATTTTTTCGTCATTTTCAATATTTTCACAATTTTTATTTTGTGTTTTTGTGCAATATGCATCCTGTTTTTCATAAAATTCACACTTATCTTCTTTCTTCTCCCATTCTCCTGTTCCACATGTTCCGCTGTTCCATGCTTTTCCTGTTCCATATGTTCCACTTTTCCGTTTTTCACTATTTTTTCGACAATTGCAACTGTTTCAGCAGCGATTTCATATCCTTTTGCTCAGTCTTTCTGCCCTTTTGCCGTATATAAGTTGGTTTTATTTCATTTTTATTTTATACATGAAAAAGAGACACCCTCTCTTTTCAGATCGAGTGTCTCTGATATCTGTTCTTCTTTTGTTCTATCGCAATTCCGGAGAATGATGCAAAATTCGGCGATTCCCTGTTTTGTTACCTTCAGGTACTTTCTCCTTTCCGGAAGGTCACATCCACAATCTGCTCCATCTCCTCAATCTTCTTTCCGTCAATCATGCGGATGATGGTGTCCACGCTCCGCTTTGCGATTTCCGGCACATTCTGACAGACCGTCGTCAGCTCCGGTGTCAAAAAGCGGGTAAAATCCAGGCCGTCGTAGCCAACCACCTTCAGTTTTTTCGGAATCTTAATCCCTTTTTTCTGCAGCATCTTCATGCACGCTGCCGCTGTGACATCGGCTGTAAAGAGTCCATCAATTCCATCAAAATGGCTGATGTATTTTTTCCAGATCGTCGGGCCGCTCTGAAAATTCAGAATCTTGCTTCCGGCATCAATCGCTGTAATTTTACATTTATGCTGTTTGCAGACTTCCGCAAACCGTCGGTAACGATCCATGGAGCAACCACGCTCTGTTGCACTCGATGCAAAATAGAGCACATTCTTACATCCTGCGCTCAAAAGCGCCTGCGCCGCAAGCTCACCGCCGCGCTTATGGTCGGAATGTATACACGGAATCCCTTCGGTGACGTAGCGGTCAATCATGACAATCGGACGATGAATTTCCGCCAGGCTGACAGAAGACGGGATATCCGCACAGCAGATAATGCCGTCCATGACATTTCGCTGCAGCATTTCCACAAATTCCTCGATGCGGTTCGGATTGTCCCCACCCTCGCAGAGCATGCACTTGTAGCCATTGGTGTACAGATTATTCTCGACATGTTTAACCAGAGATGCCATAAACGGATGTGAAAGATTCTTAACAACAATTCCGATAAAACCGGACTTGTTGCGGAACAGGTTCTGGGCAAGCTCATTTGGTTTATAGTTCAGTTCCTCCACTGCCTGCATGATCTTCTGTTTTGTTTCATCGGAAATATACCCGCTCCCATTGAGTGCACGGGATACCGTTCCGATTCCTACTCCCGCTTTGATCGCGACATCTCTAATACTTGCCATAGTTTCTCCTAACTCCTATTCTGACACTGGGCTGTTTTCTCTGACTCGTTCCGGCTTTTCCCCCGCTGCCGGTCTGTGGAGCCCGTTCCACAATGCTTGATTACTTTTATTTTAAAGCACCGCAATCTACAAATCAAGTTAAAAGCTGAAAATTTAAGTACAAAAAACAAGCGACTGTTTGGATCATTTCCCTTTTTCTGGTGAAACCATCCAAACAGCCTCCTGTGTTTTTGTCACTTTTGTCTTATTTTCCAAAAACGCTCATTCATGCGGGCATGCTTTGCGATTTTTCTGGAATTTCATATGTCCCTGAACATTCAGAAACGTTTAATCGTTTTCCAACGAGATATCACCATCCTTTGTCATCAGTGTGATTCTGCCCGCTGGCTGATCCGGTACATAAGAAAAGCTCTGCTCGTCCTCCTCTTTCTGCATCAGATTCTCCATGGTATCCGGTACATCGATCTCCCCAAAATCTGTCTTTGCCGTAATTTCCAGCCGTTCCAGATCTTTTTTACCCAGTTCAAGTTCAATATCGCCGTAGGAGTTTTCCACCGACACATCTCCGGAAAGCTTCGTATTTTGGATTTTCGCATCGCCATCCTCCAGCGTGATCGACCCATTCTCCCACGTTCCGCTCTTCAGTTCCACATCACCGTAATCTGCTTTGCATTTGATATTCTGCATGTCACATCCGAAAAGTGTGATATCTCCATCCGCATTTTGCAGTCTTCCGCTTTCCGCCTGGATGCCATTCATCTGCACATCACCGAATCCCATCGTTACCTCTATTTTTTTCAGTACCTTCTTTTCCGGTACATACAGAATCACTCCTGTTTCCGACTGTTTACCGCCACTTAAGATTTCTTCCGTAAAGTCAATATTAATGTAAATCGTATCGGACACTGCGCTTGTCTCTTCGATGCTCAGAACACCGTCCCGCACGCGATATTCCACTGCATTCTCTCCTTTTTTCGACGGAATCCGCCAGGCGAGATAACAGGAATCGTCACCGGACGGAAGGATGTTCAGGTCGCCGATCGTAAGGTCTGCCTGCAGTTCATCAAAATCATCAAGTTTTATCTTTTCCTGTGTGGAAATGCCGTCTTCCTTCTTCGCAGAACCGCTCATCGCATTCAGATCATACGTTTCCGCGTATGCTTTTCCGCCGCTTGCCCATCCGCTGAACATCAGCACTGCACCGGCAATACAGCAGGCACATCCTGTCAGTAATGCTGTTTTTGTCCATTTTTTCATGATCTGCTTCCTCCTTTTTTCGTTACCTTACGTGTACACCACACGAACAGCCGTCCCATCCATTTTGCAAAGTATACGCCGAACACCGCGCACAGAATACTGATTCCCAGCATGAAAACGCCCATTCCGGTAATAAAGCAGAATCCGCCGAAGGAAACCGAGACTGCCAGAATGCCGCGCAGCAGCATCTTAATTCCGGCGGCCACGCCGACAACTGCAATCAGAAAGACGCTCATATCAAGCAGTGCCGCACAGAGGGCCGCGCAGAGCAGAACAATGAGAATGCTGATCAGAATCGGGGCTCCGATCGGGGCTGCAAACAGGGCGAGAATCGCGATCCAGACGACGTTGGCGCCTGTCGTTTTTTTCTTCTCTTTCTGTTTTTCTTCCTTTTCCATTGCCTCGCGTTCATCTACTTTTTTGTCCAGAAGATTCCGCATCAGCTCGGCGGCTGCCTGTTTCGGTGTTCCGAGTTCTTTGATCACGGCCTGCTCATTTTCCGGACCGGCATCTGCAAAATACTCGGTGAAGTATTCCATCGCATCTTCATAGTCGCTCTGCGGAAGCTTCCTCAGATACTTTTCCAATTGTTTCAGATATTCCCCACTCGTCATTCTTTTTTGCCTCCACTCGATGATGTTGTCAATGGTGTCACGATAGGACTTCCATTCGCCCTGCAGGTACGCCATCTGTGTTTTTCCCTGCTTCTGTGATCGAATAATACTTCCGTTTTCTGCCCTGGTACTCTGCGGAATACGTCGTCACGTAGCCCGCCTTTTCCAGTTTTTTACAGGATCGGGTACAGTGTCGACTCTTGATGTCTGCAACCAGTTTGATCGTCTGGCTGATTTCATATCCATAAGAATCTTCCCGGATTCACAATCGACAGGATCATAAATTCGATCAGCAGTGCTGATACCT
>ENA-OQET01000487-OQET01000487.1-human-gut-metagenome-genome-assembly--contig:-NODE-487-length-20973-cov-7.154754_pt1 | contig 20973 bp, 18 predicted proteins | sample MGYA00242800_ERZ504645 | MGnify/ENA primary metagenome ERZ504645 (study PRJEB26092, sample SAMD00036308) | human gut metagenome | host: Homo sapiens | study: EMG produced TPA metagenomics assembly of... | reverse complement strand
TTTTTTAACACAGAATGAGTGGCTCCATAAAACTCCTCCTTAAAAATAAATAATATCACAATAGAATTCTAATTTCCAAAATAAGCATTGACTCCGGCAGTTAGACCATCAGCCAGACTGTTTAGTGTGGAATCACTGTGGTCAGAGCTTGCATTTCCAAGTTCCATATCAACAGACGGAATCGTACTATAAGAAGTCTGCGTCAGGTCGATATTCATAGAACCATTTTGGTAAATGGTCATTCCTTCTGTACGAAGTCCTTCTACAAGAGAGGCCCCAAGTGCATCATGTTCTGCCAGTGGGAAGCGACAGGTTCCATACTTTTCAGACCATCTGGCACAGAAATGTAGAAACAGCCTTTGTCATATCCCAATCCATCTCCATCCCAGTGGAGTGAGATGTGACAGTCAGCTACATTGTTACAGAGTACGGTGCGGGCAACATTATCAAGCTGGACATCGTCGCTATTTCTCACCATAAGGACATCATATCCTTGAGCAAGCAGCTTATCTTTCAGAATCTGAGCCATCTGAAGTGTAACAGTGCTTTCAGCAGTTCCATCGTTAAATGTCATTCCCCCGGAAACTGCAGTCGCATAAGTTGCACCCTGAGCAGTGCTTCCGCCGGTTGTCTTTGGAGAACCATCCGGGTGACACTGTGTCTTTACAGAAGCACCACCGGAAGTTCCATGTCCGGCATTCACGCCAACGACGATATCCTTGCGGTCAGAATCTGCAAGATAAATAGTAGCTGTTCCAGAATTGATTGCAGAAAAGTCTGCATACTGCCAGGAAGAATCAAAGCTGATCTCCTGTCCATTGCTGTAAAGAGCCGCTGCGCCGGTCAGTGGTTCCTGCTGAGTTGCGGATTCAGAAACAGATGCGTTGGCGGCATCAGCAGAAGAAGGTTCATCTACAGTTTCATTTTCAGAATCTGAGGAGATAGAAAAATCATCCGCTGTCTTGGGTGGTGCCTTAGAACTTTGTGCTGTGTCCGTACGGGATTTGTGCTGTATACTACCGCATCCGGTCAGGCAGCAACACAGGAGAACGGCACAAGATAATCGAAAAAATGGCTTTCTCAAGTTCAATCTCCTTTATGATAAATATTACTGTTCTTATTGTATCATAATCACTTTCCAAATAGGGGAAATTCAGATAAAATTAAGGTTTCAAAAAGGAAAATATAATGTGAAAAAAATCAAGGAGATTGCAGAATCAATTTGATTGCGATAGACTACAAGAGAAAGAATATTATAATATACGAGGACAATATATATGGAAGAGAACCAGAAACAACAAGGCGGGAAAGAAGAAAAGAAGCAAGACAAAAAATCAGATAAAGATCAAGAGAAAAGGCTGTGGAAGATTTTCTGGTCGACATTTTACTTAAGTGCGTTCACATTTGGCGGCGGTTATGTGATCGTTAGTCTGATGAAGAAAAAGTTCGTAGACGAATATCATTGGATTGAAGAAGAGGAGATGCTGGATCTTGTGGCGATCGCGCAGTCAGCACCGGGAGCGATCGCAGTGAACGGAGCAATCGTGATCGGATATAAACTGGCTGGAATTGTGGGGATTCTGACAGCAATTGCCGGGACAGTAATCCCACCATTTCTTATTATATCAATACTTTCTGCCGGCTATCAGGCATTTCGAAATAACCAGATCATCAGCTTAATGCTCGAAGGAATGCAGGCCGGAGTAGGAGCTGTGATCGCATCCGTGACATATGACATGGGTGCCGGAATCGTGAAGAAGAAAGATGCTTTGTCATATGTACTTATGGCCGGGGCATTTACAGCTTCCTGCGTATTTGGGGTAAATGTAGTCTATGTGATTCTGATCTGTGGAATTGTCGGAGTACTCCGCGCATTAATTGAGAAAAAAACTACGAAGAAAGGAAGTGAAGAGAAATGATTTATTTGAAATTATTTTTTAGCTTCCTTCAGATTGGACTGTTCAGCTTTGGCGGCGGTTATGCGGCGATGCCTCTGATCCGGGATCAGGTAGTGTCGCAGCACGGATGGCTTACGATGACAGAATTCACAGATTTGATCACGATTTCTCAGATGACACCTGGGCCAATTGCGATCAATGCGGCAACATTTGTCGGTAGCAAGATTGCGGGAGTGCCGGGATCTGTTGCGGCAACTTGTGGGTGCATTCTGCCATCCTGCATTATCGTAACTTTGATCGCATGGTTTTATTTAAGATATAAGAAAATGAAAATGTTCCAGAGTGTACTGGAATCACTAAGACCTGCAGTTGTCGCACTGATCGCATCTGCAGGAATTGCAATTCTGCACACTGCATTCTGGGCAGATGGAATTGTGCAGTTTGCTGCAACAAAATGGTCTATGGTGGTGATCTTTGGAATCTGTCTGTTACTGCTTCGTAAGACAAAACTGAATCCGGTGGTTGTGATGATACTTGCCGGAGTGATGAACGTGGCAGTAAGATATGCAGCCGGATAAAATAGCGAATCCATGCAGGTTCCGGTAAAGAAATGTGAAAAGGTGAAAAATATGCAGACTTATGTGGAAAACATTTCAAAGTTCATGGTATATTGTGAATAACTTTCATGGTATACTGTACATACGTTGCAAAGATTTTAATTATAGATATTTACAGGAGTATTTAGGACAATAATGGAAACGCAACAATTGGAGGCGATAGAATGACAATTGAATTTATGAGAGACTTGCTTTCAAAAGATGAAAAAATAACAGTAGAGTACAAAACCTGTCAGCATGGCATTCAGGAAGATGTGTATGAAACAGTATGCTCTTTTTCTAACAGATATGGTGGGTATATTATCATGGGTGTAGAGGATGATGGTACCCCAATAGGTATTAATCCGAATATTATTAAGGATATGAAGAAGAATTTTGTGAATCAGCTAAATAACCCGGATAAGATGTCACCAACATTGTATCTTTCGATAGAGGATATTGTATATGAAGGGATGATGCTGTTATGGGTGTATGTTCCGCCAACATCTACTGTAGAAAAGTGTGCAAACAGGATCTATGACAGAAACGAAGATGGAGATATGGATATTACGGACTCTCCGATTCAACTACAGAATATGTATAACAGAAAGAGTAATACATATGCGGAGCACAAGATATTCCCATATATTACAACGGAAGATCTACGCATGGATTTGATGGATAAAGTAAGAAATCTTGCAAAGAGCAAAAATCCGGATCATCTTTGGTTGAAAATGTCTGATGAGGAAATATTGAAGAGTGCTGGCTTATGGGAAAAAGATTTTTCATCAGGTATTCAAGGATATAATCTTGCCGGAGTACTTTTGTTTGGAAGGGATGAAGTAATACGTTCCTGTTGCCCAGGATATGTTACGGATGCAATTTACAGAGTTGAAAATATAGATAGGTACGATGACAGATTGCAGGTGATAACAAACCTAATTGAGGCATATGAATTGTTAATGGAGTTTGTAGCAAAGCATACTTCAGATAAATTTTGCCTGATTGATAATGTAAATACAAGCATCAGAGGTATTATTTCCAGAGAAGTAATTGCCAATATTCTTGTGCATAGAGATTATTCCAGTGCGTTTCCAGCAAAGGTAATCATTGAAAAAGACTGGTTGAAAACAGAAAACTGGTGTATTCCAAGACGTCATGGAAATATTATGAGTGATGAATTTACACCATATCCTAAGAATCCGTTGATTCAGCAATTTTTTGCAAATATTGGTAGAACAGATACGATTGGTTCCGGTGTACGAAATCTATATAAATATACACCAGTATATTCAGATGGTGGTAAGCCGGAACTAATTGAAGATGATGTGTTTAGAATAACCATTCCTTTGGACAAGGCGGCTGCTGACGAGGGAAGAGAACAGAAAACTTTATCTGAGAGAGAACAAAAAATATATAATATGATTTGTGAAAACCTGCACTTATCGGTTGAACAGGTAATGGCAGAACTTGATATATCACGAGCAACGGTATTCAGGGACTATGCTAAAATCAAAAAAGTAACAGGTGCCGTTTACGATAAAAAGACTTCAACATGGACATTGTAATGAGACAGTCTCAAGTTAGTCTCAACAAAGTCTCATAAATTTTGACACTTGATGAGACTGAAGAAAAATCTAAAAATATGATAAAATCGGGGTTTTTAGCGTGTTGGAAATACTTAGTCTCAAGGCAGTCTCAACATAGTCTCATTTTTAAAATGAGATTATGAGACTGCCTTGAGACTAAAAATGATTAGTGAATTTATATGATTTATCGATTGGAGAAGATAAAATGAATCAATTTATGTCTATAGCATTAAAAACACATTTTGAAGGTCTGAAGGTTAGCGGTAAGTGAGAAAACCCAATAAAATCAAAGGGTTGGTGGTGTTTATAAAACGCCTAATATATGTGAATATACAAGGAGAACGAAATGAGAGAACAGAACAATCAGAACACACAGGAATCACAGACACCGCACAAGCGTCGTGTGAGATACAAAGGAAAATACCCGAAGAAATTCGAGGAGAAATATAAAGAGTTACAGCCGGAGAAATATCAGGACACAATCGCACATGTAATCCAGAAGGGAAACACTCCTGCCGGAATGCACATTTCTATCATGGTAAATGAGATCCTGGATTTTCTGAAAATCCAGCCGGGTGAGACTGGATTCGATGCGACACTCGGTTACGGTGGACATACGAAAGCAATGCTGGAATGTCTGAAAGGTGAGGGGCACATTTATGCAACAGATGTTGACCCGGAAGAGTCTGCGAAGACAAGAAAACGTCTGGCAGATCAGGGGTTCGGAGAAGACATTTTAAGTATCCGTCTGCAGAACTTCTGCACGATCGATGAGATTGCAAAAGAAGTTGGCGGATTTGATTTTATCCTTGCAGACCTCGGAGTTTCCTCCATGCAAATCGACAATCCGAAGAGAGGATTTTCCTTCAAAGTTGACGGACCACTGGATTTGCGACTGAACCAGGAGAAAGGCATCAGCGCAGCAGAGCGCCTGGATAACATTTCCGAGGAAGAACTCTCCGGAATGCTTTACGAAAATTCAGACGAGCCATACTGCGAAGAACTGGCGAAAGCAATTACAAATGAGATTCGCAGAGGCAATCGCATCGATACAACAACAAAGCTTAGAAATGTGATCGAGAAGACTTTGGATTTCCTTCCAAATAATAAAGAAAAGAAGGATATTATCAAGAAGACTTGCCAAAGAACATTTCAGGCACTTCGTATTGATGTCAATAATGAGTTCGAAGTGCTGTACGAATTCATGGAGAAGCTTCCGGGAGCGTTGAAACCGGGTGGAAGAGTAGCGATTCTTACCTTCCATTCCGGCGAGGATAAGCTTGTAAAGAAAGCACTCAAGGCAGGATATAAAGAAGGAATCTATTCCGAATATGCAAGAGATGTGGTACGCCCGTCAGCACAGGAATGCGCACAGAACGGAAGAGCAAGATCTACGAAGATGCGTTGGGCCGTGAAGGCGGAATAGTTGACTTCAATATAATGAAATGTTATAGTTAGTCAGAAATAATAGCGTTCGGTGCTGTTTGATCAGGGATATTTGAATACATATCCTAATCGAAACAGGTAAAAGGGAAACAGGTGTAAGACCTGTACGAACTCGTCACTGTGAGCAGAGATGCGGTCTTCTTAGAAATCGTTTTAAGGCAACTGTTTCAGAGCCGAATAGATTTCAGAAGATCGCTCCTATACAGATAAGTGTGGAGAGTCCGCACATCCACTGGGAGACCGGGAAGGAGTTCTGTATGGAAGAATCTGTGAGTCAGGAAACCTGCCGGCCGTTGGTGCGGGGAATATATGAATTCCAGATCACGAGTAATTGATTGTACCGAAAGAATCATTTATTACTGTTCACACTGTGTGCGACCAGCAAAACATCTCGTTAGGATAATTCTATCCATTTTCCGTGTTATATTTACAACCTAAGAGGAGACAGAAAAAATGAGAAATAAGAGCAGATGGCTTGCGCTTATGCTGACAGGTTCTATGATCATCTCACCGTTATCTTATACTAGAACATATGCGGCAGAAAATGAGCAGCAGTATGAGACAAATCTACAGGAAACGGTTGAGGTAGAAGAAGCTGATCTAGAGAAGAAACAAGATGAGAGTCAGACAGAAGACGCAGGAAATGTTAAAGAAGATCAGACAGAGGAATCTGAGAAAGTTGATAATTCTTCGGATAAATCAGATAATCAGAATTCAATCGAAGCAGAAACAAAACCAAATTTAGAGAATAACTCAGAAAATAATTCAGAGAATAATTCAGAAAATAACTCAGAAGAGAAAGATATAGAAACCACCGGGAAAAATTCAGGCACAACTGTCTCAGATCAGGTTGCGGACGAAAAAGCTGACAACAAGGATACACAGATAAAAGATGAGACAGGCAAGTCAGAATCTTCTACAGATTCTAATGATTCTACGAATACTCCGGAACCGGAACTTCCGCCACTGCAGGAGGCTCCTTCTGTAACAGGAGAATCTGTGAAAGTAGTAAAAGAAGACGCTGAAGAATTCACGATGTTCAAGGTCAGTGAATCAACAGTTGTTGAAAAGGATGGCGAACTTGATATTACGATCAAGACAAATAACACAGGATTTGATGCGCTTTCTCTTGGTTCAAAAGATGATTTGTTGAAAGCATTTGTTATAGAAGGAACAAAGGATGAAGAAGGTGCATGGACATTTCATTTTAATGTGCCGAAAGAAAAAGCGGGACAGACAATTCCGGTATCTTTGAGAAAGTCAAAAGATCAGACCTGGTATGACAAACAGTACTTATGGATGTACATTCCGAATCCGGCACCAACACCGACACCGGATCCGGTTCCAAATCCGAATCCTGCACCAGAAGTAAATGTAGCCAACGGAATCTACAGCATGGACGTAGTTTCCAGTTCTTCTATGTTTAAAGTAGTGGATTGTATCTTGACAGCGAAAGACGGAAAAATGAGTGCCGTGCTTACATTAAGCGGAACCGGTTACGGCTATCTGTATATGGGAACAAAGGAAGAGGCTGCAAGCGCAGATCAGTCATCCTGGATTCCATATCAGGTGAATGAAGAAGGAAAATACACTTATACTGTTCCGGTAGAAGCGTTGGATAAGGAAATCGCAGTAGCAGCATATTCCATTAAAAAAGGAATCTGGTATGACAGAACGCTGACTTTCCAGTCAGAGACAATGAAGAAGATTGCCGATCTTAATTCTACAGATTCTGAGAATAAAGGTGATTCCGGAAACACAGGAAATTCCGGAACTACTGGTGGTTCCAACAATACAGGTAATACAGGAACAAACAATTCTGTTTTTCCAGGCGGTTCTGTACCTGGAACTAATTCAGGAAAAACAGATGGAAACGACGGAAAAGCAGATAATGTATCAAAATACGAATCTGATACAAGTGGCTCTACTTCTCATGTAAACAGTGGAACAACACTGAAAGACGGTGTATACACTCCAGATCGTTTTACCTGGTCAGGTGGAACAGGTAAGGTTCAGATTACTTGTAATAAAGTGACGATCCAGAATGGACAGGCTTATGCAACGCTTGTGTTCAGCAGTGATCATTATCAGTATGTGAAAGCGAACGGAAATAAGTATTACACAACAAAGGGCGGCGGATCAGCGACAGCTGTTATCCCGGTTGCGTTGAATCAGAACAATAAGATTATTGGAATGACAGATAAAATGTCTGTCGCACATGAGATAGAATATACGATTTTCATTTATCTTGCAGCGGCGAATGGAGGAACATCTGCAAACGGAACAGATGCTTCAACAAGCAATAACCAGAAGCTGGATGAACAAGCACCTGAAATCATAGGTTTGGAATATCAGTCAGAGACAAAGCTTGACTATGCAGAATATTTCAAGATTTATCATTATGATCAGGGAATCGTACTTCTTGAGATCGACATGACGAAAGATACAGCCAGAGATCCGGAGAAAGCAGAGGATAAGAAATCAGAAGCGGATAATTCGGACTCAGAAAAATCTTCTAAGAAAAAAGTTGCATCTGTCACAATTAACAGATCTGAGGATGCAAAGTCAGCAGATACCAAGAAATCTGATACCGACAGCAAGTCAGATGCTTCTGTCGAGGAATCCGCAGCTTCGGATAACAACGGCACAAGCGAACAGGAACTGGCAGCAGAGCTTTACAAAGGAAATGTTGTGAAATATCTGATCGTTCCGGAGGATGTGGAAGTTCCGGTTGGCCTTGAGCAGGATATGATCGTTGTGAAAAAACCGACAGATCATACTTATGCAGAGTCTGATGAGATTCTGAATATGATGAAAGACTTAGATCTTCTCGATAATGTTGCAGCAGTTGGAATGAAGAGCAAAGACTGTACAGTATCCGAGATTGCTGATAAGATGAAAGTAAAAGACGGTGAGAAGAATGCTGAAGTTGCATATGCAGGAACAGCGGACAAACTGAAGTTGAAGAACCTTGTGAAGAGTGAAGTGAATCTTGCATTGTTTACAGGAGATATCCTTCCGGGTGCGAAATCAGAAGAAACCGAAGTAGAAGCAAAAGATACTGACAAGAAAGACAGTAAGGATACAGAAGAGACGTTGACTTTGGAAGAGCAGACGGAGCAGTTTGAGGAGTTGACAGAGAAGCTTGCGACACTTGGAATTCCGGTACTCGTTGATCGTTCTTCCGAGGAAAAGACAGAACTTGGAAAGCAGGAGTGGATCAAGGTTTACGGTGTTCTCTACGGATGTGAAGAGCTGACGAACGAGAAGTTTGATGCGGCAGTAGCAGCGGCAGAGAAATAGGAGAGAAAAATAGAATGAAGATAAGAAGATGCAGAATCACAGCGTTAATGCTTTCAGCTGCACTTCTGCTCGGAGGCTGCGGTTCTACCGCAGCCTCCGGTGGAAACAGCGGTAATAATTCAGCAGGTACAGATGTAACAAAGGATAAGACCAAAGATGCAGCCGACAAGACAAAAAAAGCACCGGAGATCGAAGGGCTTACCTATGAAGCTACAATGGATCTGACTTACGCGACAGAATTCGATGTATACTATTATAAGGACGGATATAAGTTGATCAATGTCCATGAAGATAAGCAATATCTGATTGTTCCGGAAGGTGAAGAAGAACCGGAAAATCTGGCGGATGATATTGTTGTGATCCGGCAGCCGACAGAGAATATTTATATGGCGGCGACAGCATCCATGTCTCTGTTTGATGCAATTGGCGGAATTGACAAGGTGAAATTCTCCGGGCTTGAGGTTTCCGGCTGGTATGTAGAGAGTGCAAAGGAAGCAATGGAATCCGGAGCGATGACATTTGCGGGAAAATACAGCGAACCGGATTATGAGACTCTCGTTGACGGAGACTGTGATCTGGCAATTGAATCAACGATGATCCTTCACACACCGAAGGTGCAGGAAATGATCGAAGACCTTGGAATTCCAGTATTTGTGGATTATTCGAGTTACGAGTCACATCCGCTTGGAAGAACCGAGTGGGTGAAGCTTTACGGAGCACTTCTGAATAAAGAGGAAGAAGCGGACACATTTTTTGACCGGCAGGCTCAGGTGATCGAAGAGCTGAAAGGTTTCGAGAACACGGAAAAGACGGTTGCTTATTTCTATGTGAGTACAGATGGTTCAATCGTTGTGAGAAAATCGGATGATTATATTCCATCAATGATCGAAATCGCAGGTGGAAGATATGCGTTCAAAGATCTGAAGAATCCGGACAGCAACGCACCTTCTGTTAAATTGACGATGGAAGAATTCTATGCGACTGCTGTGGATGCAGATTATCTGATCTACAACGGGACGATCGACGGACAGGTAAATAGTATCAGTGAGTTGGAAGCAAAGAATGAATTGTTCTCTGAATTCAAGGCGGTGAAAGACGGAAATGTCTGGTATACCGGAAAGAACTTATATCAGGCAACAGATACCGTCGGAGAGCTGATCAAAGATATGCATCTGATGCTGACAGACGGTGATGCATCTCAGATGACATTTCTTGAAAAGATGGAGTAGAAGAATGGAGCAGACAAGTTTTCATCAGGAAAATTTCAGACGGCGTACAAGATACACAGCGGTATTTCTGATTCTTGCAGCAGTATTTTGTGTTGTGACAGTGCTAAATATCAATACTGGAAATGTTCATATTCCGGTGCCGAAGATTCTGCGTATTCTCTTTCTGAAAGAAGGAGCAGCGACAGAGTACAATATTATATGGAAGATTCGTCTTCCGAGAATTCTGATGGCGGCACTGCTTGGTGGTGCATTGTCTCTTTCAGGCTTTTTGCTGCAGACATTTTTTTCCAATCCAATCGCCGGACCTTTCGTTCTCGGAATTTCTTCCGGAGCGAAAATGGTCGTAGCATTTACAATGATCGTGTATTTGAAATATATCGGAAGATTTTCTTCGTATACACTGATCCTTGCAGCATTTATCGGATCACTGATCTCGACAGGATTTATACTTCTGATGTCGAAAAAAAGTGCAGCATATGGCATCTCTTCTTGTCGGGGGAATCATGATCGGATATATCTGTTCGGCTATCACAGATTTTGTTGTGACATTTGCAGATGATTCTGATATTGTGAATCTGCACGGATGGTCACAGGGAAGTTTTTCCGGAATGAGCTGGAGCAATATTCGTGTGGCAGCAGTGGTTGTCGGACTTGCGGTGCTGTTTACATTTTTCTTATCTAAGCCGATCAGTGCGTATCAGCTGGGAGAAGCATACGCGCAGAGCATGGGCGTGAATATTAAGACATTTCGCGTGATTTTGATCTTGCTTTCTAGTATTCTGTCAGCGTGTGTGACAGCATTTGCGGGACCGATTTCCTTCGTGGGAATCGCAGTTCCGTTTCTTGCAAGGAAAGCATTTGGCACGTCAAAACCGATCGTGGTCATACCGGGAACATTCTTTATGGGAGCTGTGTTCTGTATGATCTGTGACTTGATCGCACGAATGGCGCTGGCACCGGTGGAATTGAATATCAGTACGGTGACTTCTATTCTGGGTGCACCGATCGTTATCTATATGATGATACCGAAGGGAGGAAGAAAATAAGATGGCAGATTATTATTTTCAAATGAAAGACCTGTCGGTAGGTTATAATGGAAACTCCCTGATCCGTGATATCAATATCGGGATCAACAAGGGGGAGATCGTGACTTTGATCGGTCCGAATGGTTCGGGAAAGTCAACGATTTTGAAAAGTATTACAAGACAGTTGAAAGTCGTTGAAGGGAATGTATTTTTTGACGATACTTCTCTTCTGAAACTGCCGTACAAAGAGCTTGCGTCTAAGATGGCGGTCGTGTTGACGGATCGGATCAAGACAGAGTTGATGACTTGTCATGATATTGTGGCGACCGGACGCTATCCTTACACAGGACGACTTGGGATTCTGACGCAGGAAGATGAACGGCTGGTGGAAGAAGCAATGCAGGCAGTTCATGCGCAGGAGCTTGGCAACCGTGATTTTAATGCGATCAGTGACGGTCAGAAGCAACGTGTTCTGTTGGCGAGAGCAATCTGTCAGGATCCGGATGTGATCGTTCTGGATGAGCCAACTTCATTTCTGGATGTGAAATATAAGCTGGAACTGTTGTCTATTCTTGAGAGGATGGCACGTCAGAAGAAGATTACGGTGATTATGTCTCTGCATGAAATCGATCTGGCACAGAAGATTTCGGACAAGATCATCTGTGTCAAAGGCGAGACGATTTCACATTACGGAAGTCCGGAGAAAGTGTTCACAGAAGAAATCATTCGGGAATTGTATGGAATCAATAATGGATATTTTGACCCACTTTTTGGAAGTATTGAACTTCCTGCGCCGGAGGGGAAGCCGGAAGTGTTCGTGATCTCTTCCGGTGGAACTGGAATCCCGGTTTATCGTCGGCTTCAGAAGGAACACATTCCGTTTGCAGCAGGTATTTTATATGAAAATGATATGGATTACCGGCTGGCCAGATTACTTGCGGCAGAAGTGATCACGGAAGAACCGTTTGAGGAGATTCGGGAAGAAACGCTTCAGAAAGCATTTGTGACAATGGGAAAATGTAAGCGCGTGATCAATGCCGGAGTAAAGATCGGTGCGTGGAACAAAGGGATTGAGAAGCTGCTTGAAAAAGCGGAAAAAGAAGGGAAATTATAAGAAAGAGTCACGTTAATGCTTAAAATTAATGTTTTAAAGCATTAACGTGACTCTTTTTGTTGCTATTCACTGTGTCGAATGGTAGAATAGAAACAATGACGACCTGTGAAAGGAAGTTATGTATAAAGAAAACAAGAGAAACTAACAGCGGAGGCTGTTAAATGAGTGGAGGAATTCTATGAGCAACAAAGGACAATCAGGAAAGCGAGCAAGCTTCTCGGGTAAGATCGGGTATGTGCTTGCAGTTGCGGGCTCAGCAGTCGGCCTGGGAAATATCTGGAGATTCCCGTATTTGGCTGCGAAGTACGGTGGAGGAATCTTTCTTCTCGTGTATTTGATTTTGACAGTAACTTTTGGATATGTTTTGATCATGTCAGAGACAGCACTTGGACGAATGACAAGAAAAAGTCCTGTCGGAGCATATCAGACTTTCGGTAAGACGAAATCATTCAAGATCGGTGGATGGCTCAACGCAGTGATCCCGATGTTGATCGTACCTTATTATAGTTCGATCGGTGGATGGGTTATTAAGTATCTGGTAGAGTATTTGAAAGGAAATGTGCAGACCGTTGCACAGGATGGATATTTTACAGAATTTATTTCAGATTCTTTCCAGGTAGAAGCATGGTTTATCGTATTTGCCGTTCTTGTATTCTGCGTTATCCTTGCAGGAGTTGAGAATGGAGTAGAACGTGTTTCTAAGATCATGATGCCAATCCTTGTTATTCTTGCGGTTATCGTAGCAATTTATTCTGTAACAAGACCGGGAGCAATTGAAGGGGTGAAGTATTTCCTGATTCCGAATCCAAAGCACTTCTCAGCAATGACGGTTGTTGCGGCAATGGGACAGATGTTTTACTCCCTGTCAATCGCGATGGGAATTTTGTATACATATGGTTCTTATATTGGTAAAGACGTTGATCTTGAGAAGAGTACAACACAGGTTGAGATTTTCGATACAGCGATTGCAATGCTTGCAGGACTTATGATCATTCCGGCTGTATTCGCATTCTCAGGCGGTAACCCGGATGATCTGCAGGCAGGCCCGTCTTTGATGTTTATCACACTTCCGAAAGTGTTCGCAAGTATGGGAGTAGGAAGAATAGCAGGAATCCTGTTCTTTGTATTAGTACTTCTTGCAGCAGCAACAAGTGCGATCTCACTTTTGGAGACAAGCGTATCTACCTTCCAGGATGAGTTGCATTGGAGCAGACCTAGATGTTGTATTTTGATGGCTGTTGTTATGATCGTTATCGGAACATTATCTTCTATGGGATACGGAGCGTTGGATTTCATCCAGTTCTTCGGAATGGCAAGTCTGGACTTCTTCGACTTCCTGACAAACTCCGTGATGATGCCGCTTGCAGCACTTGCAACATGCTTCCTGATCGTTCGTACTGTTGGATTTGAAAGAATCGCAAGGGAGATCGAGCAGTCATCTGCATTTAAGAGAAAGAAATTATACATGTTCTTTTTGAAATATCTGGCACCAATCTTCCTGGTCATTATTTTACTTAGTTCCATTGCAAATGTATTGGGAATTATTTCTATGTAACAAGAAAAATGCTTGTTAAAATAGACATGGAATGTTGCTGTAAATGTACCTGCATGGTATAATATGACTAGACTTGTAAAGTTTAGAAACAGTTCAGCCATACAACGAAGTGGTCATAAACTGACGGTCTTACGTTGTATGGCTGAATTGCAATAATTTTACATTTTAAGAAAATAATAGGAGTGATTAAGATGTATCAGGAAGAGTATAAGCGCTGGATGACAGCAGACCTGGAAGACGCAGATCTGATGCCGGAATTAGCAAAAATCGAAGGAAATGATGACGAGATCAAGGAGCGTTTCGCAGTTGCGCTGAAGTTTGGAACAGCCGGACTTCGTGGAGTGCTTGGAGCAGGAACAAACAGAATGAATATCTATGTTGTTCGTCAGGCTACACAGGGACTTGCTAACTGGGTAAAGACACAGGGCGGTACACAGACAGTAGCGATCAGCTACGACAGCCGTCTTAAGAGTGATGTGTTTGCGAAGACAGCAGCAGGAGTTCTTGCAGCGAACGGAATTAAAGTAAGAATTTACGATGCTCTGATGCCTGTACCGGCACTTTCCTTTGCAACACGTTATTATAACTGTAACGCAGGTGTTATGGTAACAGCATCCCACAACCCGGCGAAGTATAACGGATATAAGGCATACGGACCGGATGGATGCCAGATGACAGATGATGCAGCAGCAATCGTATACGAAGAGATCCAGAAGACAGATGTACTTACAGGTGCGAAGTATATGTCTTTCGCTCAGGGAGTTGAAGAAGGTCTGATCCGTTTCGTAGGAGATGACTGTAAGGATGCACTGTATGAGGCAATCGAGTCCCGTCAGGTTCGTCCGGGTCTGTGTAAGAGTGCAGGACTTAAGCTTGTATACAGCCCACTGAATGGATCAGGATTAGTACCGGTAACTCGCGTACTCAAAGATATCGGAATCACAGACGTAACAATCGTACCGGAGCAGGAGTACCCGAATGGATATTTCACAACATGTAGCTACCCGAACCCAGAGATCTTTGCAGCACTTGAACTGGGACTGAATCTTGCGAAAGAGACAGGCGCAGACCTTATGCTTGCAACAGACCCTGATGCAGACCGTGTCGGAATCGCTATGAAGTGCCCAGACGGATCCTATGAGCTTGTTTCAGGAAATGAAGTCGGAGTTCTTCTTCTTGACTACATCGCAGCAGGACGTATCGAGAAAGGCACAATGCCTGAGAAGCCGGTAGCAGTGAAATCTCTCGTATCTACACCACTTGCAGATGCAGTTGCAGAGCATTACGGAGTAGAACTTCGCAACGTACTGACAGGATTCAAATGGATTGGAGATCAGATTGCGAACCTCGAGGCAGCAGGAGAAGTTGACCGTTTTATCTTCGGATTTGAAGAGAGCTACGGATACCTTGCAGGACCTTATGTACGTGATAAAGATGCGATCATCGGATCTATGCTGATCTGTGAGATGGCCGCTTACTACAGAAGCATTGGAAGCTCACTGAAACAGAGACTGGAAGAGATCTACGCACAGTACGGACGTTATCTCAACAAGATCGACAGCTTTGAATTCCCGGGACTTAGCGGAATGGATAAGATGTCAGGAATCATGGAAGACCTTCGTAAGAATCCTCTGGAAGAGATCGCAGGATACAAAGTAGCCAGCGTGATCGACTACGAGAAGACAGAAGAGACAGGACTTCCGAAAGCTAACGTACTTGTTTACAAACTGGAGAACAACGAGACAGTAATCGTTCGTCCATCCGGAACAGAGCCGAAGATCAAGATCTACTACACAACACTTGGTAAAGATCTTGCAGAGGCAGAAGCTGAGAAAGAGAAGCTTGCAGAAGCACTGAAACCTATTATGGAATAATAGAAGATGGGAAAGGGGATCAGATATCTGGTCTCCTTTTTCACTGTCGTAAAAAAATAAGTAGTAAATATGCAGCATATATGTTAAAATCAATACATTACAGTAAAGTAATAAAGCGAATAAAGAACGAAGCAGATGGAGGAATATTACGATGTATATAACATGTCTTGATGTAGAAGGAGTATTAGTACCAGAGATTTGGATTGCATTTGCAGAGGCAAGCGGAATCCCGGAGCTTAAGAAGACGACAAGAGATGAACCAGATTATGATAAGCTGATGAACTGGAGACTTGGAATTCTGAAAGAGCATGGTCTCGGACTGAAGGAGATTCAGGAGACGATCGCAAAGATCGATCCGCTTCCGGGAGCGAGAGAGTTCTTAGATGAGCTTCGTACATTCAGCCAGGTGATCCTGATCAGTGATACATTCACACAGTTTGCTACACCACTGATGGAGAAACTCGGATGGCCGACACTGTTCTGTAACAGTCTGGAAGTAGCTGAGAACGGTGAGATCACAGGATTTAAGATGCGTGTAGAGCAGTCTAAGTTAAGTACTGTGAAAGCACTGCAGTCTATCGGATTTGACACAATTGCAAGCGGAGATTCCTACAATGACCTTGGCATGATCCAGGCAAGTAAGGCAGGATTCTTATTCCGCAGTACAGAGCAGATCAAGGCAGATCACCCGGAATTGCCGGCATATGAGACTTATGATGAGCTTCTGACAGCAATTAAAGACGCAATGAAATAGAGGATGAAAATACGAAAAAGCATCTGCACAGCCTGAATTGGCCGGTTGCAGATGTTTTTTTATATGTTAGGAAAGTTCTTTCCTAACATATAAAAAAACGCTCCGCTTAGGATGCGCACTACGGCGTACAAGGTAGGCGTCGCAAGCGTCTACGTTTCACTTCGGTCGTTGCTGGACGAGCGTCACTGGCGCTCAGCAACGCCGCAGGCGCAAGAATGTGCCGAGCACATTCTTTGTTCTATATAGATTAATGTAGAAAATCATGGTAAGATAGAAAGACAAAGAAGTATTAGCAGAATCAGCAGTATAGAAAAATGGAATCTGTAAGATTGGATGAATAAACAGGAAAGGACTACAACCAACATGTTATACGATGAGATTATAAAGATAGTGACACTGGCAGGGGAACTGATGCTTCAGGCACAGGACGAGGAACTGACAGTTTTTGATAAAGAAGGAACTGCAAACTTTGTGACAAAGCATGACAAGGAGATTCAGTTTTATCTGATTCAGAATCTGCGTCAACTCATACCGGAAGCGACATTTCTTGCAGAGGAAGACGGGATGCAGCAGGAACTTGGAGATGGCTATTGTTTCATTATAGATCCGATTGATGGAACGACGAACTTCATCTTTGATTACAAGCACAGTTGTATATCAGTTGGTTTGACAAAGTTTGGAAGAATGCTGTTTGGCTGTGTTTACAATCCATACACAAGAGAAATGTATTCCGCAGTTAAGGGCGAAGGAGCCAAGCTGAATGGAAGAGAAATCCACTGTTCGGACAAAGGACTTGCAGACAATCTGGTTGCATTCGGAACTGCACGGTATCAGACAGAAGATACAGACAGAATCTTTGACCATGCGAAGAAGCTGTATCTGAACAGCCTTGGAATTCGTGCCGGTGGTTCTGCAGCACTTGATATCTGCCGTGTGGCATCCGGTGCAAATGGAGTCTATCTTGAACTGATGCTGTATCCGTGGGATTATGCGGCAGCATCTTTGATTGTGATGGAAGCAGGTGGATTCATCTCAACGGCAGAAGGCGGAATGATCACGTTGGATCAGCCGTGTTCCATTCTGGCAGCAGGACGGCAGTGCTGGAAGGAAGCAAGCCAGTTGTTGAGCGAATGATCAGAAGAATGGAATAGAGAAAAAATAGAAGGGGACTGAATTCATATGTTTACGCATGAGATGATAAAATCTTTTAATCAGTTGGAGATGGATGTATATAATTACATTGTCAGCAATGAAGAGAAAGTAGTATATATGAAAGTACGTGAACTGGCAGAGGAGGTTCATGTTTCGACAACGACGATCCTTCGCTTTTGTAAAAAGGTAGGATGCGAGGGATATTCTGAATTCCGTTTGAAATTAAAACAGGAAGTCAGCAGCAAGGAACAGAAGAAAATCAATATGGATCTTACTGCGGTTAAAGATTTCCTTGAGAGGGTGCAGACACAGGCATTTGCTGAGAATATCCAGGAAGCTGTGAAGTTGCTTACAAAGGCATCGTCAATTATATTTGTAGGTGTGGGGAATTCTTCTATTATAGGAAAGTATGGGGCAAGATATTTTAATAATGTAGGCTGGTTTTCATTTGCTATCGATGATCCGTTCACGCCAGTATTTCGCGGAAAAGGTGAGAGGACAGCTACGGTTGCATTGTCTGTATCAGGAGAGACAGAGCAGACACTGATGCTGGCAGAAAAGTTGAAAAGAAGAGGGAGCAGCCTGATATCTATTACAAATAAGGCAAACTGTTCTTTGGCGAAGATGAGTGACTGCAATATAAATTATTATGTTTCAGAGTATAAAAAAGACGAAAATTATGATCTGACATCCCAAATGGCAGTCGTTTTTATTTTGGAATTAATCGGAAGAGAATTGGAGGGCGTCCATAACGATACAGATGATCTGTTTCAAAATGATATGGAAGACTTATTTCATTAAGGTTGTAGAATGTAATGGTACGAATAGTAACCAGATAAGTAACAAAAAAAACAGGATACACGAAAAAGTATCATAATATACAAAAAAGGAAAAGGAAAACAGTGCATTTTACACAATAAAGTAGAATGCCCTGTTTTTTTATGTAACAAATTCCGTCTATATGGAACGGAAACCAGAAACAGGAAAAAGTACTGACAAAATGGAAAATGCTTGTTATACTAGCACCATCAAAACAAATGAGAAAAAATTAGGGAGGAAACAATCATGGTAATTCGATTATTTTGTGCAGCAGGAATGTCAACAAGTCTTCTGGTAAAGAAGATGGAAGAGGCAGCAAAGGAAAAAGGAAAAGATGCTGATATCGCAGCATATCCATTTACAGATATGGAACGCATGATTGAAGGCGTGGATGTAGCACTGCTCGGACCGCAGGTAGGATATCAGATTGCCAGAGCAAAAGAGATCTGTGATCCAAAAGGGGTTCCGGTAGATGTGATCCCAATGCAGGATTATGGAATGTGCAATGGAATGAATGTTTTGAAATTTGCATATAAGCTTGCGAAAAATAAATAAGAGAAAACAAAGATACACAATTCAAAGCAAAAAAACAGAGCAAAGGGTAGTAGCAAATGAAAGAGAAATTTAACGAAAAAGTAATCCCTGTGATCCTTAAGTTTATTAATACAAAGGGAATACAGTCAATAAAAAATGGTATGGTGACTTCCATGTCTCCTCTGATCATCGGATCAATCTTCCTGATCCTATCAAATTTTCCGATAAAGGCAGTTGTCGATGTATTAGAGTCTACAGGAATCAAAGCAGTATTAGATCAGGCATGTGGCGCAACATTCTCCATTAGTGCGATGATCGCAGTTATCGGTATCAGCTATAGCTATGCGAAACTGGAAAATCAGGAACCACTCAACTGTGCAATTATTTCATTGGCATCATTCTTGATTCTGATGCCTTCGTCCAAAACAACAGAAAGTGGAGAAGTTGTTGGTGGAATCATTGATAAGACATGGACAGCAGGACAGGGAATGATTGGAGCAATCATTGTCGGATTGATCGTACCGCTTGTTTACTGTTGGTTTTTGAAGAAAAATATACGTATTAAAATGCCGGCCGGAGTTCCGGAAGGTGTAACAAATGCATTCTCAGCATTAATCCCGGCATTCGTAATCCTGACAGGGACTGCAGTAATTCACGGTATCTGTTCTATTGGATTCAACACAACAGGTATGGAAATTATTTACAAAGTTGTTCAGACACCACTTCAGAAAATGACAGACTCCCTTGGTGGAGCAGTTCTGATGTGCTTTACAGGACCATTCCTGTGGTTCTTCGGAGTTCATGGTTCAACAGTAGTTGGTGGAATCATGACAGGACTATTACAGGCAAACAGCCTTGCAAATCAGGCTATTATTGACAGTGGTGTAGAACTTACAATAGCAAACGGAGGCCATATTGTAACACAGCAGTTTTATGATCAGTTTATCAATATAACAGGTGCAGGTATCACAATCGGACTTGTAATGTATATGTTCTTCTTTGCAAAATCAAAACAGTTGAAAGCACTTGGTAAATTGGGAATTATTCCGGCATTATTTGGAATCAATGAGCCAATTCTGTTTGGTGCTCCAGTCGTTATGAATCCAATGCTTGCAATTCCGTTTATTGGAATGCCTGTGATCGCATGTTTAATCCAGTATTTTGCACTGTATACAGGAATCTGCCCATTATATGGAGCAACACAGATCCCATGGACTTGTCCACCGATTATCTCAGGATTCCTTTTAGCAGGATGGAAAAGTGCTTTACTTCAGTTAGTGATCCTTTGTGTTTCATTCTTTGTTTATCTGCCATTCATTAAGAAGATTGACAAGATGAATCTGGTTCAGGAGAAGAATCAGCCAGTAGAAGATGAGGATGAAGACTGGTAAAATCAGAATTTAAAAATAATAAAAGCAGGACAGGAGACAAAAATGGACGAAAAATTTGAATTGGCATGTTTTCAGATTATTACATATGTAGGTACAGCAAGAACACATTTTATCAATGCAATCCATTGTGCGAAAGAAGGAAAATATGATGAGGCAGCAGAGCTGATCAAACAAGGAGATGAAGCCTTTTCACTTGGGCATAACGCTCATGCAGACCTTCTGACAATGGATGCAAACGGAGAGATTTCTAATGGATACATGCTTCTGATGCATGCAGAAGATCAGCTTATGAGTGCAGAGAGTTTCCGTATTCTCGCAGATGAATTCATTGTACTGTATAAGAGAATTGATGAGAAATAATCATCAAGATGTAATTGAATATAGAAACAGAAAAGTTGGGGGCAAAAGCCCCCAACACTATTATACAAAGCAATTAAGACAACAGGAAGGAAATAACAATGGGATTTCGAAAAGATTTTCTCTGGGGCGGCGCAGTTGCTGCTCATCAGCTGGAGGGTGCCTATGATCGAGATGGAAAAGGCTTGAGCATTATGGACGTTGTAACCAGCGGAGATGTAAATACAAGAAGAAGAATAACAGGTGAAATACTAAAAGGCGAGAATTATCCGAATCATGAAGCAATCGATTTTTATGATTACTATAAAGAAGATATCCGCTTATTTGCGGAAATGGG